>Ga0193723_1000738_pt1 | contig 12818 bp, 9 predicted proteins | sample H2m2metaG_FD_143042 | JGI IMG/M metagenome (GOLD analysis project Ga0193723, IMG submission 143042) | Soil microbial communities from a riparian zone of the East river system, Colorado, United States - H2m2 | ecosystem: Environmental > Terrestrial > Soil > Riparian zone | place: USA: East River... | reverse complement strand
CCACGAGCCGCCCCCCTGGGGCCACCATGCGCCAGAGCGCGGCGATACTCTCCTCCGGCGACGGCGTATGCTGGAGCACGCCGAGGCACAGCACGACGTCGAACGATCCTGGGGGGAAGGGCAGGGCCCGAAGGTCCGCCTGCGCCACTGTGTAGTTGGCGCGTTCGCCGATGTTGCGCCGGTTGGCGTCCACCGCGTCGCTCAGGTCGATGGAGTGGACCAGCGCGCCCGCGCGTACCAACAGCTCGGTGAAGCGGCCGGCGCCACAACCGGCCTCGAGCACCCGCAGACCCGCGAACTGCGCGAGCGGCATGCCCGCACACCGCACCAGGCGCTCCTCCGAGAGGTGTGCGCCTGTGCGACTGTCGAGCTGCGTGTGGGAATGCTGGTTCCACTGCAGCCCGAACGCTTCGGCGTAATTGTCGGACACGACGAAGCGCGGGATGCCGCGGACCAAAGGCACGCGCTCGCCGGCGAGGGATACGAGGGCGTCCCCCTCCGGCCAGAGCGGTGCTCCGGTGCGGGGAGAAATGAATCCGACCATCGCGGTGGCCGCAGCCTCCCGACCCGAGGGCGTGGGCTTCACCACGGCCATCTCCTGTTCCTGTGGATGCACGAGGGATCTGCATCGCAGGACCCGTACGCCGAGGATCCATCCCCTAACGACCGCCAGGCGAGAGGGTTACGCCCCATATGTGCGCTCAGGCGCGCGTCGCGTGTCTCAGCTGCGTTACACATGTGCGCGTTCCGCGGCGTGGTGCCCGTTCGTACCGACGAGCACCGACCGGTAGATCTCTATGACACGGCTCGTGAGGAGTCGCTCGTCGAGCTGACACGCGGCTTCGCGGCCACGCCCTTCCGAGCGGTCGCCTCGCCGTAGCGTGCGCTCGAGGGCTGCGGCGATCGCGGGCGGGGAACCGTCGGCGCACACCTCGCACCCCGGGATACCCTGGAGGCGGAGCGGCACGTCGGCTACTGGCACCGACACCACCGGGAGATCGCAGGCCAAGGCTTCCTTGACCGCGTTGGGGGAGCCCTCTTCCCGGGACGTGAATACCAGCGCGTCGCACGCGCTCATGTAAAAGGGCATTTCTTCGTGCGGCACGCGCCAGCCGATCACCATCTCGGCAGGCATGGTGCAGTTCAGCAACTCGACGGCCTGACGCGCCAGATCGTACCGCTTCCGCGGGTCACCTGGGTCGCCCACGAACAGGACACGGCGTCCCTCGCTCGGCCAACCGAGGTGCGCGCGCGCCTCCGCCCTCGGGATGCAGCGAAACAGGTCGAGGTCGAGGCCCGAAGGCACGATGTGAGTCGCGACACCGTTCGTGAGGTACTGCTTCAAGTGCGCGGACACTAGAATCGCGGCGTCGGCCCGGCGCGCCACCCGTCGCGACAGCCATTGCAGCAGCCGGCCCGCCCGCGTCGGGCGCCCGTTCGGGCCGAGGATCCCGAACAGGTCGTCGCCCCGGAACGTCACGACGAGCGGCAGGCGCTTGGGAAGGGCGAGCAGACCGCTCTGACCGAACTGGGCGTGGACGAGGTCGTAACGCTGCGCGCCCCGCCCGACGAGGCGACGCTGCAGCCGCGCCCAGGCGGCGAGGTAGCGCAGCGGGCGTCTGCCGCCGCGAAACGAAAAGACGTCGACGTCCACGCCAGCAGCTCGCAGGAAGCGGACCTGACGCGCGATGAAGTGCGCCGTGTGCTTCGGGTCACTGGCCCACTCGCTGGTGATCATGAGAACCCGCAACGCGCTGGCGCTCACGAGGGCCGGCTCGGCGCGGGACGCGGCACGCGCCCGGGGGCCAGCGCGGTCCGCTGGTGATCCTCGAGATACGCAATGAAGGCGTTGTCGATGTCGCCCTTGTCGAACAGCCGCTCCACCGTACGCCGCCCGTTGGCCCCCAGCTCCTGCCGGAGGGCGGGGTCGGCCGACAGCGTGCGCAACGCGTTCACGAGGCCGGGCGCATCGCCCGGGGCGACCACGATCCCCGCCCGGTTGTCGCGCACGAACGCCGCCGGCTCGCCGGCGGCGACGAGAATCACCGGCCGGCCGCTGGCCATCGCTTCGTACAGCTTGGACGGCGTCGCCCCGGGAATGTGCGTGGCGAGCGGCACGAGCAGGATGTCGGCCGCGGCGACGAGCGGCGGGATCTGGTCGCTCGGCAGCGGAGGCAGAAAGCGCACATTGCGCAGGTCGCGCGCCTGCGCCCGCTGCGTGAGTTTTTCTTTCGCGGGACCGTCGCCCACCAGCACCATCCGGAGGTTGGCGTCGGCGCGCAGCGTCTCCGCCGCCTCGAGCACTTGGTCGAGGCCTTGGGCGAGTCCGTGCAGACCGGCGTACAGGGCGATGCAGGCGTCGGCCTCACCCCCCTGGAGGGTCGCACGCGCGGCCGCGGTCCGTCGCTCCGGGTGAAAGGCGCGCGTGTTCACGCCGTTCGAGAAGTGATAGGTGCGGCACTGTGGAAACCGCTCCGCGATACTGTCGACAATCGCCTTCGTCTGTCCGCTGACCACGGCGGCGCGCCGGTAGCACAGGCCTTCCAGCCAGGAGGCGACGCGATGCGCGATGCTGCCCGGGCGCACCACGCCGAGGCGCACGGCGGTCTCGGGCCACAGATCGGACACGTTGAAGACCATCGCGGCACGCGTACGCCAGCTGAGCCAGAGCCCGGTGAACCCGAGGAACAGGGGCGGACTCTCCACGATGAGGTAGTCACAGCGGCGCAGCAGGAAGGTGCCCATGATGCCGGCGGAGCACGCGAAGGAGAAGTAATTCGCGAGCCGGCCGAGGAAATCCGCCCGCTGCGTCGGGAAGACCGTTGTGCGGATGATCTGCACGCCGTCGCGACGCTCGCGCTGCAGGAGGCCACCGTACCCGGGATAGATCTTTCCGACGGGGTAGCTCGGCATAGCGGTCAGCACCGTGACGTCGTGGCCACGGCGCACCAGCGCATTGGCGAGCTCGGAGAGGCGCGCCTGCGGCGCGCCGATCTCGGGCGGATAGTACTGGGTGAGGATCGTGACTCTCACGGCGAACCTCTCCCGTTCCCGTTCCCGCGTGCCAGGACGGACCGGTACACGCCGATCACGCGCTCGGTGATCACGTGCTCGTCCAGCTCGCGCACCCGCTCTCGACCGGCGGTCCGCTCGCCCCGATTCAGCGTGCGCACCAGGGCGGCGGCGATCGTGGCCGGCTCGTCGTCGGCGCACACCTCGCACCCCGCCAGGCCGCGCAACCGTTCCGGCACATCGCCGACCGCCACCGACACGACCGGGAGATTGCAGGCCAGCGCCTCCTTGACGACGTTGGGCGATCCCTCTTGGCGCGACGTGAACACCAACGCGTCGCAGGCATTCATGAAGTACGGGATCTCATCGTGCGGCACGGCCCAGCCCAGCACCAGCTCCGCCGGCACCGTCCGCTGCACGATCTTCAGGGCCTGGCGCGCCAGGTCGAAGCGCTTGCGCGACGACGTCGGGCTTCCCACGAAGAGCACCATGGGCTGATCGAGCGGGAAGCCCAGATGGTGACGCGCCTCCGCCTGCGGGATGAGCCGGAACCGCTCGAAGTCGAGGCCCGAGGGAATCACGTGGGGCTGCGCCTGGCGGTGCAAAAGCGCCTTCATGTGCGCCGAGACGACGATGGTCGCGTCGGCACGCCGGGCCACGGCGCGGGACAGCATCGGGAGCAGGCGGCCGGCCGCCGTCAGACGACCGGTCCTCTTGTGCAGGACGCCCTCCAGATCGTCCCCCCTGAAGGTGACGACGAGGGGCAGTCGCTTCGGCAGGGCCAGGAGCCCGCTTTGCCCGAACTGGGCGTGGACGAGGTCGTACCGCGCGCCTCGCAGGTGGCGTTGGACGCTGAACCATGCCGAGGCATAGCGCAGGGGATTCCCGCCGCCGTGGAACCGAAACACATCCACGCTGACGCCGGCCGACCGCAGGAAGTCCACCTGACGGGGGATGAACGTGGCGGTTCCGCCCCAGCTGGCGTGATCGGGCCAGTCGCTGGTGATCATGAGCACGCGGATCGGCGCGGGCATCTAGTTCGCTCCCGGCCGCGCGCGGGTGGTCCGGCGCACGTAGTACCGATACAGCAGCGGCAAGCCCGCGCGGGCCAGTCCCTTGAGGCGGCGCACCATGAGCGCGCTGGTCCACCCACGGAACTGCGCCAGCTCGCGGATCCGGTCGGGGGACGTCCCCACTTTGGGGCTGAAGCGCCCGAGCACGCGACAGTCGTTGAGCGACCGCGGCGACAACCATGGCTCGGACGTGAAGAGATATCGGATCCCTGCGGCCGCCGCGGACTCCAGCACCTGGCGTGAGATGTCGCCACCCGGGACCGACGCCGTGAGGCACGGGGCGCCCACGATCTCGGCGAGCGCGTCCCCGCTGGTGCGCCACTCTTCGAGCATGCGCGCGGGCGTGAGATCGGGGAAAATGTCCGGGTGCGTGTGCGAGTGCGTCCCGACGACGTGTCCGCAACTCACGAGGTAGCGGATGTCGCTCGCCGTCGCGAAGGTGCGCTGGCCGATGAGCCCAGAGACGATGAAGAAGTGTCCGGTCCAGCCGCGCCGGGCGAGCACGTCGCCCGCGTATACGGCGCTCTTGCCGCCGTCGTCGAACGTGAGCACCAGGAACCGGCCGGGCCGAGTGAAATCGATGTCGGTCACACGCGCCGGGCGCGCGTCGCTCGCGGCCATCTGGGTGAGATGGTCGGCGAAGGCCCGTGGGGTGAGCGTGTAGGGCAGGGCGCCGGGGCGCTGGAACCCGGTCTCCGACGGTGCGTCCGTGACCTCGTGGTACCCGAAGCCCGCGATCATGGGGTGCGCGCTCATGGCTGGATACTCATCGAGTGAGAGGCAGCGGGGTGGTCCGGCGAGTGCGGCGGCGCCACGGGGACCAGTGTTCGAGGATGCCGCGCAGGTACCCGACGCCGTAGCAGACGTGCATGATGGAGAACACGGCGGCGAGCGCCGCGGCGCAGCGCACGCCGTGTTTACGGATCGTCAGGGCGGCTCCGGTCAGCAACAGGCCGGCGTAGGCGCCCACGATTCCGGCGAAGGCCATCCGCGCGACCGGCAGCCAAATGCCGAGGGCGGCGCTCGTGACCAGGCTCAACACGAAGAGGGGCGGCACGAGCTGACGCGTCATGATCCGCTCGGCCTTGCGGGCGACCAGCGGCTTGAAATACCCATACTGATAGAACATGCGCGCGACGGCCCCGAACGAGCGGCGCGCATAGTACCGCGCCACGACATCCGGCAGCAGCAGAATACGACCGCCCTGCCCGATCAGCCGGAGGTTGAACTCGTCGTCCTGGTTGCGGACCATCTCCTCGTCGAACATCCCGACGCGGTCGAACAACTCCCGCCGGAAGCAGCCGAACGGCACGGTGTCGACCCAGCGCGGGCCCGCGACGCCGATCCGGAAATAGGCATTCCCCACGCCGAGCGGGTGGGCGAACGCCAGGGCGATGGCGCGCGCCACGGGCGTATGGTCCGCCGGCAGCGTCACGACGACGCCGCCGACGTTGTCCGCGCCGGTCTCCTGCAACGCGGTTACGAGGCGGGAGACGTAGTCTCGCGGATACACGCCGTGCGCGTCCATGCGGATGATCACGTCGCCCGTCGCGACGCGAATCGCCATGTTGAGCGCGGCCGGCGTGATTCGCGCCGGGTTGTCGAGCAACCGGACGAGCGGATTACGCGCGGCAACGCGCTCGACGATCTCGCGCGTGCCGTCATCGCTGCGGCCATCGGCCACGAGCACTTCCACCCGGTCCAGCGGGTAATCCATCGCCAGGACCGAGTCGAGGCAGGCACCGATATACGCCACCTCGTTCCGGCATGGCATCACGATCGACACGCGGGGACGTCCGTTCACGGTCACCATACGAGCCCGTAATCCCGCAGCCAGAGCTCCAGGGCGAGCAGCGACACGAGCCGGCGGTACAGCCCTTCGCGGCTGAGCGTGCCGACGTGGTCGCCTCCGCCTGCCTGGCGGAACGCGTGCAGCCAGGCGCGCACGATCGCGGGATCCACGCAGGCCCCCGTCCGCGCGTCGGGACCGAGGAGCAGATCCTCGAGGGCGGTGTGCAGCTCGGGTGGGGCCATGACGTCGAGGGGAATGCTGAACCCGCGCTTGCCGGACTGCGCGACGTGGGCCGGCAGCCAGCGCGCCGCCAGGGCGCGCAACACTTGCTTGCCCTTGCGGCCGTCGGTCTTGAGCGCATGCGTCAGGGACAGGCCCAGCTCGACGATGTGCTCATCCAACAGGGGGACGCGCACCTCGATCCCGGCGCGCATGCTCATCATGTCGACCTTGCGCAGCATTTGCGACGGCAAGCTCACCGCGAACTGACTCTCGGTCAGGCGCCGGGACAGCTGTTCGAGATCGGAGATGCCGTTCGGGTGCCGGTCCTCGTAGAGGCGGTACGCCGGCTCCAACGCCTCGCGCGCCGCGGCCGGGACGAGCTCCTCTTTCTGCGACTCCGAGAGGTAGTTGGAGAGGCCCGCCATCAGGACGGCGGGGTCGTTGCGGCCGGCCTCGGCGAGTGCGGCCGCCTTGGACACCTGCCGGCCCCAGTTCTGCGTCCACGGCGTGAAGCGATCGCCGACGGCGGCTGCGGCGCGGGTGGTCCACGCGGGCAGCTGCGCCAGCCGCATCAAGGAGTTGGCACGCCAGAAGAGGGGATAGCCGCCGAACCCTTCGTCGCCGCCGTCGCCCGACAGCGTGCAGATGATGCCCTGTTCGCGGACAGCGCGGGCGATCCAGTAGGTCGGGATCAGGCTCGTGTCCGCGAACGGCTGGTCGAAGTGCCGCAGCAGGTCGAGGATGGCGTCGACGCGCAACGCGCCCTCGGGGATGTCGACGGTGATGTGGCGCGTCCCGTAATGCGCGGCCACGGCGAGCGCGCGGGGCGTCTCGTCGTGACTGCGGTCGGGGAACCGCACGTTGAACGTGGTGGTGGCGCCTCCGGTGGCCCGCTGGCGCGCGGCGACGACGAGCGACGAGTCGATGCCGCCGCTCAGCAGCGCCGCGACCGGCACGTCCGCGACCGACTGCGAGGCGACCGCGTCGAGCAGGGCGGTGGAGACCTCCTCGACACAGCCACCGATCGTCCACCGCGGGTCCGGTCGTGCTTCCACGGTATGGAACGTCGTGCGACGGGCGCCCTGGGGGTCGATGACCATGATCGTCCCCGGTGCGAGGGCGGCGACGTTCGCGAAGCCCGTGGCCGGCTCCGGCACGTACCCGAGGCCGAGGAAATCGTAACACGCCTGGCGATCGAGCTGCGGCCGGAAACCGGGGAGCGCGGTGATCGCCTTGATCTCGCTCCCGAACACCCACTGGCCGTCGTGCTGGGCGTAGAACAGGGGCTTCACCCCGAAGCGATCGCGGGCGAGAAGCAGGCGTCGCCGCGCGCGGTCATACACGGCGAACGCGAAGATGCCGCGCAGCCGCTCCACCATGCGCTCGCCGAGGTCCTCATAGAGATGCACGAGGACTTCCGTGTCCGAGGTGCCGCGGAAGGCGTGGCCGTGCGCCTCCAGCTCCCCCCGCAGCTCGCGGTGGTTGTAGATCTCGCCGTTGAAGACGACGTACACGCTCGCATCTTCGTTCGCCATGGGCTGATGCCCGGTGGGCGACAGGTCGATGAGGGCAAGGCGGCGGTGGACCAGCTCGCACTGCGCGTCCTGATAGGCACCGTGCCCATCGGGACCGCGATGCGCGAGCAGCGCGTCGGCGCGGGCGCACCAGTCCGGCGCGAGCGGCAGCAGCTCGGGGTGGAAGCGTCCGGCTAGACCGCACATGGACGCCTCCCTTCCTTGGGTGCGGCGAGCGATCCGCTCGCCAGCGCGACGGCCAGGACCCACCAGAACGGCTTGTACGCCGCCAGGTTGGTGCTGATGTTCGCGACGAGGAACAACGCGATCAACGCGAAGGGCACGATGCCGTATGGGCTCGTGCGCCCCCGCCAGGCGGCGAGGACGCACAGCCCGAGGCCGACCATAAACGGCGCGGTGCCCGCCAGCCCCTCCGCCGTCATCAGCTCGAGCCACAGGTTGTGTGCGTCGCGATGCTCTTTGGCCATGTCGGTGGTGCGGGCGGCGACCTCGTATTGATTGTTGACCGGTCCCCACCCCATCCACGGTTTCTCCAGGGCCATCTCGACGAGCGACGGCCACAACTGCTCGCGACCGGCCAACGTTCCTGTCTCCGCGGTCGCCTCGAGGCGGTTCTTCATGACCGTCGCCGTGAACGCCGAGTACGTGACGATCCCGAGGACGAGCGCCGTGACGAAGCCATTCCGCAGCCGCACCTTGAGATTGCCGCCCGCCGTGAACACCAGCGCCACGAGGCCGCCGCCGAGGGCCAGCAGCCCGCCGCGAGAGCCGGTCTCGATAATCGCGGCACCGATGAGCGCACCGATCGGCCAGGTCAGCAGTTTCATCGTGCGCGACGTGCCACGCCGCCCGTACGTGAGGCCGAGCAGGGTCACCAACCCGGCCGCCAGGAGGATCGCGCTGAAGTTCGCGTTCTGTCCGAACGCGGTCATGCGCTCGCCCCCGGTCCACACCGTGTAGGAGGTGCGGCCCACGCCGATCATCGGCAGCACCGACCGGGCCAGCGCGGAGTACACGAAGCACCACAAGGCCGTCGTGCCGATGCCCTCGCGCCTCATGAGATTGACGCCGGCCCAGCACACGAGGACCGCCTCGACCAGCACGATGAAGTAGTGACGCACGTCGCCGAAGTCGACCCAGCCGTGCACGACGCTCGACACCAGGTAGACCCAGAGAAACCCGCCGAACCAGAACAGCGCGCCGGGTACGCCCGCGTAACAGGCGCGCGGCGCGAGCGCCGTCGACGCGATGAACAGTGCGGCGGTCATGGCGGGGATCTCCCACCCGCCGCGGTCCGGCATCTCGAAGTTGAACGAGAACACCATGAGATAGAACGCGGCCAACACGAGGCGATTCACCGATGTCGTGGCGACCGTCCGTGCGGGTGCGGACCGCGCAGGGGCCACACCCTCGAACCGGTAGGCGAGCGGGCTAGCCACGGGCGGTCGCCATCATCGCGCGCAGTCGGCCGAGCAGCGTTCCGCGCGCCTCGGCGGGGAGTCCGGCTGCGAATGCCACGACGATCATGAGCGCGAGACTGAGGACCACGCCGCCGGCCCATCCCAGCCAGTGTTGGGCCAGCTGGCGATCGCCCAGGACGGCGGTGGCGCCGAACATCACCAGCATGACGGTCACGGGACGGAGGATCGACCGGACCGGCAGGTGGGCGGGGCGATGCAGGCACCGGTCCACGAGCAGCGGATACGCGATGGTCTGCACCACGCGGCCCACCAGCACGCCGAGGCACACGCCGATGATGCCGAGCGAGGGCGTGAGGGCGAGGGAGACGCCGACGATGGCGACGCCGGCGATGGCGGCGACCCAGACGCGCAACCGCGGCTGTAGCGTCGCGTCCAAGACGTAGGCGTCGGTGCGCACCAACGCGGTCTGCGCGGTGGCGAGCACGATGAGCAGATTGGTCCAGAACCCGGCGTAGTTCTCCGGGCCGACCCAGAGCGCCAGAAAAGACCGGTTCCACAGGAGGATCGTGGCCCCCACCGCGGTGACGAAGAGCCACGTCAGGTTCATGATCTCGTGGCGCAGGCGCGCCGCCCACTCGTACTCCCCGCGGCCGATGACGCCCCCCAGCCCCGGCATCGCGGCACCCGTCGTGAAGACGTGGAGCCCGAGGGCGATCCGGCCCGCGTAGCCGGTGAGGACGTACGTCGTCACCAGCGCCGGCGACACGACCATGCCGAGGATGATGACGTCGCTGGCGAGCGCCAGCTTCGCCACGATTTCGCCGACGGCGATCCAGGCGCTCATCCCGAGGAGGGCCCGCACGTCGTGCGCCGAGGGCCGCGCGACGCCGAACGACGTCACGTAGTGCTTCACGAGAATCCAAAAGCAGACGCCGGTGATGGCGATCAGCGCCACCTGTGCGCCGGCGACGCCAACCAGTCCCAGCCCGGCGTAGACGGCACCGGCGGTGAGCAGGCCGCCGATCACGTTCAGCCCCGCCTGGAATCCCATCCGTTTGTAGCCGAGGTTCATGCCGCGCAGCACGGACTCGGGCACCGAGGAGAGGCCGCCCAAGAGCAGGCTGACCAGCAGCGCTGCGCTGGCGAGCCGCACGGTCGTGAACAGGGCCGGCGGCACTTTCGTGACGATCGGCGAGAGCCACACCAGGACGCTGCCGAGCCCGGCGAGGAGCGGCGAGAAGAGCAGCCACACGACGAGGGCGGCACCGATGGCGCGCCGATGCTCCGCGTGATCGGTGGCGGTCTGCTTCGTGGCGATGACGAGGCGGAGCGCCTCGGTGGGACGCCCGTCCGCCGCGGACATGTACCCGATCAGGCGGTTGAGCATCTCCCACACGCCGAACAGCTCGCGACCGAGGCGGCTCACGAGCAGGGGCGTCACGAGGAGTCCCACCCCGAGCCGGGCGGCGTAGTCGAGCAGCGACTGCACCGCGTTGAGCGACGCGCGTTTCGTCAGCGTGGCGGGGACGGGCACCGCGGGCGTGGGCGCGGGCGTGGGGAGGGCTACCGCGTCAACCGGCATGGACGGTGTCCTGGCAGGCGGCGAGCACCCGGTCCGCGAGCTGCTCCGGAGGCGCGCCGTTGCTCTCCAGGGAGATCACCCTCGGGGCGTGTCCCCCCGCGGTCATGCCGGCGATCACCCACGCAAACGCCTCCCGATACGCCGCCGCGAACTCGTAGAGCTCCTGGTCGGAGCTTTCCTTGAGGGGATGCTCCTTGGCGCGGGAGCGGAGCCGGTTGACGAGCACCGGGTCGGCGCCGTCGAGTACCACGATCGCGTCGAGGCGCTCCGCCCAATGCGTCAGCACTCGCCGCCACCACGCGTCCCTGCGGCCGTCGCGGAAGCACGGGTGCCCCAACACGCGGAACCACGCAAAAGCAAACACCGGACCTTCGTCCAGGAGCACGACGCGCCGTTCGCCTTCCGGGTCCGGCAGGCGGTCCAGGGTCACGTCGAGGGCGTCGAGGCGGATGAGCTGTTCCGTCTCTTCCCAGGGGAGCCAGCGGGCCGCCGCGATGAGGGCGCCGATGTCGGGCAAGACGCGCACCGCGCTCGCGGCGTAGCGCGGGCGGGGCAAGCCCCAGATGCTCGTGGCCACGACTTGCGCGCGCTGCGTGAGCAAGTGCGACACCGTGGACTTCCCCGAGCCGGCCGGACCCGCCACCTCGACGATGAACCGTGGACGCGTCACTACAGCTCCGACCAGACGCGAGTCTTCAGGTCGCCGAGGACTTCCGGCAGCGTCCGCCCGGCGTCGACCAGGTGAGCGCCGGTCTTGGTCCAGTCTGTTTCCCAGATAATGCGCGACCGCGCCCGGACGTAGTCCGCCGGCTCGTCGGTCTTGCGCTGCACCGCGACCGCCGGCTCCACCATCAGCACCAGAATCACGTCGGGGCGCGTAATGTGCCGGTAGTACCACCCCTCGGCGCGCAGCAACCGGCGCGCCAGCGTGCCGGGCTTGCGCCCGTGGCGTTCGAGCAGTCGCGGGATCTCGGGGCCGACGAGCAAACGGTTTTGCGCCACGGGGTACCGTTCGCACAACGCGACGCCCCCCGCATCGGCAAAGCGGCGGGCCTTCATGAACAGCCGATAGCGATCGCGCGCCGTGCACCAGTGGCGCAGCAGGTCGAAGCTGGTGGCGTCGTCGCCGCCGAACACGTGACGCACTTTCAACAGACCACCGACCACCAGGGTGGTGAACGAGCGCGGCGGGCGGCCGAGGTGGGCCGTCATCACGCCGAAGTGCCCCCCGAGCCAACGCGACAACTCGCGAGTGCAGGTCGACTTGCCGGCGCCATCGCCGCCCAGCAGGGCCAGCACTCGGCCGCCGCGCACGGGATGCATGCCCCGAGCGCGCGGGAGCACCCGCAGACTCCGCCCGATGCGCTGTACGAGCAGGCCGAGCGGCGGGTGCGAGGCATGGGGCGCGAGCCGCCGCTGCAGGCCGCGGCGCAGCCAGAGGCGTCCCCAGCGGGAGCCGTTCAGTCCGAGCGATCGCGTGCAGGCGTCGAAGAACGGCACGTCCACCGTCGGCAGGAGCTCCGCCAGTCGAGTGACGACGAGCTGGCGATCCACCTGGCTGAGCAGGTATGCGAATTCCGGCTGCACGTTCGCCAGCCAACGCGGATGCCGCAGGGCGAGGAGGTCCCGGGGACTGTAGCGCTGCACCGTGCGCAGCACGAACATGATGAACTCGAGCTCGGGCGCCGGCACCGGGAAGGGCCGGCGCGGGACGGCCGTGTCGAGCACGGCGCGCTCCATCGCGAGCCGGTAGACGGTGGTCCAATACCCGCCGACGATCAGCCGGCGATGCACGTGGATGTGCGCGAGGGTGTGACTCCGGTCATCGTACCCGATCCAGTTCCCCGTGCCGGGGATCAGCGCTTCCGGCGGCGCGACGGCCCGTTTGAAGCCCTGGCGACCCAACTCGATGTCCAAGCGGTCCGCCGAGGCAGGATCGACCAGGAGATCGACGTCCCCCGCGCCCGTTTCCCATCGCGTCCGCTTCCAGTGTCCCTTCCATTGGCAATAGACCACACCGGCGGCCTCGAGCGCCTGCCCGAGTCGCTCGAGCAGCGTCGGCACCGCCATGGTGACCTCGTCGTGATCGCGCACTTGGAACATCAGGCCGTCATCCGGGCGGCGCCGTCCTCGGCCATGATGCGCCGGGCGTCCGCCAGTTCACGGGGCCAGGGGAACGCC
>Ga0193723_1000737_pt1 | contig 12829 bp, 9 predicted proteins | sample H2m2metaG_FD_143042 | JGI IMG/M metagenome (GOLD analysis project Ga0193723, IMG submission 143042) | Soil microbial communities from a riparian zone of the East river system, Colorado, United States - H2m2 | ecosystem: Environmental > Terrestrial > Soil > Riparian zone | place: USA: East River... | reverse complement strand
TAGTGAACTCCACTTCTACGTTGGTAAACGCACCGGGCTGTCCTTCCGCTTTCGTGACGTTCACTTTGTTAAAGCCCGCGGCCCGCGCCCACTCGCCAGTCTTCGTTTTTCGAGCGGCCTCAATCATTGCCTCATCGTGGGAAAACCCTTTGTCTATCGCGACTTTGTAACGCGTGTTGAACGTGTCGAGATTGTCGCCACTGCCCCATTTTCCGTAAGCGCCTTTGACCGAGCCCGGTCCGTTGCTTTGTTCGAAGTACTGTTTGGCCTGCAGGAATTCGTTTTTCCCAAAAAGCGAGCCGGACCGCCGGCCGCCTTCGCGCAGGACGAAATCGGAGTTCATCATCCCGTGCTCGTCCAGTTGGACGTTTACGTAGTAGCGCGGCTCCGGCTCACCTGACAACTTATTCACGTCGCCGAACTGTTCCTTCGCCACGTATTCGTCGGGATTCATTTCGCGTTCGACGTAATGTCCTTTCTCGGCAACATCCTTGGGTGCTGGTCTAAATCCCTGGACGCGCAGACTCGGTGGCTCCGTCACTGGCGCTTGCCCCGGTATTTCAACTGCGGGCGCGACGCTTCCGTAGGTCGGCTGATTACCCTGAACGACCTTCGCTCTTGGCATTTCGGTAAACACGGTCTGACCTGGAGTCAGAGGAACAGGCTCTGGCCTTGGCGCAAGCGGTCGAGCAAAGCCGGAGACCGGGCGGCTCGGTGTAATCGAGATGAGTATTTGTGGTTCAGGAGCGGTCGACTGGGTCGGCTGCGTTTGACCTGAAGGGCGGAATCCAGCGATCTGCCGGGGTCCAGAACTTGCAGGTTGCGCAGTTGACGGCGGCGCCGGTTGCATCTGCACTGGTCTGGTGGTCGGGCCGTACTGAGACGCTGAGATCTCAGTAGCAGCGGGAGCCGGCGTCGGCACAACCGCTGGCGTTGGCGCTGAGGTTCCGGCAACTATCGACGTTGACACGTTCGACGGCACTGGTGCAGTGGACTGTGCACGTGCTGGCGCTGGTGTTGAGAGAGACCGCGGAATGGGCAACGGCGCCGCAGCTGACGGAATGAGAGCCGCTGGCGCCGGCTGAGACTCGATGGTCGGTGAGGAAGTGACGTTAGTTGCTGGGACTTCCGCAACTATTGCTGCCGGCGTTTCAACTGGTGCCTGAACTGCCGACACTTCCGCTGCAGGAGCAGGCGTTGGCGCCTCCTCATGACCTGTCCTCACCGGAGACTTTTCCACCAACGCAGGTGTGGGTTGCTTGCCGATACTGCCACCGGCAATATTCCGATTTTCCGGGATCAATTCGTCAACGGTCATGCCCACAGACAGGCAGAGTTTTTGCAACATCTTCCCAACTCGTGACGGCATGCGCGGTGCGGTCGCCGCGAGCCCGGTTTGCCCAGAGCTCGTGCTGGGATTATTCGCCGCGGGAACCGTGGCAGATGATACGGGCTCTGCCGCTTGAGTCTCATTCAGCTTGGACGCCAATAGCGCACCTTCATCTGCGGATCCTTGGGCCAAAACCTTGCCGTCCTCCCCAACGACGCGCCATCCGGAGTCGTCGATCAACAGCTTGTTAGGTTCGCCGGGGACCGACACTTGAACCTTCGATGACGTTGTACGCTCGATGGTCACGTCCCCTTCGGTCGGCGAAGTGGTCGAAGACGGTCCTCTTCCCGATTTGCCCAGCGTGCTTCGGAGGCCGATTTTGGCAGCCTGCGCACCGAACGCTATCCCGCCGAGGCGAGCAAGAATCTCGTCTTCGGTCAGCGGCCGCTTCTTGCCGTCCTCGATCACATAGCCACGCGCAATATCACGCACCGCCTTCCCCGCCTCCACGACTGACGTGGCGCCGGCCGTCACCGCGTTAATCTTCATCCAGCTTGAAAACAGCCGCGCTGCGCGCGATGCCTGGCTAGCCGTATTTACCGCAGCGCTGGTACCGCCACCCGCTCCTATAGGCAGTTTGCCGCTGACCACCGTAAGTCCCAGCACAGTTCCCAACTCGATACTCGAGCCATAGTGAACACCATACGACGTGCGGTAACCGGCGCGAAGGCCGCTCAAATCGACAGTGTGTACTTGCTCGCCACCGCGGATGCTTTGGATCAAGTTTACCGGTGCGACAGGGAGGTCGGCCAGACCTTGAGCAAAGCTGAGAGCGCCGTTGTAATAGCCGCGGCCGACATCCTTGAACATTTCCAAAGCCATGTCCGGGCCAGCATTGAGGAGTTCGTCCACATAAAGCGATGCTCGCCCTCTGTCCTCGGTGATCTCGTTGTAAACCTGCGCCAAGAGCCGCATGTACTTTGTACGGAAGTGAATCTTGGCTCGCGTGCGTATCTGTTCAGCGATCGATTCAGATTCAACTGACTCAGCGTTCATGCGAGTGCGCCGCAAGATTTCCGCGGCATCTTCGCGGCTGATGGCTGGGAATGCCATTTCCAGGACCCGCACCCAAAGTTCCATCGGCTGCCGCGCCGCGGGCGTCTTTCTCAGCCGATCATCGACAGGTACGTCGTACTCCCTAAATTCGAGGTTAGCTAAGATGTAGTCTTGTCGCTCTTTGCGGTCTTTCGCAATCGCGACGCCACGAGCCACGTGCTTATCCACGACTGCTTGGATGGCGGCATCGAGCTCCCTATCGACCTCCGCTTCCTGTTCCTCCCCGGGACCACGGAAAAGCGCTGCTCTTGTTGGGGCCTTACCAGCAACGGAAAATCGGCGACCGTCGGCAAAAGCGCGACCCGCGCGCTCCGCCTCCATCTCCAGCGCTGTCCGGTGCGCGGGCGCGACGCCTGACGACAGACCGACCCCACGCTCCTGCTGAATGGCATGCGCCACCTCGTGCCCCAGTCGCACACGTCCCTCATAGCTCTGAGTATCGAAGCGTCCCGGCGCGAGGTGAACTCGACGGCCAACGGTCAGGCCTTCGGCGCCTTTCGTTTGAGTGGAGGCGATCTCGATTGCGATCCGCCCCGCCCCCTCGCCAAGGCTGGCCATCAGCGCGTTCCGTGCCTGACCCAGGGGCGTCGACGGCGACATCGCCTCCGCGTGTACGGCTACACCAGAAAAGTCATAGCTAAAGCGCTGGTCCGTGTCCCGCCGCAGTGGGGCTTCACCAAGACTGGTACCGGATGAAGGCCCCTGTTCGGAAATCCGGTCCGCGTCTTGTTCGTAGATACCCGGCTCGTTGACGAGAAGTTTTGTCGGCAGTCGCAGCTTCTTCTTCGTGCATTCCTCGCATTCGCCTGTCGGTCCCGCCGTTCCACCGCACGCGCACTTACGCTGTAACAATGCGCCATGGATCGGCGCAAAAGACGTCGCGTTTTGGCGCGGAGCCTTCTCTTGCGTTGTGGCGACGTGTGACATCGGATTTACTTCGTGAATTCCACTTCCACGTTTGTGTATGCGCCGGGCGAGCCTTCCGCTTTTGTGATCTTCACGTTGTTGAATCCGGCCGCCCTCGCCCACTCGCCGGTCTTTGTTTTTCGAGCGGCCTCAATCATTGCCTCATCGTGGGGCAGCCCTTTGCCTGTCGATATGCCGTAACGTGTGTTGAACGTGTCGAGATTGTCGCCACCGCCCCATCTTCCGTACGTACCTTTGACTGAGCCGGCACCGTTTTTCTGCTCGAAGTGCTGTTTTGCCGCGACGAACTCGTCTTTTCCGAAAAGCGAGCCGGACCGCTTGCCGCCCCCGCGCAATACAAAATCGGCGTCCATCATCCCGTGCTTGTCCAGTTGCACGTTTACGTGGTAACGCGACTGCTGCTCGCCCAGCGGGTTCACGTCGCCCAAGTATTCCTTTTTCACGTATTCGCGAGGACCCGTCTCGACTTCGATCAAGCCCGGCTTCTCCGCGACATCCTTGGGCGCCGGTCGAAATCCCTGGACCCGCCGGCTCGGCGTGGGCGGCGGTCCTTGCCCTTCGGTTTCAAAGGCGGGCTTTATGTTGCCGACCGTCGGCTGATTGCCTTGGACCACACGCGCACGCGGCATTTGCGTCGTTACGTACGGGTCAGGCGCGGGAACCGGCTGCGGCGCGGGCGCTATGTCTCGACCTAATCCAGCGACAGGTCGGCTTGGCGTGATTACATCAGGTTCTGGCGTTGGCGGACGAACAGATGTTGGCGGCGTTGGCCGCCTGGCCACACTGGGCACTTTCGACGGCACTTTACCGGGGCCGTAACCCCCGTACGCGGCGGCAAATGCCCCTGCGATATTGGTGAAGGCCTCCACCATTGCGGCATGATCGAGCACGATCTGGTCGAATTCCTCGAGCGTGAGGTCCCTTCCGCTACTCTCTGCCATCGACGCAATGCCCAACGCGTCATACGAATTGCGCAACATTACATCGCCGACCTCAGTTAACTCGACAGCTTTCCTATACTCCGGCCCAAACACGTCGCGCTCGTTGTATCCGGTATACCAGAATCGGTTCATCTTTTTTGCGAATTCTTGTTCATCACGAGCTGCCTCGCCCTTCTGGATCTGATCAATCGTCTTCTTCGCCGCGTTGTATCGATACTCCCAGTCCGCCAGCCAGATGTGAAAAAACTGCCAGTGGCCTAATCCGTGACCATGTGAGGACGCGAGGCCCACCCATGTCTGCCTGCCCTGTTCCCACTGCTCGTGAATCTGCTTGTGCGTCATGTGATAGACGTCTTTGCGCAACTGAGTGCGGCTGGTTCCGAGCTGCTCCAGTTGGCTCTGCCGCGTAGAGAGATAATAGGCGCGCATCCCCTCTTGCTCGGTCTCCTGCTCCGTGTGCTCTGGCTCTGCTTCCCATGCCGCTTGCTGCTTTGCTATTTCGGATCCGTATTCACGCGCCGGTGCGTATTCAGGTCCGGCCCTTTGCTGTTCCGCTTCCTTGCGCTTTGCCTCGATGAGCGGAGCATAGATTTGCTCGTCCGAGATCCTATTGGGATCTGGCGGCACCAGTGACGATGTGATCGATGGCTGAGGAACTTTCCTCTCGACGATTGGCACCGTCTGAAAGAGAACAGGCTTAACTTCACGAAGGTAAGCTTCCTTGGCGTCACCTTCAAAATAAGCCAATTCCTCGTTAATCTTCGCCCGCGCCTCTCGTGACAGTATGCCGTGTTTTTTGATTCGGTTCGCCATTACCTGCCCGCGATAGCGCGCCGCTCTCATATTATTTTTCCAGCGAGGATCCCTGTCTGGAGAACACTGAATTTTCAGGCTGCTGGCAGGAAAAGTTCGTGAAGCAACTCCTCCGTTAGCAACATTCCGCGCTGCCGAACTCGCATTGCTCTCGAAAACCTCCTGCGAATCCACAGAATCCAGCGCGCCTCTGGCGTCGCGTTGTTGGATCGTGTGCGCGAGCTCATGCGCAAGAAGCTCGCGCCCTCCATAGGTAGTTGGCGCATACTCGGTTTCGCTGAAGACAATGTTCCGACCCACAGTGTACGCGTGCGCATGCACGTCGCGCGCTGACTCAGCAGACTTTGCATCGGTATGCACGCGGACATGCCCGAAATCGTGGCCGAAGCGCGGCTCCATGAACGCTCGCGTGTCGGAATCGAGCTGTTGCCCGGGCGAATTCAGCACTTCATGGACGATCGAAGGAACCGCAGTGACCGGGTCGCGATCGGTGGCCCGACGTTGCAATACCAGATTACTGCATACGGGCGGCGCTCCGTTTTTAGCAGCAGGCTTTGTTTGGGCTAAAAGGCGCGCGTTCATTTGCCAAATCCCTGATAAACCGCCTGCGCGATTTGCCCACCAATCGCGCGCGGTTTTGCGTTCTGCGCTGAATTGAAAACTGCACCTGTCATTTCATCGGTTGCACTTTGCGACCGCAGCGCGACCGGAATGCCTTGTTCGCCGAACAGCCGCGCTAACTCGCGCTCGACAGCGTCGCCAACCGCAAAGCGATCCCCTGACGCAAACCCATGCAGAACGAGTTCCTCGATGTGCAGTTCGACTGAAGGTTGAGGGCGTAAAGCCCCGTTGGGGCCACGCCCCTTTACGGGGTTGAGCGTTGAGCGTTGAGCGTTGGATGTTGAATCTGTCATTTTCACATCCATCCTCCGATCTCCGCGTCGGTCAGCGGTTTTTCCATTTTCCTGTATTCGGTGCGGGCGGCGCATAACAAGTGATTCATCCGTACGGGCTCGTTTGCGTCGGCAGCGAGGAATGCGGCATTGAGCGCGATGTTATGAATGTTGCCACCGGCAATGTTCAGCCTCGCCAGTTTTGTGATGTCCAATCCATCCACGGGCGTTTGCGCAGGAAACATTCGTCGCCAGATCTCGAGGCGCTCCGTTAGGTCAGGAAATGGAAATTGAACCACGAAGCGGATTCGGCGCAGAAACGCCGGGTCCAGCGCCTCTTTCATGTTGGTAGTGAGAATCGCGAGTCCGCGATATGCCTCCATCCTTTGCAACAAATAGCTAACTTCGATGTTGGCGTAACGATCGAGGCTGTCCTTGACCTCGGCGCGTTTCCCGAACAGCGCATCGGCTTCATCGAAGAGCAAAATCGCGCCGCCTTCCTCCGCTCCTTCGAAAACGCGGCGCAGATTTTTTTCCGTCTCACCGATGTATTTGCTGACGACCTGGCTGAGATCGATTCGATACAGATCCAGCCGTAATTCGTTGGCGAGCACTTCGGCCGCCATCGTTTTGCCAGTCCCGCTCCCCCCTGCAAACAAGGCGCTAATACCGAGGCCACGCGCACACTTCCGCGCAAAACCCCACTCCTGATAGACCTTCGCGCGCTGACGGACGTGCGTCGCAATTTCTCGTAACATCGTCAACTGCGCTTCTGGCAAAACGATCTCGTTCCAAGTCGCACGGACGTCGATCCGTTGTGCCAGATCATCCAGGCGCGGTCGCGCTTGCGCGAGGCATGCAGTCCACAGTTCTTCGGGCGACTTGGCCTGAGCTGCCGCCGCGCGAATACTTACCGCGCTCAAGTCGAACTGTGTTGCGAGAAGCTCTACCTGACCGTTGACTCCAGCGTCTCTCCAAAGCGCTTTTTGCTCTTCCGCCGTAGGCTTGGCGACATCAAAACTGATCGATGGTCGATGGCGCAGCCGAACGGGTTCGCCTGAGGAGATGAACAAAATACCACCTACACGCTCGACAAAGCGGATCGGCGTGAACTGGTTTTCCGTCTCATTGAATTCCACGAACAACGCACTCGTGGCCAGCGCCGCTTCCCGTTCCCAAAGGCGAACGAAGGATTCGAGTTCGCGTGCATCGTTCGGCAACACTTGCGCGGGCAAAGCGTGCACATTTATCCCCACTGCCGCGCACGCAGCCGTAGCCACGGCGCGTTTGGCACTGGCATCGCTGCCGCACAATTGTATCGCGGGCCATGGAGGCCCATTGCGCAGGATGGCCATGATCCGTTCAGCGACCGCACGCTGCGAGTCCACCAAATCTCGCGCTGGCATCAGCGGTTCGACGATTCCGACAATTCGTTCGTCCAAATGTGTGACGCCGGTTAAGAAGTGCAGAACGCGCTCGTCAATGTGCAGCGGACTATGCGTGAGATTAGAACCAGAGCGTATTTCAATTAGTCGCCACCGGCGTAGCGGTGCATCCGGCGAGAACGCGCTCCAGTGCGCGTCCGGGAGAGTTCCCAAAGCAAGGCTGAACGTCGGGTAATCTCGGCGCGGATCGCCACTAGCGTTGGCAAAGACGTTTGCGAATTTCGAATCCAATTCGGTTCCCGCACACATCAGCAGAACTGCACGTTCGAACGAGGAAAGCCCAAACAGTTTGCACAACGTTTCCAACGCGGCTGGCGGAGAAATAGTAGAGCTGCTCACCTCCAGCGCGCGCTCTTCGACATTTAGAGGACTGTTGCTGGCACCTTTGGTTTCTGACGTAGTCGCCGCACGCCCTTCCAGCTTCGCGCGCACCTCATCGAGCGCAGAGGTCAGGCATCGCTGATTCGCTTCAATCCAGTTCATGTGATCGTCAGCTTCGGGCCGGTGAATTCGAGTGTGTTGGGATCCACGTCGAGCGCGCTTTCCGCGCCATCCACGCGCACGCGTACGAAATAATTCCCGGTCACTGCCGACGCAGGAATTTCAAAATCAATTGAGTTAGCGGGGTCGCTTGGCGGCGTCTTCGAGGAGATCGAGTAATTGTTTGCATCGCTATTCAGTAGCAAACTGACTGACTGTTTGCGGCCAATTGGCGGAGCAAAATCGAGCGTCAAAGTCGCGCCATGCGGGATGCTGATTGGCAGTGCGGTTGTGACTTTCGGCTGCAAAATAAATGGCGCGACATTCGACTCGAAGCCCCGATGGTCTTGAGTCGTGCCGAACTTGAAATCGTGGATCACTTGCGCGGTGCGAACCCCTGGTCGCAACGCGGGCGGGAGCGCGACCTTGATTTGCTCGTTCGTTACATCTGCGCTAGCTGGAGTGACAAGTGTATCGCCAAATTTGAGCTTCGTTTCATCGCCACGAAGGTTTTGGCCGTGGATCGTCAGGATCGCGCCGCTGGGGATGATCTGAGGATCAACATTTTCAATCAACGGCTGTTGGAAAGGCACGACGAACACCTGGCGCTCGCGCACTGGCAGCGCGGTGACTGGTGTCAGTTCCTCTTCGATGAATACGAGCGATGCGCGATACGCAGCAGACAACGCGTAGGTTGTTTGAAAAAAGACCGACCATAGCTTTGAGAGCTCTTCCAACGAAAGGGATAGCGGCGAGAAGCGAATAAAATCAACAGCGTCGGCCAGATTCGAAGTCGCAAGAAACGAATGCGCCTGGATGGCGTCCTGAATCATTTTTCGGGTGAGCAGCGGCTGGCTGTGCAAATGGCGCGCAACGCTGCCGAGCACGCGTTGCGCACCGAGGTCATCGTCGCCGTAAAAACTCAGCAGGTAATGCAAATCGAGCGCGACCGCGGGACGCTGAACAGCGGTCTGGCCATTGCCGCTACGGGTGGGCAGGTCTCTGTTTCGCACCGCCGCGTTCGGTGCGATTTCATAAAGAAAAATATTCACACCGACTTCCGGCACGCCGTGGCCGGGCGCGTCGGGACGCACCGTCGTCGCTGTCGCGCCGGGAACGTCAATGCCGATGGCTGATTGCAATTCCCGCTGCAGGGTAGCGGTCACAGTGGCTACAGCGAGATAATTGCTCATCGCAACCCTCTCTCCCGTTTGCGCAGATAATCTTCGAGCGAAAGCTTCGGCGGCCCGTTCTTCGCTGGCTTCGGCGCGGGTGCTGGCGAATGAACCGCGCGAACTTCGACGCGGCCGATCGTCACGCGAATGATTTGCGCTGATTTTGAAGACGGTTTTGCGACTGGCGCAAAATCTTTTCGGCGCCGCTGGGAAGCACGCGTTTCTAAAAAATTTCCAAACACCTCCGTGGTGCTGCTTGGATGACCTTCTTCAGCCTGGGAAGAGGCGACCGGAAGGATGACGTGCTTAGCCTGTGGCGAAACTTCAGCTGACACCGCTTGACGTCTGGATCTGCGCGGCTTGGACAGGTGTTCTTCCGCTATGGCGGTTACGGGCGCGATTGAGTCCGCGGTGGCGATCTCTTGTACCGGCGACAATTCCGAAATGGGTGCAGACGTGGACGATTGTTGCTCATCGGAAAAATCAATGGGCGTTGGCTCAAACAATGACGGCACCCGCGGCCGAATTACCGGCGCATCGATGAAACTGCGCTCCATCAGGTTGGAAAGAAAACCGTTCATTCGGTGGCCATCTCCAGATAGACGCGGCGGCGAGCCGGACTCAGCGATAGGATTTCAGGTTCGGTCCAGCTATAAGCGGAGGCGAGCGTGTGAACTTCACGTAGGAGCCGCCTGGCGGCAGCGCTGATCTCGCGCCACAGGAATGCAACAATATCGAATGCCGCTTCCCATTTGTGCGCGCAGTTCGGGCAGTTCAGCGCAAGATGAATATCTGCCATAGGGTCGGCGCTCGACATTTTCTCTACGACTCCGAGAAAAAGGTCTTTCGTCAGATGATTGCCGCGATCCAGCAAACAGCGCTCGAGCAGTTGCTCGGAGCTGTTTACTGCCAGCAAGTCCGCGCTCGTCGGTAATCGAAAGCGCACTTCGCGGCCATTCGATTGCACAGCAAATTCAGCTGCCGGCTCGATTTCCCCCTGTTGACGAATGTCCGAGCAGTTGAAGCTCAGTTCGATTTTTTCCCCGCACTCCGGACAGTGGGTAATGCCGGTGAGTTCGGCCCCAAACATTGCTTCTCGCAGTGCCAGCAACCGCGCGTCACGCTGGCCGATGGTCAAACTAGCGAGCGAGTCCGATGAAACTTCCGGACAAGCTGCTGCGATCATGGCAAGCGCGCGTCGAAGCGGAATCTGGCTGCTCCCCGATTCCCAAACGCTCAACAGTTCCGAGGCCGAGAGCGCATGCATGGCAGCTCAACTCAATTTGCCGGGTTCGTGAAAGTGGGTTCGCTCGGCTCGGGCACGGATTGGTCGCGTTCCCAACCTTCGTTTTCCAGTTTAATATGCTGGATCGCGACGGCGTTAGCGTTCGCGTCGAGATCGGGCAACGATTGAAATTCTGAAACCCAGCACCGGTAAATCTTGTACGCGATCGCAAGCTGACCAGCTTCGTTATACATTTCCAGGATGACGTTCTTGCGGAAATCCTTCAGCGATACTTCGGCTCCGAGTCCGCTGCCAAAATTCCACACTTTGTTGGCCCACTGCTCGAATTCTTTATCATGCGTAACCCCCCGCTCGAGCGTGATTGGGTCGTATTCGGTACGGCCGGGCGATTTGCGACTGCTGCTGGGATCGCCGCCTTCACGATGCTTAATGACTTCGGTCTTCCGATTGAGTCCGCTCACCTTGCAGATGCCGGCGACGTAGCGGCCATCCCACCTGAGGCGGAATTGGAAGTTTGGATACGGATCGAAGCGGGTGGGATTAACAGTAAATTGAGCCATGGGTTATTGGGAGTTGAGGGTTTAGAGCTATGTGCCGAGTTGCCCGGCGATTTGTTGAATTTTGATGATGACAAATTCAGCGGGTTTGAGCGGCGCGAAGCCGACGAGAATGTTGACGATGCCGTGATCGATGTCGCTTTGCGTCGTCGTCTCGCTGTCGCACTTGACGAAGTACGCTTCCTGAGGCGTTTTGCCCTGGAAAGCGCCCTGGCGAAACAAATCTTGCATAAACGCGCCAAGGTTCAGACGAATCTGCGACCAGAGCGGTTCGTCATTCGGCTCGAACACGACCCATTGAGTGCCGCGATACAAACTTTCTTCCAGGAATAACGCCATGCGTCGGACAGGAATGTATTTCCATTCGGATGTTTGCTGGTCGTTGCCGTTGAGCGTGCGCGCGCCCCACGAGACGATGCCGAACACAGGGAAGTTCCGAATGCAATTGATCGCCTGTGGATTGAGCACACCGTTCTGATTGTCAGTAAGGGGCACGTTAACAGCAGATGCGCCGGTCACACTCGCTTCCGTCCCAGCGGGCGCTTTCCACACACCGCGTGTGGCGTCGATGCGTGCGTAAATTCCCGCGATGAAACCGCACGGCGGGAACGTGCGCGGTCGATTTCCCAGTAGTGGATCCGCCGCCTTAAGCCATGGAAAATAAAAGGCGGCGTTGATTCCGTCCACACCCGTCAATGTCGTTGGCGGGCCGTTTTGAAGCGAAGTCAGCGTCGCGTCCACCGGACAATCCACCAGCAGCATTGCGCGCTGGTCGCGGCAGTACTTTTGAATTGCAGGCAGAGCGTTCTCGTTTGTCTCACCGGGGATGCAAAGGATGTTGAACAAGTCCACGTGATCGAGCAGGTCAATGCCACTGCCATTGCCTGGGACGAGCGCAGCCTCGAAATCACCGCTGTCATTGGGTCCAAGGACGTCGCCGAGAGCGCCGCCCGTCAGCGGAGTGTCACCATCGGCTGGCTGTGTTGCACCAGTGACACTGGCGTTGATGATCGCCGAACTTTCGCTCACAACCGAGCCGACAAAACGGCTGTCGGAAGAACTCATCGAAAGATTTTCAAACGACTCCGCAACAACTTCCTGCGGCGTGCCGGCTTTGAATACGACGGCTAACCCGAACCGGGCGTTGTCGGGCGCAGGCCGAGCTTTAATTCGGATGCTGTAGTCGTTCGCCCAATCGCCCGGACTTTTTGCCTTCACGAAGAGATCATTCACAGTCCGCGTCGCAGTGTCGGCGTTATTTGCGACCAACCGGATGACGTAACATCGCTGACCGCCGTTCAGGAAAAAGTGATTCACAGCATATCCGAGCAGGCTGCGTGAATCCAAGCCGCCGAACTCGCGTTCAAAATCGGAAAAACTAAGAATCAATGCCGCCTCGTCGGTCGCGCCCTTGGACGCCCAACCGATAAACGCGGCGATAGAGGTGGCGACGCCCGTGATCGTATGCACGCCGCTCGGAATTTCTTCAATGTAGACACCGGGATAAGTAGTTAGAACAGGCATAATGAGGAGAGTAGGGTTTTGGTTCTGTAATAATTCGGTAAGAGACCGCAGCCCGACGGCAGCGACAGTCGGTGAAAAATCTGAAGCCCGAAAGAAATCGCGAAACGCGCCTTGTCGACGGGATAGAAACCCGCAGCCGCCCCGATCTCTCTAGTATTCATCGGATCCTCCGGGGGGGATTTGATGTTTATCCAACACCGAAAACTCGTCAAGCCTTAAGTAAAAAAATAACCAATCCCTAGGGTTGATCAGCCTCGATTCCTAGGTGTCCGAAGCGAAAGCTATCGCCTTTGGGGTTGAAGATGAAACTCCCTTTATTTTGGCTCGTGAAAGCTTCCGGGAGTTAGCTGCTCGGCGGTTTGATTCTTGCAGTCTTGCTTGG
>Ga0193723_1000736_pt1 | contig 12830 bp, 6 predicted proteins | sample H2m2metaG_FD_143042 | JGI IMG/M metagenome (GOLD analysis project Ga0193723, IMG submission 143042) | Soil microbial communities from a riparian zone of the East river system, Colorado, United States - H2m2 | ecosystem: Environmental > Terrestrial > Soil > Riparian zone | place: USA: East River... | reverse complement strand
GCGGATGGTCGCCTCGCCGCGGATACGGTGCGCAATCTCGGTGGTACAACGTTCCCACGGCTGTTGACTTCCCTCGTTCGAGCGACGACGTACCGCTACGATGCGAACGCGAAGTTATTGCGCAGCGGCGACCCGAACGGGTACCAAGACACCCTGAACCTCGGTTACTCGGGCCTCGGGCACGTCGCCACGTCGAAGCTGACGGAGCATGGTGAACAGTTGTATGGCACGAACTGGATCGGGGTTCGGTTCGCTACGGTGGAAACATTCACGTTCGACGCTCTGGGGAATCGCACCGTCGCTGAGACGCGAGACACAACCAGGACGAACGGTCAGGTTTCGTCAACCAGCTATGCCCAGCATGTGTCGGCGTATCAGCCCGGCACTGGACGGTTGACTTTCGATGCGGTGGTCGGGGGCCAAACGACGATTTCATACGATGCCGCGGGAAACACGGAGTTCAGCTCGAATCAGGGAGGCCAGAACGGTCCCGCGCAAGAGCGGGCCGCGTTCTACGCCGCTGACGGGTCTATACGTGCTGTCGATTGGCGCTTCGTCGCCAACCCCATAAACGTTCTCACCACAGCGAAGTACGCTTTTGACGAGTATCGGTACGATGCGCTGGGCCGGCGGGTCTGGGTGTGGTCCAAAAAGGACTGCGCGGAGGAAGGAAACCTTGCCTGGTGGGAGGCGGCGGAATGCAAGACCAGCTTGCTGAGGCGCACGGTGTGGGATGGGGACCAAGAACTGGCCGAGATTCAGATGCCGGGGGGCACGTCTGCCGACGAGGTCCCCGTGTACGAGAATGACGTGGCTACGGTACACCTTCCCAACCTGTCGACGCAGCTCGGCCAAGTCGACCGAAACCAATACTTCGGGCGTGTGTTGTACACGCCGGGCCGCGCCCTCGATCGTCCGATCGCCGTGACGCGGATCAACTACGAGTATCAGCACAACGACTACGGCTCGATAATCGCATATAAGGTCCTCGCGCCGATCACGACGATGCCGTTCTGGAACCGAAACGGCGACGCGCCGGTCGGTGTGTTTACGACGGGCGCCCGTCGGATCTGTAATCCGCCAACGACGTCCCCCGGTGACTGCGTGAGCGTGGTGTGGCCCGCCTTCTGGTCCGCGTTTGACCGTAACCGCAGCGGCGTGTGGGACAACTGGCACGGGACGATACTCGAGAACAAGCGGGACAAGACGGGTTTGACGTACAGTCGGAACCGTTACTATGACCCGGGGACGGGTCGGTTTACCCAGGAAGACCCCATCGGCCTGGCCGGAGGGCTCAATCTCTACGGCTTTGCCGCGGGCGATCCGGTGAATTATAGTGACCCGTTCGGACTCACGGCGTGTGACGATGAGAGTGTGAATTACCAGGATCATTGGGACTACAGCACGACCAAAGGCGCCGATGGTACGGTCGTCAGAACAAAAACCAAGCATGATTGCTCGAAGGAGCGTCGGCAGCACGAGATCGAGGAGATCGGGAATCGGGCCCAGCGCCGGTGTTATGAGGCGATGGGTCATACCTTGATTACCGCCGGCGGGGACCTGCTCTTTCTCATCGGCGTAGGTGAGGCGAAAGCCGCGCTCAAATCGGGAATGTGGCTCGGTCGACGCTCGTTTGTTGCCTACGCAGACAAGGGTCTAACGGCAGCTGCCGATGGAGCATACGCGGAGGCCAGCAAGCGCCTTGCGCAGGAATCCGCTCAATACGGTGCCACCCTCGCGGAGCATGAAACGATTGCCTTGGGTCACGCAGGTGCGGTAGAGCACAGCGACAATCCTTTTGCATACATCCCTATGACGGACCTCGGATTCGCGCTCGTTGACGAGGTCAACGCGTGCTTCAACCCGACTGTGGAGTAGGTCATGAAGGGTGACATTGCGCGCGGCGTCGTGACGTGCCTCATTGGCGTCGCGCTGATCCTCGGTCGTGAATTGTTCGACGCCCCTTGGGTTGTCGGAGTCGCGTTTCTACTGCTAGGCACCGTCTTCCTTGTGCGTGGTGCACGGTGGCGGACTAGGAGTCCTGACGACGGCCTCATCGACCAGGCCTTCGCGTTATCGGCGAGCGACTCAGTTGCCTCCGAGCAGATACTCGGCAAGGTGTTTGCCGCCAGGGCCGAATCGGATCGGCAGGAATTGGCCCGCCTAGAGCACGAAGCTCGCGGCAGTCCCATCGCTGCTCGCGAGCTTCGGCGCAGACTGCAGGAGACGCTTCGTCAACGAGCTGACGCGACGCGTCATTTCAAACTTCATATGGCCAATGACTCTCGGTTACCGTCAGTTCTGCGTAACATCGACGAAGCCAACGTGCAAACCAGCAGGCTCTTAGCGGAGGTTGAGACTCGTCTCAAAGAGTTGCAACCCTGAGTCGCACCCGTCGCGCGACGGTCGCGCGACTCGTGCGACTCCCGAGGCAGAGCTCATTCCGTAAGTCGTTGTCCCCCACCATGACCGACCCAGGCTGACCCCGGCACGCCGCGTGCTTTAGCAGAACGGCGACCTCTTGCCGGAGTCTTCCGTGGCCGCTCGTCTCTCGCTGCTCGCGTTCGCGCTCGTGGGCTCCCTCGCGTGGACCCCTCGCTCCGCCGGGTCACCGGCCACGAAGTCCCCGTCGCGCGAACCAAGCCGAGCCCTCGTCACCCTGACCACGGAATCGGACGACTTCGCGGGCACCGTCGTGACCCTCGACCCTAGCAACGCCTACGACAACGTCTACACGGTGCACTACTTCGTGACCGTCACGATCAACGGCTCCTCCTCGCAGTACGGGGGTGCGACGTTGGTGATCGGAATTGAGACGAACGATGGCAGCGGGTGGGTGGAACGGGCGGCTCAATGACCAAATCCGCCTCGTGACGAAGTCGTTCACGACGAGCAACGGGGCGGGAGGCACGTTCGGGTACCGCGGTGGTGACGGGGCCGGTCCCAATCCCGAGACGTACAATGGCGTGACCTACACGACCGACATCGTGTTTACGACATTTCCACAATCGGACGACTTCGCGAGCGGCAACGGCATCGGCACGGTCGGCTTTACGGTCGGCGCGAACCTCGACCCTGGCGCCGCGATCGACAACGTCTACACCGCTCACTATTTCTCCACGGTCACGCTCAACGGGCATCCCTCGACGTTCGGCAGCGCGACGCTGGTCGTCGCCGTCGAGACCAACGATGGAACCGGCAGCGGCTGGATCGAGCGCACCACGTTCAGTCACAACTGCAGCTACCCCTCGGGGCCCCCGCCGTATGCGCAGAAGGTCTGCAATGACTGGCCGCACCAGCAGGTGGCGATCACCGTGGCCGGGCTCGGGGTCAACGACAGCGTCCGCCTCAAAGCGAAATCATTCACGACAAGCAACGGTGCCGGGGGTTCGTTCGCGATCCGGGGCGGCGACGGGGGTGGTGTCAACCCGGAAACCTACAGCGGCGTCACGTACACGACCAAAGTCTTCCGGGGCGTGGCCGTGCGTCCGGAACTCCCCGAGCGCCAGGGGTTCGCATTGGCCGCCGGGTCGCAGCGGTTCTTCGTGAAGAACCGGGCCGAGACGGAGGCGAATCTCTCCCTCGACTTCAGTTGCACGGGGCTCACTAACTGCTCCGTCACCCCGACGACGCTGTCCCAGGTCCTGTCGGGGGAGAGCCGCATTGTCACGCTCAACTACACGCTGGGTGCCGCCGGCACCACCGGCACCGGCATGGTGAAGGTGTTCGACAACTTCGATAACAACCTGCTCAGGGATTCGGCCTCGATCGCCACCAAGGCCGTCGGCGCGCCCGCCCCCGTGGTCTCTATCGCGGACGTGAACCCCGGCACGGCGATCGCGCACAATGAATGCCTCACGGTTCCGGCGGGAGCGGCCTCCGCGTTCGAGTGCGGTGATCTACGCATCATGCATCCGCTTCCGGGGATTCGTACGCTCAACGAGACCCGCGTTCCGGCGCTCCTGTACAACAGCGGGTTGGCGGATCCCTATCCGATCGTTGCCGCAACCGTGACGCTCGCGGCGGGCTCAGCGATTCCCGATAGCGTCGAGGCCGTGCTGACGGTCGGCGGCACCGAGAAAGGCCGCGCCCGGTGGGCCGGCAGTGACTGGACGGCCGGCGCTACGAGACGCATCGCCGTCGGTTACGCGGCTCCTGACGATACTACGAAGGTCTACGACTACACGCTCGAGGTCGCGACGATCTATCTCCCGAGCGGGCGCAACGCGACGTCGCTGAACGGCAAGCTGATCGTCGTGAACCGGCGCGGTGCCGGGTTCGGCGCGGGCTGGTGGCTCGCCGGGCTGGAGCGCCTCGAGAACCTCGCCGATGGCAACAAACTCTGGATCGGCGGAGACGGGAGCGCGCGCCTGTACACTGCCGCGGGCGCGAACACGTGGGTCCCCAAGGCGATTGATCGTGAGGACACGCTCACCTGGGACGGCAGCACCTACTACGTGCGGAAACTCCCCGGGGGCCTCCAGCTCAAGTTCAACAGCAGCGGTCAGCATGTCCTCACGATCAATCGCCTTGGGCACCAGGTGTCTTTCGCCTATGCCAACGGCCGGCTCGGCACGATCACGATGCCGACCCAGGGCGGCGGCCAGACCTACACATTCGCATATGGTGGTGACGGCCAATTGACTAGTGTGACAGCGCCGAATGGACGCATCACACTCGTGTGGGTCAGCACGCTGCGCGTCGACTCGATCCGCGATCCCGATAACCGCTTCGTCCGGTTCACGTACGAGAATCCCTCCAGTCGCCGCGTCGCCACGCGCGTGGATCGCCGCGGAGCCGTGACCAGCTTCAGCTACGATGCCGCCGAGAAGCTCGCGCGTTCGCACCTCAACCTGTTGCCGGATTCGATCCGCATTGGTTTCCGGGCGCGGGACGTCATCGGTTTGGCAAGTGCCACTCCGAAGACGGCGACGGATACCGCCAACGTGTACACGAGCGTGTTTGGCGCGCGTCAGTTTACGACCGGGGTCAACTACATCGCGCAAGAGACGAAGTTCTGGCTCGACCGGCTGGGGGCGCCACGCCGCTCCATGAACGCCTTGAGTCAGGAGACGCGTGTCCGGCGGGAGGACGGTGAGTGGGAATCGCTGGGCACGGAGCTCCAGGCGACGAACGGTTTTCTCACTCGCGCGCGCTACGACCTGCGGGGGAACCTCGTCACGTCGATCGCCGTGAACCCCCTCGGCACGGGGCAGGATGCCACGACGCGCTATCACTGGAATACGACGTGGGATCGTCCCGACAGTCTCGTGACGCCCACCGGATTGGTCACCACGGTCCAATACAGCGGCGTCAACGGCAATCGCGAGTGGCAACAGGGGGGGACCGACGCCGCGCGTCGCGTGCAATTCCGGTATGGGAACGGACTCGGCTTGCTCTCATCGACCGTGTTGCCGGGCACACCACCCGACTCGATCGAGTACAGCGCGATGGGGAACGTCTCCGTCGCACGCACGCCCAAAGGGTACGACACCCGCTACACGAGCGATCTGATCGGGCGAGACACGATGATCCAGGCGCGTCTGGACACGCTGTCCGCCGTGTACCAGACCACGATCGTACGATTTGACGCTTTCGACAATGACACGCTGCGACTGTACGCGGGTCCCCCGCTGGGCGGCGTCAGCGCCGAGACGATCTATGTCCGCAAAGTCTTCAACCCGACAGGACAAGTCGACACCGTCGTGCGCTGGTCGCGTCCCGATCCAGCGGCGATTGGCACCCTGCGGATGAGCTGGGTCTACGACCTCGCGAGCCGCGCGGTGCTCGAGACGGCGTCGGACTCCCGCCAGCAAGGGTGGACGTATGACCCGGCCGGGAACGTCAGGGCCGATTCGTCGCGGCGCGGGAACATCGTCACGATGACGTACGACGCGCTGGATCGGGTCGCGACGCGCGCGCTCCCCGCCGTGTCCTACGCCAGCCGCAACTCCAACATCATGACGCCGCCGCAGGCGCCGTATCCGGCCTATCAGATTCCGGCCGAAACCCAGACGTTCACCTACAACGCGCTGGGCGACCTGGAAACCGCCAATAATGCATTTGCCCGGATCAGTCGGTCGTACTTCCCCAGCGGTCTCCTCAACGGCGACACGCTGCGCATCCAGGCGGTCGACACGACGAACACGAATTGGGATCTCCACAAGTACGTCGTGCGCCATACGTACGACCTCGACGGACGCGAGACGGTGCTATCGATCCCCTCGCAGCTTGCGTCCGGCGTATGGCAAGACATCACGTACGCGTACGAACCCGTGGCTGGCGCGGTCCAGAGCGTGGTCGACGTGCAGCACAATACGTACACGTTCGGCTACACGAACCGGAATGAGCTGGCGTCGATCACATACCCTGCACAGTACCAGGAAACGTTCCGGTATGACGGCGATGGGCGTCTCGCGACCGACACGCTCAAGAACCAGGGCTCGATAGCCTTCCCGCGCCTGCAAGCAAGCCTGGTGCGCGCCACGGCGTTCCGGTACGACGCCAGGGATCGCGCGCTGATGGGCACCGATCCCAGCGGTTCTCTGGATACGCTCACCTTCGGGTACTCCGGGTTGGGGCACCTGGTGACGTCGAAGTTCGTGCGCCGGCCATTGGGGGGCGGTCCCCGATCCGCGACCGGGGAACGCTTTACGTACGATCCGTTAGCCAATCGCATCAGCAGCGAATTCGGCGACACGACACCATCGACCACCTACTACGAGATCTACCCCTCGTCCTATCAGGCTGGGACTGGCCGGATCGCGGTCGACTGGAAGGGAATGGGTGCCACCAACTTCAGCTACGACCTGGCCGGGAACACCGAGTTCATCTCGAAGACCGCCGGGACGAAGCAGGAGCGTGCGAGCTTCTACGCCGCCGACGAGCGGTTACGCGCGGCCGATTGGCGGTGGGTGAATGGTGTCTCGGCGAAGTACGCGTTCGAGGAGTATCGGTACGATGCACTCGGCCGCCGCGTCTTTGTCTGGTCGAAGAAGAGCTGTGATGAGGGCGGCCTGGTGTGGTGGGAAGTCGCCGAGTGCAAGCAAAGCCTCGTGCGCCGCACCGTCTGGAACGACGATCAAGAGTTGGCCGAGATTCAAATGCCTGGAGGGACGGCGGCGAACGAAGTCGCGCTGTACGAGAACGAGACCGGATTGGTGCAACTGCCGAACCTGTCGACCCAGGCCGGGTCGGTGGACCGCAATCAGTACTTCGGCGTCGTGATCTACACGGCGGGTCGGGGAGTGGATAAGCCGCTCGCCGTCACGCGCCTCAACTACGCGGATCAGCACGACGATTGGGGCGCGGCGGTTCCGTGGAATTTCTGGTCTCCCATTACCACGATTCCCTTCTGGAATCGCAACGGCGACGCGTTGTTGGGCGTGTTCTCCACCGGAGCGCAGGCCATCTGCAATCCGCCGACGGCTCCCCCGCCGAGTGATTGCGTGCGCGTGATGTGGGGGCCGTACTGGTCCGCTTTTGACCGCAATCTCATTGGGCTCCGCGACAACTGGCACGGCACGATTCTCGAGGGCAAGCGGGACGAGGTGCAGCTCGCGTACAATCGCAGTCGTTACTACGATCCTCAAACTGGGCGCTTCACAACGGAAGATCCGCGCGGGTTGGAAGGCGGACTCAATCTCTACGGCTTTGCCACCGGCGATCCCGTCAATCTGACCGATCCATCGGGGCAGTTTGGATTCCTGCTCCTGTTTGGGTTGGTTTTCACCGCGGAAATAGTCACCGGACACGACTTCGTACACTCGTTTCTCACGGCCGCCGCCGTTGTCTCGGCTACGGCCCTCGGGTCGGCACTCGCTGCCGGTATCGAATGGGCGGTGCCGGGCGGGCGGACGTTTGCCGCCGCGTTCGCGTTTAATTGGGACATGAGCGCGGGTTTTCTCATGTTAAACATTGCGTATGCAGGGGCATACAAGCTTGTCACAGGGGAGAATATTTACCTGGGGGCGGGAGCGAACGGCCTATTTCAAGGCTACGTTCACTTGAAGAAAGCGCCGTTCTTTTGCCGGTTCCCTCCCTGCGGCTTGACTTGGGGATCCGCAGCGGTCTTTGTCACTCCGGGTGAGATTCCCACCTGGCTTTTCCACCATGAGTTCGGCCACACGGTACAGTTCTTTGGGCTCTCGGCATTCGGTGGATTGGTCAATCCCTGGTGGCCCTACGGCGTGATGGGTGTCTTGGGGAGTCCCTTGGGGCCTATCGTGGGGGGTCCCTTCGGGGCGGGCGTGGGAAGATGGTGGGAGAATCTCGCAACGCAGCTGGGCGAGTTGGTGCGTTGAAAGCGGGCGAGCCTGTGAACGGACAATAGGAGGACTTCCTTTATGAGTATCGCCAGGGCAGGGCGCCATATGTGGTTTTCACTCGCCGGAGTGGCCTTGGGAGTTCTCGGTCTCGCCACGCCGACGGCCGCGCAAGCGCCGGCGCCAGTCGCCGTGGCGGCCAGCAAGGCCGCGATCATTCGGAGAATCCTGCAACGCACCCAGGCGGTCGATCGCGCCCTCAGCGCGATCGAAGCCGCGATGCCGGCTCAACGGATGAGCAATCCCCAGGTGCCGAAGGGATTCTGGGACGAGCTGCTGGCCCGTGCTCGCGGCGATACCGCGCGACTCGCGGACCTGCTCACGCGCGTGTACGACAGCCAGTTCTCGGCCGCCGAGCTGGAGCAGCTGGCCGCCTTCTACGATTCTCCCGTCGGCCGCCACATGATCCAGGCGCAGCCGACGATCGTCGCGCAGACTATGCAAGCCGGCCAGCTGTGGGGCGCGCGGTTGAGTGCGGACGTCATGCAAGACCTGCAGCGACGGGGCAGTCAGACGCAGCAACCCTAAGCGACGCATGCCCCGCGTTCTGACGGCCGGACTGCTTGTTGTTGCCGCAACGAGTTGCTCACTCGGGGCATCCTTCTTTGTCGCCAACCTCTCGACGCGGAGGGTGCGCGTTGAGTATACCCTCCCGTGTCGACCTGACTGTCCGTCGCCCACATTCACTGACGTCGGCCGTCTAAAACGCGCTGGTTCACTTGGTGACGGACACACTGCACCGCCAGGCGCGGTGCGAGTTACAGAGCGACTGGATTCGTCAATCACGTATGCCGTCGACCTGCCGCCCGATACCGCGATGCACATCTTCGATGGGGCGGTTGATGGGGCCGGCACCATACTCTATCCGTCGGAGGAATTCCGCGGGGTGCGGATAACCGTGGACACCGGGCAGGCTGCTCGGTCCTACGAGGGCAGGACCCTTCTGGACGCATTCAAGAAGTGGAACACAACCATCCGAGTGTTGGAGATTCGGTGAGAGCCGAGTCATCTTGACGACCTCACGCGGTCGCACCCGTCGCGCGACGGTCGCGCGACTGGTGCGACTCTCCGGACCGGAGCCCTCTGCTAAATCCTTTTAGATCAACAGGGCGACCACAGCTGCCGTCGGGCACGGGGCGTGCCTTAGTACGCGAGCACACCTCCCTACTCGAGGCCGTCCATGACTCGCCGCTCGCTGATGCTCGCGTCGCTGGTTTCGTTCATCGCCGTCGTGCCCGCGCCCTTGGCAGCGCAGGAACCACCTTGGATCGAGTTGCACGCTCCGACAGCCCCATTCCAGGAAGAGTTCCCGCTGGTCCAAGTAGACTGGTGCAGCCTGACGACGCTCTCAGCGGCCACGCGGTGGATCAAGGTGAACGGCGTCGACCGAACCTCCAGCTTCAACTACGTCACCTTCACCGGGCCGGGGTGCGACGGCACGTATAGGCGTCGCTCGTCGAGCAGCACCGTCTCGTTTTCGCCTGGGGCGAATGTGTTTGAGGCTCACATCTGTGACGGCGGGGGTCTCTGCACCACCGAGCAATTCACCGTATACCGAGGGACTCCGCCGTGTCCCACATTCATGTACGTCGCCCAAGCGCCAGCCAGTCTTTCATACCAGACGTCCGCTACTGTCCGAATCGCTTATGGCCAGGGATCGGGCGGTTGTACGCAGACTCCAGGACAGCCTGACACGTCCACGTTCACGTTCACCGTCAACGGCGTCGATCGCCGCAGCTACTTCACAATCACGGCCGACAGCGCGATCGCCACGAGTCTCCCGCTCACCGACCTTGCGACGAACACGCTCGTCGCTACGATCCAGGGACTCGACGAGTTCGGGAGTCCGCTCACGCACACCGACACACGGCAGACGTATGTCGACAGCAAGCCGCTGCCCGCGGTGTACTCGACACAAATAAACTATGATGACCAGGACGTCGCTCGGTGCGCCGTCGACTGCTTCGCCGCGACGTACGCGCAGAGCACGGTCCCATACTTCACGATGGACGCACCGCGTAACGTGACGCTCGTGTACAACGGTGATCGCGGAGCTCCTCGACCGTTCGTACACATCGACATCCAATATCCGACCGGCGCTAACCCCACGACCGACCTTCGGCTCGAGGCTCGAGTAAACGGAACGGCGGTCACGTTTCTGAACGGCGAGCAGGTCCTGCACTTTCAGTACGCTCCCGGGCTGCTCCGGCTCGGCGGCCAGTTCGATGCCTCGGCCTACGCCACCGGCGTCTACCCGCTGGACATCATCGTGACGTCGCTCTATGGGAGCGACCTCAGGCAGACGACCGTCAATACCAAACTGACCGTGGTGAACGAGGGTGCTTCATACATCGGGAAGGGTTGGACGGTTAGCGGTGTGCCTAGACTGTACGTCCAACCAGATGGTTCACTGCTGGTCGTAGAAGGAGACGGCTCGGCGACGTACTTCGCAAGGGTGTGCCCATTCACCTGCACATACGTGACGCCTCCTGGCGACTTCACGCAGATGGTCGATAGCGGGTCAGTCGCCTGGAATCGTCTCTATCCCGATTCGACCAAGATCACCTTCGGGACCAACGGCATGCCCGTGCGGATCCGCGATCGGTTCGGGAACGCCACACTGCTCGCCACGCAACCCAGCTCCACGCGGCTCTCAACGATTCAGGATCCCACGGGGCGCCAGATTTTGTTCCTTTACGGAGCATACGGCCTCGCCTCAGTCACCGACCCCATGGGTCGCGTCACGACCTTCACGGTCGCTTCCGACTCCACGCTGCGAGCGATCAAGGACCCGGACGGCGACAGCACACGGTTTTCCTATGACGCCAGTAGACGCCTCGACCAGATCACGGACCGTCAAGGCTCCGTGACTCGGTTCGTGTACAACCCATCGTCTTGGAAGCTCGATTCGATCGCCCTTCCGGCGATCCCCATCAATGGTGGCGCGAGCCAGACGCCAAAGATCGCCTATCTGCCGTGGCAGAGTATCGGGGTCCCAACGAGTTCGACCTCCGGGACCCCCTTTACGCCGGTGCTCAAGGACAGTGTCTGGGCGCGAGTCACCGATCCCGAGGGTCACGTCACCCGGTTCGCCGTGGATCGGTGGGGCCAGGCAGTCAGCCTTCTCGATCCCTTGAATCGACCGACGACGGTTGTCTGGCAGGATGGTAATGGGCTCCCGCTCCAGATCAACTTTCTCAGCCCCCAGAGCGCGAGGTTCGAATACTTCAGTTGGGATGCGAGCGGAAACCTGACGGGTCACGGCGGCACGGGCATTCGGGGCGTCGGTGTGCGCTATGGGGCGTACGCACAGCCAGACAGTATGTGGGGTTCCTCGGCACCGCGGGACGGACGGACTCAATGCGTTTTCACGGCCTTGACTCCCTCAAGTTGCGCTTCACGTATGACGTCCAGGGTCGGGTCCTCACGGAGAAAGACCCCAAGGGACATGTGACCAGGTTTCATTATCACGCGTCGTTTGGCAGTCTGGATAGCACGAATTTCGCCGGCACCGGAGGCGCGCCCGGTGCGCGATTCGTAAAAGTGCGCTTCGATCGGTACGGGCGGGACTCCGCGACCACCGGTGCGGATCAGCTGTGGCGCCGTACGATCTACGACGTTCTCAATCGCCAAACGCAGTTCTTCGACGGCGTCAATGCCACCCCCACGATGTACACGTACGACAAACTGTTCCTGATTCGCGTCAGGGATCCCAAGGGACAGGTGTACCGCTTCTCACGCAACGCGCTCGGGCTGGTTACGCAACGATTCGACCCGGCGGACACCCTGAACCGCTACGATTCCTATCGGTACGATCGCGATGGGATGGTCATAGGGTGGACCAATCGCCGCAGCCAACCCTTGACGCTTGCTTATGACGCTCTGCATCGCATCACCGCAAAGAGCGGAACGAATGCGGTAGCCGACTCCGTCACCTATGCCTCCGAAGGGAGGGTCGCGGTGACGTGGAACGCTGTCTCGCGCGATACGACGTACTTCGGACCGGGCATCGTCTGGGTGGATTCGGTAATCACGCGGATTGCCGGGCAGCGCTTCAAGATCATCCATTTCGTGTCCGGCACCGCCCGCCTCGATACGACCCAGGTTATTTCGAACAACACGATCCGCTTCGTCAAGCGTCGTAACGTATACAACGCAAACACGGGGATTCTCGATTCCCTTGCACTCGACGGCGCTCGAATTAGCCTGATGCCCAACAGCGACGGACTCGAGGCCAGGGTCACCCTCCCTACCACGCCGAACGTAGTCATGGGGAGAAGCTTCACCAGCATCCACGGAGTTCGCGACGACACGCTCACGCCGGGGCCGCTCAACACGAAACTCGGCCGCCGTTACGGCTATGATACCGACGGACGGACAGCGTTCGACGTCAAAGTGGGGAACACTGGTTGGCGTGAGTTCAACTACGATTCCCTTGGTCGCATCACGGCCGTGGGCGACTACACGTCGGGATCCGAGTCTGTGTGTAGTTGGACCGAGGAAAAC
>Ga0193723_1000735_pt1 | contig 12840 bp, 15 predicted proteins | sample H2m2metaG_FD_143042 | JGI IMG/M metagenome (GOLD analysis project Ga0193723, IMG submission 143042) | Soil microbial communities from a riparian zone of the East river system, Colorado, United States - H2m2 | ecosystem: Environmental > Terrestrial > Soil > Riparian zone | place: USA: East River... | reverse complement strand
CATGTGAAATTTGTGGTGGTCTAGGATCATTTGGAACTAGCAATATGTGTCCATTTTGTAGCGGTACTAAAGAATCTAGTGCCGCTTCGAAAGGGGCTAATTAAACATCATATTTGCGGATGTAATTACACAGATAGAAAGAACTGTCCGTGGTGCAAGAAACCATGTCATCATGATGCATCGCTGAGCCCCAGGATACTAATATCACCTAGCTAATAGTGCACATCTAGATACGTTACAATCAAAATACGGATTGGGCGTCTAATATTATCTAGTTATGAGGCTAATCAATTCTGAAATTATGGGGGCCTTTATAATTCGTTATTCAGAGTCCTACCATCATGCTAAACTAATCTTAATCTTCCAGCTACAATATTATTGAGAATTGCCATCAAATAAATGCCCTTAAATTCCTTTATCTTAACTGTGAAAAACCCAAAAGTTGCATTTTCAGTTTTGTTCAAGAAATCAAATAGTTCATCATCAGTTAACGCTGTTGTTCCAGCTCTGATGCATTTGGGGGCCCAAGAATTTTCATCATCAATGTCAAGTTCAATATTTTTCTCTAAGGAATACTCTAATGAAATAGATTGTTTATTATTTTCTCCTAATAATTTTATTGAAGTACCATGAAATGATTCATGTATTCTTATTGCAGTAAGCATAGGTTTGTTATTGGTCCATGTTTTTACACAATACTTCAATTTGTCTTGTACTTTTTGCTGCAGCTCATTATTATCATTAAATTGTTTTTGATCGACTTTCTTTAAATCGCTTGAACTACTACAAGTGCCCCAACTCATTTTTGACCCTCCTTCTTGGTCGTCACTAAAAGATACAATGACGGGTTCTATAAATGAGCATAGTTTGCAAAGGTATATTTCGAAACCAAATACATCTTCAGGCCTTGGAATAATATCCAAACGGAATTGGCTAGGATATAGATGAGGGGCCCGATTACTACCAAATCCTTGGAAATCGAATTGATGGTTTTGTATTGGTGAGGAAGATAGGGCCTTATTGACTGCTTTAGAAACAAATCCTTTCAAAAGTTCATCTTTTAATGTATCCATAACCGTGACCGTTTTAGTAGCATTCTTTTTTACAAGAATAGGTCTAAATTTTGGTAGATAAAACCCTGATCTTCTTCCTACGAGATAATCTACAAATGGAACGACATTGCCAATCCCGTCATGAAGGTTAAGTATATGACGTTCAACGCTCCATCTTCTTGAGGAATACATTCCACATGAGGAACAGGACCAATTTGGCTTTGACATAGTAATTTATTTGTATTAGCAGAGCATCACGGTGTAACGCCGGACACTAAACTTGCACCATTATGACTATATAGAGAAATGTACTATAATAATCCTATGTGTATTATCCACCATTGCATTGATTCTCTGTTATGCGTTTACCTTACTACTGTTCGAGAATGCAAGGAGACATCAATTCCCCTTAATCAAAACATCTTTTGTTATTAATATCTAGAAATTTTATTTAAATAATAGAAGGCAGAGATCAATTATTAGATATGTGAGTTTATAGCAGGTTATGAAGATAGTAAACCGCTGAAGAGAAGAATCAAGAAGTTAGCGGAGGAAGTGCCAGAGCTTGAAAAAGTAGAAGAGCAACCGTTACTCGCTTCTACGTAGAGAACAGATACAATTTAGTTTGTCCCTTCCTGAGGATAAAATAACAGCTCTAAGCAGAGTATAACTATTAACATCAAAGTGAAAGTATTACTTTGAGCTTAACACCTGAATTCCTCGAATAGTTTGTCCTCTACAGTATCCATGTAAGTACTACAGCTAACCTATCGCTGGAATCGTAATCCACAATTATGCTCTTTCATCAGATGGCCTAGTATTTTTGAAATTAAAATATAGTGCAATGTCGTATATAATTTTAAGTAATCCCCCTAGTAGAAAAGGTGCAGACAATAGCGATACAGATTGCAATATTGAGCCTGCTATTGACGGAGATATAGCTTGCGTGATATTCCTAGAGATGTTCGTTATTCCCGCTGCTGCAGTTCTTTCATCCTCTTTAACAACTGCAACAATATATGATTGTCTTGTAGGAACATCCATTTGTGATAAAGCCATTCTGGCGAGATAGATCGCTACGGCTATTGGAAGAGTAGGAGAAAATGCAACAAGTATTAATAGAATGTTAGAGGGTATATGGGTGAAGACCATTGTATTAATCAAACCTATTCTATCTGCAATTTTAGCTGATGCAAGAAATGAAAATGCAGTAAGAACTCCCGCAATCGAGAATACATAAGATAATAAAGTCAAATCTGCGCCAAATTTTGTAAAAAACCAAAGTGATACAATACTCTGTATAACAAAGCCACCACCAAAATAATCAATAGCAAAAAGGCCTGATAATTTACTGACAATTTTTTTTGATGTAGGTGATAGAGTTTGTGTTAAAGGTTTTGGTATTCTTGGCTTCTTCTTTTCATCGCTTTCTAAATCTCCTGGCTGGACTTGTTTACCTACTACTACTAGCTTACTAAAAGGTAAATGAGTGATAGGATAAAAATAGGATTAGAACTAATGCAAGAAGTTAATGATTCAGAACTAGCAGAATTGTTAGAGGGATTAAAGAAAATAAATAGGTTTGAGTTCTTGATAAAAGGCTTTGTAAGAGTGTACCCTAAAACTTCCTGAAAGATTCGTAATCGTCTGTAGCAGTATATTGACTCTCGACAAATATCGGTTTCTCTCTATGCCAATAGATGGTGTTTTGGTGTTTTTCTTTATCACATGGATATGTGCGTTCTATATTATCGTCAGATTCTGATTTTTCCTTTGGAATTTTGTATTCCGGGTCTGCTGGTGGTATTAAATCAAAAGATCCCCCACACTTTGGAGTTGAACACGAAGCTTTTTCATAGTGCTTCATTATTACCTTAGCTTCTTTTTCTCCTTAAAATCAATTTCGGCTTTTTTTCCTTGTAACTTTCTGGGAGCGTCCCAATATGCACTTTTACATTTAGGACATACTCTAGGTCTTTCTTGCTTTTCTCTAGGAAACCATTCGTGTTTACACCGCTCACATTGATAGCCTTTGAGTGTAATCACTGCCATATACATATACTATAATTATCCATTCATGCCCTTCCCGTACAGTTGTGAGTGCTCAACAACAAAAAAGGAAGACAACGTCTACTAGGATGGCAACATGGAAAACTCTTCGATTAGTTAGTAGCATTCCTGATAAATTAAACGGTTATCTATTTCTAAAAAAGAATGCTGAGAATAATAGTAATACCCACCAGGTGAAACTATAGATAGATATGTTCAAGATAACGAAATACAAAATCTGTGTCGCTGGAATGCTGCTAGGCGTGGGACTTATTAGCTTACTTCCCTTTATGGGTCTGACATGCAGATGGTGTGCGCGTACGGGCTAGAGATTTAGGTAACAAGACCATAATTTACCCCTATCTAACTGTGGGTCACTAAGTTATGCAGACAGCTATTTTCCATCTTTAGTTTATCCAAACTTATAGGAAGATAACCAGCTTTCTTTGCGCTATTAATATTGTATTTAACAACGTAATTTGGATTAAAGTCTATTTGTCTTAAAGAATTGCATTTATTTAGCCAATCCTTTATCATCGTGAAAGCGTCCTCATTTGAGGACCCTTTAATATTAATAAGATATGGAGCCAGTATACGCCATATTGCAAATTTGCGATAGTCGTCTACAGGGATTTGTAGTAGTTTCTCAATCCACGGAATTGTTGTATTACGAGATGCGCTTGGGTCATCCCTTTTTCTTCTACCTTCTCTTTTGACGATAATTTCTGCTTCTCAACCTTTTCATTTATGAGCCCTCTTCTAAAATCACGGAGTAGGTAGTTTATTGGGGGTCTATGTCCATCCCATTTTTGTATGACCTTCACTTCTTCTTTGCACTTTGAGTTTATGGTCCCAGGTACTCTGACAAGACACGAGTTAACTGTAGGATTATGTCGAGGATCGCCCTTTTTATTTGTTAGAAAGTCTTCTGCAAATTCCATAAATTTACTAGTTAGATCTTTTTCATTTGGGGCCACGAATTCAGCAAATATATCAATTTCTTCTATGACAAATCCTTCAAGTGGTTGATAAATATGATAGCCATTTCCAGTCCATAAAACTGTTGGATATCCGCCAAGTACATCTTTAATTCTCTTTGATTCATTGTTTAATGCCCGATCTAATTTGTCCTTTGAATAACCACAGTCTTTGAGATCAAGGTCTGTGATTATGAAACTTGGGTGGAGTCCTGTTAATTCCATGAAAGTTAGTAAATGAAGGATAGGCGTTGACCCTGCAATCTTCATAGTTTGAAGATCTGAAATATTTTAAGACCGATTGCTTATCTAACACCTCCTTCTGGTACCCAAGCCTCTTAGTCATAATTCTTCTTGGGAACAGCGGGTTTTGGAAATGGCCCAGAATAAAGTCCAAGTTCTGTTCTACAAATAATTCTGGGTTACTAAGGGGGTAAATTTCTTTCATTGGTACCGAGTTACCGCCTAAAGATGCAGTGAAAGAAAAATTACCCCTTACTACTTCATTTTTATTTTGTTGTTTATTGGAGTGCACTTAGACCCCCTCATGATCGTACTTTACCTGCGTTGCGTTACAGACTTTTGTAGGTGATTCCAGATCATGATGAAAACAGGAGAAGTCTCTGCAATAATGGCAGAGACAGCATTTTTTACATATAGGTTTTGATAACGTTGGAACAAATTCAGAATAGCAATTGAAACATCTCATGCTTTTTACTACCTTAATATTCATAACGGAACTCATCAATTTATTATTATCCTCTGATAGACGATGAAGACTTGATGCTGGAAGGGGCTAATTTTTGATGATGACATATTATTATGAGAAAAATAAAATACGTACTATATGGTTATCAAAGAAGAACTTCGTTTATGAATTGTTACACAATTATGCAGTCCCTCCTGCATTGGCTACAACAAGTTTTGAATCATCTTTCAGCTCGACAGCCAAATAGTAAAACTAAAGTATTCTACTCTGTAGTATTAGAGTAATGGTAGGAGCCATGTGTTTGGTAGCTGATCTTGCAGTCTTTGCAGGCAGTGTTGCGACCATATTTGGATTAAGTTGGTATCAAGACACTAAACGGAAAAGGAAGATTAGAAAATCAACAGAAGAGAAAGAAGAGGAGCAGCTTGATAACGAAATACTGGCTTAACAAATAGCTTAATACTTTTTTTATTGTTTCGTCTTTTTAATTATATTCTTTCAGGAATATGAATACTCTGTTTGGATAACTGGTACCTATGTAACCTCGATCTACCTTTTCTAGGATCAGTGGAATTTGCATTAAATTTCGATGTTTTAAGATAAAAAATAAGTATCATTGTCTGTTATTGTATTACTAAAATGCCTGAAGTGTACAAGATACTAGAGAGATCCCATATTCATTTAGTTATTTCCTTATACTTATTGATATTTATCATCATGTCCATAGTTACATCTAATAATCCTCAAAGAATCCTGGCACAAAATAATGAAACTAACACTAATAATAATAACGAAGAAAGGTACTTTGTTAATTTATTCCAAACTATAGTCATCAAATCCCATTTGCTAACTCACAATTACCAGGTACAGGTGGCAAAATGGGAGAGAAGAGGATATGACAATCAGACAATGGCCTCAATTACTGATAACTATCTACCGAAATATCAAAATCTAATTAATGAAACGATGAGTCTATCTTTTCAAGCACCTTCTAAATACGAAAAGGCTATAGAACTTTATCTAAAAAGTCTTGAATCTGAATTTCAAAGTTATATTCATTTCAAAAACTATTTACTGACCGGGAATTTAATGGAAAATGAAACGTCTGTACAATTGTTATCGGATGCATTAAGGTATGAGGCGGAGTCTTTTGCAGCGTTCAAATCAGTATCCACATCGACTAATGATGGTAATCCAATTATAACAAATAAGAGCGTGTGACGACATCGGACATTGCTTTTAAAATCTCTGACTTATACAAGTCTCGATCCTTGTATTTGATGTGGTGTTCTATAGTTTCCAGATAGATGTTTTTTACTTCTGGATGTAGTTTGCAGTAATAAAAATTTCCCTTACCGGTTATTGTATAACATGGGCTTTGCTCTAAGGCATGTTCTGGTAATGGCCGATAGGGTTCATTCGGATCGTCATAAAAGAACTCGTCAATGGATTGGAAATTATTATTGCACGAGGTTGAGTTTAAGGGGTGACATGAAGTTGGGCCTTTTTTAATATTCCCGCTACCTTTCCAGTGAATATCGCAAGGGATTTGAGCGAGATTATATTTCTACAAGGTGGTCTGGAATAGATGATGACAGTGACAGGTGCCCTACTCCTTCTACTAGTCTGTTCTACAAATCGACTGATGTACTAGTTAAACAATTTCATGATTACTTTTGGCACAATCGCAGGTATCTTCGCGACATTCACTATGTCTTCCTTGTGTACAATAGCCACATATTGTTAGATCTGGCTTTCCATTAGTTCCCATCAAATGTTCATCTGTCAGTGATATAATCTTGTCTGGCCTAGATAAGGTTATACTAGAACATTCTTCCACAATAGAAGCAAGTCGTTGTTGGTGTTGCTACAGCTAAACACCAAATCCTTCGCAAATATTCTTATTAATGTCGAAATCATTAAAGTGTTGTTCAGTGGATTAGACTATTTTTTCAAAAATCTGAATATGCAGTAAACTTAATGCAGTAGAGCCAGAAATAGCCTACCAAGTCCGGACTCATTGACTGTCTATTTTTGAACAACCCAAAGTATCTGCTAATAGATGAGATCGATAAAATGTCTTCTAAAGACCAAGCCATGCTTCTAAACCTGATGGAAACTGGAATGCTATCTGAAACAAAGTTTTACAAAGCCTGAAGACGTACAGAGAATATGGTGCTGTCCGAAGAAGATATACAAGAAAGGCTCGCGGAATTAAAGGATTGGACTTTAAAGGACGAAAAGATTGTCAAGATTTTGCAATTTCCCTCATTTATGGAAGCTATCGATTTTGTAAATAAGATTGCTAAAATTGCTGAGATTCATAACCATCACCCAATTATTAATATAAATTGGAAAACAGTAAGAATATCACTCAAGTCGTTTGACGTGAATAGCATCACTGAGCGCGATTTTTCGCTTGCTAGTGCAATAGAGGAGCAGATTAAAAAAGATTATTAATCGTTGGAACAGAAATATTGTCTGCGCCCAATATGTGAGCACTATTAGAGCCATGAATGATGATGACAGACATTTCGATGGACAGACCGTGTCAAACAAAAATGCAAATTTGATTTCTTACTATAAAAGGAAATCTTCCCTCTTATTGCATTTTGTTGAAATGAAATAGTATGCAGCTTTAACTACGAGACACAGGAAGTTGAATAATCAATTTAAATTACTATTAAAGCCATTACCTTGTAAACTGGAATGATTCAATCATTTTTTGTGCCGTTGGCAAATTTTCAGGGACCTTTAGTGGAGGGGCTGAAAACTCGATCGTATAAAGTTTCCCATCATTAATACCATAATTGCCAAGAATATATGCAGCTTGCTTTCGCTCAACGTTAATCATATATTGTACACTCCACGCTTCACGTCCTGCAATTTGGGTTCTATTATCCATTAAATATGTAAAACTCATTCCAGTCGCAGATTGGGAAAGTTCATTTTTCTTATTTGAGATATAATCATCTAGTGTTAGACTTTTTACTTTCAAATTATTTGGATCTAGATATTTACTCACATTTTCCACTCGGATAGTAACACTTACTTCCCGCATAGGATTGCCTGGAATTCCCACTTGCTTTGAGTCGCTAACAAATCTAACCACAGCTGTTGGATTGTTCTTAAGCTGTTCTATTTTCCAGTCCGATGGATAACTTACTTTGAATCCATAAGTAGAATTTTCATGTCTCAGCCAATTTGATGTCCCAGAGGTTTGATTTTGTCCTAGAGCTATTTGATATGACGAGCCAATGACACACGAAGCAATTCCAGCGATGACTATTATTAATTCTCTATTCACACCATAATTGCACGTAGGAGCTTCTTTAGCCTTCTGTCAGGCCATGGGTTTCATATATTACTAAAACACGAGCTCGGATAATTCATGCACTGCAAGTCGGTTGGTCATGAGGATTTGAATGAAATCAACAGGGAGTCTAGTTAGGACAAGGACAAAGAAGATCACAGCGATTGCAGCGACTATGACGAGTATTAGAACCATCGATTTGACATTCAACATATTATAAATATAGAAAGTGCGACTACAAAAACATGTTTGTTAACATATAATCTAACTCGGAATGCGGAAACTCTAAGCTTATTTCTCAACTACCAGTTCATAGTTAGAGTCTTTTGCACTTATTTATGACAGGTAAGGCAAAGTGTTAGAATTTCCACGGAATTTAACTGACTTTTCAAAGTGTTGGTGGAAAGTCTTTAGGTCTTGTACCACTTTCCTAGCAAGTAGCGCCAATAGTTGTTGTTCTAGGGTCTAGTGGCATTGCTTTGTAGTCGCTTCCAATTAGGTATTTTGGAACGGTTTCCTCATCAAATACCTTTACAGACAAGCCTTTTTCACATCCTAAATTTGAGCCGATATTGTACGCTGCACTAGTAGCTCCCATTGCTGTTATGACTGATATCGAGACGACTGAGATGATAATTATCAAGGTTTTTTGCGTGTTCATATTATCAATTAGCGCATGGTCATTATTAGAATCTAGTAAAATTCCCTTATGATGTATATGTAATAATGGTTCAAGCTAACATGCGTGTATGATTGTTAAAGAAGGTCTTACTGAAGCACAATCTCCAGATACAATATGGATTGGTACTAAAAAGGCAATAGAAAATCCTGAATAGAGATCAATATGGTTTAAAGTTCACATTGAAGTATTTACAGGGGATAGACGTAGAATAAGAAATGATTTTATCATTAAAGTAGGAGATGACCGCGAAGCTTAGATGCTGAAAGATTAGAATGTGGGTGCTTTGAAAAATCACGTTTTATAAGGCCGCCGATTTTTTTACCCACAGAAGTTAAAATCCATCCTACACGATATCATGGAAAAATTGCTGATATCATCTACCATAGTTATTAGTCATCCGATGCTTTTTCCAGCCTATCTAGCCCTCGAAGATATTCCGTTCATAGCCTTCTCATACAGCTGTGGGTGCTCAACAACAAGAAAAGGAAGACAATAACTACATGGATGGTATAGATGATGAGTATTCAGTCAGGCACTATCATTGCTGATAGATTAAACCATTTGTTAATTTTTAAAAAAGATTGCTGAGAAGAATAGTAATACTTGCTAGGCTAAACTATAGATAGATATGTTCAAAATAACAAAATACAAAATCTGTGTCGCTGGAATGCTGCTAGGCGTGGGACTTATTAGCTTACTTCCCTTTATGGGTCTTACGTGCAGATGGTGTACGGGTACAGGTTAGAAATCGGGTTAGAGTTACTAATGTATGGTATTAAAAAGGTTATATGTTTCCTTATATAAGTAACTGAGAAGGACAGTCTTATTATTGACTGAAATAAGTAAAGAAGGAGAAGGACAAGGAGATACTAATTCCAAAGCATTTTACGAACTCCAGGGAATGCATTGTCCAGATCATCAACTTGACTGGGGATGATGAACAGCCAAAGCCCAATACTAGCCTATTTATAGTTTATTATGATTTTATTATATATGTTGAGAATTTCCGGTTTCAATAGGGAAGAAGTTATTTCAATATTAATGTCTATAGTAATTGTCTTTTCGACTGTATCAATAGCAGCAAGTCAAATCCCGTTTGTTGATGCAGAAACTGTAGCTTCTGGTAAATGTAACTGTATACTTGATTCTACAACCTATGCAAGCACTCCTTCTAATAATATGACTGGTCTGACAATACCTAGAGTCAAGCTAATAAAGAATGAAACACTGGAAAGTAAGACAGAGGGTCATTTGACTTGGAACACGCTTAAAGATACTCAGTTGCTTGGTCTACTTTCTGAAAACTTTTTCCTCGGCAATTTCTCAAGGGGTACTGGAGCATCAGTTGCACTAAACACATTAAAGGTTAAGCAAAACGAATCACTTGGAATACAGATAACAGGCGGTAGGACTCCCGCGCAGGTGAAAGCCGAGATTATTAAAGCAACTGTCAATAAAAATGGAACATTAGGGGAGATTAAAACTCTAGGGCCAAAGGTAGGGGAAATTCCCATTCAATATGATAAAGCAACGAAAAAACCTACTTTGGATAAAAATAGCTTCCCTGTGAAAGTACCAGAACACGGAGACTACCTGTTACTAATAGAGCTGACGTATAACAACAAGAATCAGCCGTCTAAACATCTCATAGCAGCATACGAACTAGTACTTGTAGCTTAATTATACGTGGTTAGTAGGAAATAGATCTAACGGTCCATATTTCTTTTTTGGCGATTAATTCCAAAATCTGGAGAAGATTCTACATAAAAAACCAGCTACGATATATACAGCATGTAGAACATACTAAAAAGAGGGCAAGTAGCAAACCGTAATTAGAGAATATGGATATAGACACATACTTGCTGGTTACGGTTCAAATATTTCAATTTTTAGTATAAATAATAAAACTTGTATTGAGATCTGTTATGGGATTGTTGCTGAAGGTGTTAGTGATCTAAAAGGAGTAGAAGGAGTAGCGGAAGTAGTAGAATTTGTTTGATTTGTTGGTGTTTTTGGGATTCCACATATCTCTGATTCAGTAGAATTAACAAAGTTGAGTTTTGGATTGCTAGGATCACACATTGTTTGTTTTTGCTCAGGAGTCAATTGTTGGGCTTGACTTATATTGAAAGTGGTAATATCTGCGGCCATTGTTATCGATGTTATTGTAATAAACATAGTGAATATCCTTTCTATTTTATTCATTTTTTTCCAAGATACATGTATAATACAAGATATTTAAATGGCATAAATCATGGATCGAGTCTAATGTGTTCGATTTTTTAGAAAGATGGTAAGATTAAGTAAGTACTGTCTAATAACAATTTAAATGGGCGCACTTCTACCACAAGGACAAATTTATCCAAATGACACTGATTTAATACGCAACCCAAAACGCTCCAACTAGTTCTGAAGCACTAGGGGCTTTGATAATTCTTTTTTCAAAAGCTCACTTGTTCACAAGAGGCTATACAGTATAGCATCTCATGGCCGCTTTATAGAGCTGCCCATCGTTCTAAACTAACCTTAAGTTTCGATACACGATATCACTGAGGATTGCCATCAAGTAAATGCTGTTAAATTCCTTTATCTTTACTATGAAAAATCCAAATGTAGCATTTTCAGTTTTGTTTAAGAAATCAGCTAAATCACCATCACTTAAGGCTGTTGTTCCAGCTATAACTAACTGGGTTGTCACCTTTCTTTAGACATTGAAAATGACGGATTTATCTTTTCTCTTCCGACCTGAACTTCAGTTCTACACTTTTTTTATTATGATCAAAGCTAAATGATTCATCAGGTAATACTGGAAAGCTGGAAAGTTCTATATCTTGACAATTAGGACATCTATTTTCAGCAGGTAGCATAAACTTACCAAAGTACGTTGCACACCAATAACACGTATCGCATAGAATGAAAATAGTCTCTCTTTTCTTTGGATTTTCTTTTTCCCTTTTGATATAGATTTGTTCCGAATTACCCGCCTTAGCCATTGTTTTGAGTCATAAGGGCGTTGTTATAAAAATATCTGGCTATTACATAAAATAACTACCTAATTATAGAATAACTCCAAAAGTTACCCGAAATCGGTTAATCTATGATAGTATTGAGACTAACGATGGTTCTGTCAAGAACTGATAGCGAATTATCTACTCCGTGATATTACCGTCACTATTGCTGTAGGGAGCCAACAGCTAACAGAAGGCTGACCAGCGATAGCGCATAACATTTCACATGGGACTACCTAATTTGCCTTGTGTGCTCACAATGAAGAAAAGCCTTTTCTTATTGATTCTCTAAAGAGCTGTTCCGTCATAACCCTTGTATAATCAATTTTATCTTCTTTCTTTTGATAGCTAGGAATAAGATTGGGCCAGTAATAACCTGATTTTCTTCCGACAAGATAATCTACAAATGGAACGACATTGCTAATTCCGTCATGAAGGTTAAGGATATGGCGCTCTACACTCCACCTTCTTGAGGAATACATTCCACAACCTGAACAGACCCAATTTGGCTTTGACATACTAATTTATCTGGATAAGCAGAGCATCACGGTGTAACGCCGAACACAAAGTTTGGACATTACGACATATATAGAGAAATGTACTATAATAATTCTATGTATATATTCTATGTATATAGTTATTATCACTTTACCAAACAAGCCATGGAAAGGTGCTACGTGCATAAACAATATTCATAAACATTTTCTTGTTTTGAGAACATTATCTGCATGTATTTAAAAAGGAATAGTTGCCAGCAAATTACGTTATTTGCAACTAGGATTCGAGTCCCCTCTTCATTTTACTTGCAACAGTTCTGGTGATTAGGTCTAAACAAGACGATCACGTAACCGTGGCGACTTCAGTGATAATTGAACACAAAGTTATTGGCTACAAGATAGCATTGGAGATAATAGAACACAAGCCATATAAGAAAGATACGAGGCAGTTTAGTATCTCCAAATGCCAAGGAATATCATGGTCAACCTACAGTCGGTAAGGAGTTCTGCAAAATTGCTCTCTACCTTATCAAAGAGGGACAGTCTAAGTATC
>Ga0193723_1000734_pt1 | contig 12844 bp, 11 predicted proteins | sample H2m2metaG_FD_143042 | JGI IMG/M metagenome (GOLD analysis project Ga0193723, IMG submission 143042) | Soil microbial communities from a riparian zone of the East river system, Colorado, United States - H2m2 | ecosystem: Environmental > Terrestrial > Soil > Riparian zone | place: USA: East River... | reverse complement strand
GCGTGGCGAAGACGTTCATTGCCATGGGGCTGATTTATTTCGTCGCCATGATGTGTGGCGCATTCGGCTACCGCCTCCCGCCACCAGGATGGAAACCGTTGGGGTGGACGCCCCCGGCACTCCGGGGCGCTATGGTCACCAGCCGAAACGTCCACGTGAGCCAGGCCTGGCGTACCCCGCAGTTCTGGCTCCTCTGGATGGTCCTGTGCATGAACGTGAGCGCCGGTATCGGTGTCATCGGCATCGCCTCGCCGATGATTCAGGAGATCTTTGGTGGGCGTCTCATCGGGGTGCCCGGGTCGCTCAACGAGCTCACCCAGACGCAGAAAGCGCAGCTGGCCACCATCGGCGCCGGCTTCGCCGCGCTCCTCAGCCTGTTCAACATCGGCGGTCGGATCGGCTGGGCCTCACTCTCGGACTACATCGGACGGAAACGCACCTACTTCATCTTCTTCGCACTGGGAATCCTGCTGTATTCCTCCGCCCCATCCGCCGGCCGCGCCGGACATGTGACGCTGTTCGTGCTCATCTTCTGCCTGATCCTTACGATGTACGGTGGGGGGTTCGCCACGATTCCCGCCTACCTGGCCGATCTGTTCGGCACCCAGTACGTCGGAGCGATTCACGGGCGATTGCTCACCGCATGGTCCACCGCGGGCATTCTTGGACCCCAGCTGGTAAACAATATTCGGGAATACCAAATCGCCCACGGCATCCCGAACGCGCAGGCCTACAACGTGACGATGTACGTGCTGGCCGGCTTGCTGGTCATCGGCTTCCTCTGCAATCTCGCGGTCCGGCCGGTGGAGGAGCGCTATTACATGACCTCGGATGACCTCGCCGACCCCCCCGGAGCCCCCCGCCGGACGGTCCAGCATGGCTGACCGACGCGTTGCATAATCATGACGCCGGTGGAATATTCTTGCGACCTGAGACGGCCCCCGGACCACAAGGAGTCTGACCAGTGACCGGCGGAGACACCTCCTTCAAGCCTTCCTCATCCGGCTGGGTATTGGTCGTTCTGGCCTGGTCTCTGGTCTCGATTCCGCTTCTCTGGGGCATCTGGCAGACGGTCAAGAAGGCCGCGGTGCTGTTCCGCTGACCAGGAGCGGAAAGCGGGCGGCGGAACCACCGGAGCCACATCTGGAGTGCAAACTATTGCACTCCATGCGGTTGTATCATTATGCCCCGGCTGACCCATGTGGGTGTCAGGAAACAGGGTCTTGACGCCACGGGCGGTGTAGTAAGATTGTAACGCGTTAATCACTTAGAGCCGCTGAGCTGGTCGGTGCGCCGCGATGGATTTTCTCACCCGCGGCTGCCGCTGCCGTCATGACAGTGCATCCCTTTCCAGTAACCGATCCGGGCCCGTCGGTAACCAACCGGGCTCGCCGTGCCGCGACACTGCACGGCCACCGTACCTGACCCTGCCCCTGAGGAGTGTACCCATGAGGATCAGTTCGCGTTGGTGGCTGGCCCTTGCATTGGTGGCCGTCGCCAGCCCGGCCGCCGCACAAGGAGCTGGTGACTGGACGACGTACGGCGGGAACGACTGGAATCAGCGGTACTCGAAACTGAAGGTCATCACCACGGCCAACGTGTCCCAGCTGGGCGCCCGCATGGTGTTTCAGACCGGCATCGCCAAGCTCGGCTCCTTCGAGAACACGCCGCTCGTGGTGGACGGGACTATGTACGTGACCACCCCGTACAACACCGCTATGGCGTACGACCTGAACACTCACAAGGAGCTCTGGCGGTACGAGCACAAGCTGGGCACCACGATCTACTGCTGCGGACCGAACAACCGCGGCCTCGGCATCCACGGCGGCGCCCACGTTTATATGGGTACGCTCGACGCGCATCTCGTGGCGCTCGATGCCAAGACCGGCAAGGTGCTTTGGGACAAGGAAGTGGCCGATCCCTCCTACGGATACAGCATCACCCATGCCCCCCTCGTCATCGGCGACAACGTGATCGTCGGGGTGTCCGGCGGTGAGTACGGTATCCGGGGACATGTCACGGCCTACAATGCCATGAGCGGCGAGCAGGTCTGGCGCTGGTACTCGATCCCGGCCCCGAAGGGCGATGCGACGTTTGATGACAAGGCCCCGAACGGCTGGTGGGGCACTTGGGCGCCCAAGGCGGAGACGAATGACCTGCACCGTGACATTGCCAAGGAGAAAGCGGATAGCGCCAAATACGCCGATGCCTGGCAGAAGGGTGGCGGCGGCGTGTGGACCACTCCGGCATACGACAAGGACCTCAATACCATCTTTGTCTCGGTCGGCAATCCTTCACCGGACCTCGATGGGAGCGTCCGCCCCGGCGACAATCTCTACACCGACGCGATCGTGGCCATCGACGCCACCAGTGGCAAGACCAAGTGGTACTACCAAACGGTGCCTCACGACGTCTGGGACCTGGACGCCACCTCTCCGCCGGTGGTCACCACGGTGGGTGGCAAGAAGGTTGTGGTCCACGCCGGCAAGACCGGCTGGGTCTACGTGCTGGACGCAGCGACGGGCAAGCTGGTGCGCAGGAGCGACAATTTCGTCCCGCAGGAGAACATGTTCGCCCTGCCCAGCGACAAAGGCACCCGGATGCTGCCGGGGGCCAACGGCGGCTCCGAGTGGTCGCCTATCGCGGTTGATCCGAACAGTGGCTATGCGTTCGTGGCCGCCTTGCATCAACCGATGAACTACATCACCCACAATGCGCCGTTGGAGAAGGGCAAGCTCTGGCTCGGCTCGGCGTTCGTCGCCATTCCGGGCGAAGAGCAGTACGGGCTCTACTCCGCGGTTGATCTCAAGACCGGCAAGATTGCCTGGCAGAACAAGGTGCCGCAGCCGATGATGGGCGGCGCCCTGGCCACTGCCGGCGGTCTCACCTTCACCGGTGAAGGCAACGGCAACTTCAACGCCTACAGCTCCCGGAGTGGTAAGCTGCTCTGGACGTTCAACGGCGGCGCCGGCTGCAACTCCGCCCCGATGACCTTCATGCACGGGGGCGAGCAATTCATCGCCGTGGCATGCGGCGGCAATTTCCAGCTGAGCTACCCGCTCGGCAACTCGGTCTACGTCTTCGGCCTGCCGAAGCGCACCGCAATGAAGAAGTAAGCCACCGACAACGGCCGGCGGGAGCTCGATGTCCGGGTTCCTTGCCGGCCGGTTTGTTTGCGCTATGGCAGTCACTCGGTGGTGGTGGATGACCCTCGTGCTTGTGGCCGGAAGTGTCCTAGCAACCAGCGCGTGGCCCGGCCAGGCACCCGAGCGGCACTGGCTCGGTGTCAACGGCACCGACTGGAAGCGGATGGGGCCGGATGCCCGGCTCGCCTATGTCGAGGGTTTTCTGGCCGGTGCGGCAGTGAGTCAGGCCGCCGCCGGAGCCCGGGATTCAGCGGGAGTCAGAACCGGGCTCGAGCAGTTGAGCCGGAGCGGCAGGTTTCGTTTCCCCTTCGCCGCGAATGTGTATGCAAGTCGCCTGAGTGATTTCTACTGGTGGAAGAACCACCTACCCCTGCCCACGTGGTACGCTTTCCTGGAGGTGAACACGACGCTCGGTCGTCCCATATCGGATTCAGTGCCTTAACGTCGCAGGATTTTGCTGGTGCACGGATTTTCGTCCCGAAGTTTGGCTGTCGTTGGCGGTCATACTTACTCTGAGGGAGACGCACCTATGAGGCGAGTCGCACTATTGTGTTTGGGTCTGGTGGTGGGCGCGGCGAGCGCCGCCGAGGCACAGCTGACCATGCAAATGGGCAACGGCTGGAGCTTCACCTTTGCCGGCAACGTGAACGCGTTCCTGGTGTACGACGATATCAACGACAATGGGCTCGTGACCGATCCGCTCGGCGGCAAGGGCGCGGCGGGGATTCGTACCGGGTTGCTCCCAGCCTTCGCCGTCTTCGACGCGAAGGGCAAGGAAGGCTCGACAGATCTGGGAGTGCACTTCGGCTTCGCGCCTCAGATTCAATGCGGATACAATCCTCCTCCTACCGGTGGTGCCGCCAGCAATGGAGCCAGCGTGAACGGTCAAGGCCACGACTGCCAGGGGGCGCAGATCGACATGCGTCAGGTCTACCTGACGGTGGGTGGCAGCTGGGGCCAGATCCTCGCCGGCCGCGAGCTCGGTCTGTTCGGCCGCCAGAACATTCTCAACGACCAGACCCTCTTCGGCGTCGGCGCCACCGGCGGCGCGGCCGGCCAGGGGACTACGCTGGGCCGGATCGGCTTCGGGTACATCTACCCGGAGTTCAAGGCGCAAATGACCTACAGCAGCGCGCCGGGCCGTCCGTTCAACTTCTCGATCGGGCTGTTCCAGCCGGCACAGAACCCGCCCTTCCTGACGGTTCAGATTCCTCGGGTCGAGGCCGAGGGCGTCTGGTCGTCGGGCAACAGCAAGGTCTGGGTCGGCGGCTTGGCCCAGTCCAACAAGACGCCTGATGTCGGCGGTACCTCGACGTCCGGCTTCGCCTGGGGCGGCACCGGTGGTCTCCGGTTCGGGACCCCGATGTTCTCGGTCACCGGCACCGCCTACTACGGCAAGGGCATCGGCAACATTCTCCTGTTCCTCGGCGGGGCGACCGGCACCGGCGCAGGCGGCAGCGATGACCTTCGGAAGTCCTACGGAGGCTACGGTCAAGTCACCGTTACCCCCGCCAACAGCAAGGTTACGCTCGCCGGCAGCTGGGGCATCAGCGTACTCAAGAACGCCACCAGCGAAGCCGCCAGGAAGGACCAAAACTGGCTCGCTTCCGGCGGCATCTACTTCCAGGCCACCAAGTCGCTCAAGGTCGTAGGTGAGTTCAACTACGCGGTCAGCAAGGCCCTCGGCGCGCCGGCAGACGTCAAGGAAATCTCGCCCGCGTTCGGTTTGATGCTGTTCTTCTAACCGATCCCGCAGTCCCACTTCACGCCGGCGGTCCCCACGGACCGCCGGTTTTTTTGCCCCCCGGGCCCGTGTAGATTCCCACCGCACCTTCTTCCAACTCCCACACGCGAGGCAATCGGGATGGGTTCCTTCCGCTCCCTGCTCATCACCCTGCTGACCGCGGGCTGCGCCGGTGGTCAGATGACCTCGAGCTATATGGCTGCGACCCCCTCGCCCACCCCCGACGTTTTTGCCTGCGTCCGCGGGCAGCTCAAGGCGAACCGCTTCGATCAGACGTCGATCGACGTGAATGACAACCGGCTCACCGCGCGGAGGTACGATGAGACCGTGCGCCGCCCCGATGTGACGTTCCGCCGCCTGGTTGACCGTCTGGAGATCGAGGTTGCTCCCGGTGCCGGGGGCGACAGCGTCACGACGGTCTCCGTCAAGGCGCGTACCTTCAACGAGACGGTGAACCAGCGCGGACCGACCGAGACCCAAGAGCGCACCTCGGAGACCGCCCGCGCGGCGGCGCAATCCATCGTTAATAAGTGCAGCCGTCCGGTAGATTCTCTCTCTGTCCCGGGCTAGTATTCGCCCAAGTTTTCGACCTCGGAGTGTGAGCGTGGCCGTACCGCTGGTCCAATTGACCCGCGTCGCGTCGCCCCAGTCAGGCGAGCCCGTTCCTGCCGGCGCAGCGCCGGCACGGAAGCCATCCTGGCTGAAGGTGAAGGCTCCCGGCGGGCCCAACTACGTACAGGTGAAGGCCATGATGCGTGAGCTCGGCCTCCACACGGTATGCGAGGAGGCCCGGTGTCCCAACGTAGGTGAGTGCTGGGAGCACAAGGCCGCCACCTTCATGATCCTGGGCGACGTGTGCACCCGGAACTGCACGTACTGTGCGGTGTCCCACGGCACACCGACTGCCTTCGACCCGCTGGAGCCGGTCCGCCTGGCGGAGGCGGTATCCCGAATGGGGCTCCAGCACGTCGTGATCACGTCGGTCGATCGGGACGACCTGCCCAACGGGGGCGCCGAGGCCTTCGCCGGCTGCATCAGCGAGCTCCGTCGCCGCCTTCCGGACACGACGGTCGAGGTGCTCATCCCCGACTTCAAGGGGTCCGAGGCGGCCCTCCGGATCGTGATGGACGCGCGCCCCGATATCCTCAATCACAACCTCGAGACGGCTGAGCGTCTCTACCGTCTGGCCCGCCCTGGCGGGCGATACGACCGGGCACTCCGCCTGCTGGCGAACGCGCGTCGCATGGCTCCGGATGCCCTCACGAAATCCGGCATCATCCTGGGTATGGGCGAGGAGTGGGACGAGGTGCTGGTCTGCCTGCGGGATCTCCGCCGGAGCGACGTCAATATCGTCACCCTGGGACAGTACCTGCGCCCCTCGGGGAGCCACATGCCCGTCGCGCGCTACTACAGCCCTGCCGAGTTCGATGAGCTCCGCGAGTTTGGCCTCGCGCTTGGCTTCACTCACGTCCAGGCCAGCCCGCTCACCCGGTCTTCCTACCACGCGTGGGAACAGGTGACCGCCGCGAAAGGTGGCGGTCATCAGCTCGAGGTGTCCCCCTGAGCACCGCGAGAGGCCAGCGAGGTGCTCGTTCAGAGCCTCCGACCGAAGCGCCGGGAGTGACCGAGCCACCTGCTGTCCGACCCAAGCCAAAGCCTAAGGGACTCGACCCAGCCCGCGCAGAGGAGTACCGCCGCTGGCTCCGGCAGATGCTGCTCATCCGCCGCTTCGAGGAGAAGGCGGGAGAGGCGTACAGCCTGGGGAAGATCGGCGGCTTCTGCCACCTCTACATCGGCCAGGAGGCGGTGGCGGTAGGAAGCCTCGGCGCGCTCGGTCCCAACGACTACATCACCTGCTCCTACCGTGAGCATGGCCATGCGCTTGCCCGAGGGATCTCCGCCCGGGCGGTGATGGCGGAGCTCTTCGGCAAGGCGCCGGGCTCCTCTGGGGGCAAGGGCGGCTCGATGCACCTGTTCGACGCCTCACTCGGCTTCCTCGGCGGTCACGCGATCGTGGGAGCCCACATTCCGCTGGCCACCGGAATGGCGTTTGCCGCCAAGTACCGGAACACCGACCAGGTGTCGGTCTGCTATTTCGGCGAGGCTGCGGTCAACAATGGCGCGTTCCACGAGGCCCTCAACATGGCCGCGCTGTGGAAGCTGCCGGCGATCTACCTCTGCGAGAACAACCGCTACGGCATGGGGACCGCGCTCGAGCGCGCCAGCGCGCTCTACGACATCTCGGAGCGGGCCTGCTCCTACGACATGGCCAACGAGGTGGTGGACGGCCAGGACGTGCTCATCATGAACTCGGCAATGGAACGCGCGGTCCAACGGGCAAGAAACGAGAAGCTCCCCACCCTGCTGGAGGTGCGCACCTATCGCTTCATGGGCCACTCGATGTCCGATCCGATACACGGCCACTACCGCACCCGCGAAGAGGTGGAGGATCAGCGCAAGCGGGACCCGATCTCGGTCTGGTCGCAGCGGCTCATCACCGACGGTATGATGGACGAGGCATCCGTACGGGCGATGGAAAAGAGTGTGGTGGAAGAGGTGGAAGACGCGTACCAGTTCGCCGACCAGGCGCCGGATCCGGAGCCGGGGGAGCTGTACACTCACGTTTATGCCGAGGAAAACAACGTGAACAGTAAACAGTAAACGGTAAACGGGCCCACCACCCGGTTCACTGTTTACCGTTCACCTTTCACGCTTTGCCTATGCCCACATTGACGTACCGCGACGCCCTCAACCAGGCACTCCGTGAGGAGATGCAGCGCGACCCGTCCGTCTTCCTCATGGGTGAGGAAGTCGGGGTCTATCAGGGCGCCTACAAGGTCAGCCGCGGGTTACTCGACGAGTTTGGTCCCATGCGGGTGGTGGACACACCGATCACCGAGCTCGGCTTCGCCGGCGTCGGTGTCGGCGCCGCCATGGTGGGCCTCCGGCCGGTCATCGAGTTCATGACCTGGAACTTTGCCTTGCTTGCGGTGGACCAGCTGATTAACTCCGCCGCCAAGATGCGCTACATGTCCAATGGCCAGGTCGGAGTGCCTGCCGTATTTCGCGGGCCCGGCGGCTCCGCGCTTCAGCTGGCGGCGCAGCACTCTCAGGCCTTCGAGAGCTGGTATGCTCACATCCCGGGGCTCAAGGTCGTGATGCCAGCCACGCCGGCCGACGCCAAGGGGCTGCTCAAGAGCGCGATCCGGGACGACAATCCGGTGATCTTCATTGAAGGCGAGATGCTCTACAACACCAAGGGGGAGGTCCCGGAGGGCGAGCACGTCGTCCCCATCGGGGTCGCGGATCTCAAGCGCGAGGGCAACGACGTGACGATAGTATGCCACTCGAAGACGGTATCGGTGGCCCTCAAGGCAGCCGAGCAGCTCGCCAAGGACGGGGTCAACGCAGAGGTGCTCGACCTCCGCACCATCCGGCCGCTGGACACCGACGCGGTGCTCAACTCGGTGGCCAAGACGCACCGGTGCGTCGTGGTGGAGGAAGGCTGGCCGTTCGCCGGCGTGGGTGCCCAGGTGGTCGACACGATTCAGCGGGAAGCATTCGACGAGCTCGATGCTCCCATCATACGAGTGACCGGCGCCGACGTCCCGATGCCTTACAACAAGCAGCTGGAGAAGGCGGCCAAGGCCGACCCAGGAAAGGTCGTCAGCGCCGTGAATCAGGTGTTGTATCGGGAGTAGTCGCCAGTCGTCAGTCTCTAGCCACTAGTCGAGCTGACCCGACCGCGCATTGTCTAGCGACTCGCGACTAGTGACTTACAAATGGAAATCGCTCATGACCACGAAAGTAGTAATGGAGGCCCTCTCCCCCACGATGGAGGAAGGGCGTCTGGTTGAATGGAAGAAGCAGGAGGGTGAGCCCGTCGCCGTCGGTGACGTGCTTGCCGAAATCGAGACTGACAAGGCGGTGATGGAGCTCGTGGCCCGGATCGGGGGCACGATGCTCAAGCACATCGTCGAAGCCGGGGCCACCGTGCCGGTGTCGGAGCCAGTGGCGGTCATCGGCGAGCCGGGGGAGGACGTCAGCGGGGTAGCGGGGAAGCGGGGAAGCGGGGAGGCGGGGAAGCCGGCAAGTGGAAATGGACAGCGCGATAGTAAGGCGAGGAGCCCGGGGGCTCAAGCAACTCAACCAGAGCCCGGGCACAATCAGCCGACGTCCATGCCGCCCGCACCACCGGTCCGTGCCGCGGTGCAGCCGGCTTCAGCCCCGACAGCGACCAGCCAGCGCGCCCCGGAGGCAAGCGGCCGGGTTAAGGCATCTCCGCTTGCCCGGCGAATCGCCTCGGAGCGTGGCCTGGATCTCGGCGTGGTGGCTGGCACAGGGCCCGAAGGGCGCATCGTCGCACGCGACCTCGAGACCGTCCCCACGACGGTTCCCGCACGCCCGGGCATAGCGCCTTCGCCCGCTTCCCCGCTTCCCCCCCGCCCAGAGGGTCCCCGCCCCGCTTCCCTGCCCTTTACCGATGTTCCCCTCACCCAGATCCGGAAGACCATCGCCAGGCGGCTGGCCCAGTCGATCGGCCCGGTGCCGACCTTCTACCTCACCACCGAGGTGGACATGGAGCGGATCTGGGAGGCGCGAGGGGCCCTTGGCGCGGAGCCTAAGGTCTCGTTTAACGACATCATCATTAAGTCGGTTGCGATGGCGCTGCGGCAGGACCCGGCCTGCAACGCGTGGTGGCAGGACGATCACATTCGTTACTGGAACGAGGTGCATGTCGGGATGGCGGTGGCAGTGGAGGATGGACTGATCACGCCGGTGATCCGGTACGCCGATGAGAAGACCTTGCGGCAGATCGCAGTCGAGGCGCGTGATCTGGCCGGCCGGGCACGGGAGCGGCGGCTGAAGCCCGAGGAGTACACCGGCGCCACGTTTTCCATCTCCAATCTGGGCATGCTGGATATCGATGAATTCACGGCGGTGATCAACCCGCCCGAGGCCGGCATCCTGGCAGTGGGCCGGATCGCGGAGAAGCCGGTTGTGCACGAAGGGGCCGTGGCGGTACGGCGGCGACTGCGGCTCACCATGTCCTGCGACCACCGGGTCATCGACGGGGCCACGGGCGCTGAGTTCCTCAAGATTCTGAAGGGGATGCTGGAGAACCCGCTCGCGCTGGTCTGGTAAGTGAGAAGTGAGAAGTGAGACGTGAGAGGGTCTTCCTCCACGTCCCTTCTCACTTCTTACCTCTTACTTCTCACTGTGAGGAAGTGTGGCGAACGCGTTCGACGTGATCATCGTGGGCGGCGGACCTGCCGGTTATGTCTGCGCCATCCGTGCCGCGCAGCTCGGGCTCACCACCGCCGTGGTCGAGCGAGACAAGCTCGGCGGGGTTTGCGTGAACATCGGCTGCATTCCAACCAAGGCACTGCTGCACAGCGCCTACGTCGCCAATCTCCTGTCCCACGACGCCAAGGAGCTCGGGGTCGACGTCGGCAGCGTCAAGACCGATTACGGTGTCGCCATGCGGCGCTCACGCAAGGTCTCGGAGCAGAACTCCAGGGGCGTCGAGTTCCTGATGAAGAAGCACAAGATCACGGTCATCAAGGGCACCGGCGTCCTGGCCAAAAATCGGACGGTGCGGGTCGGCAAGGACGAATACCAGGCGCGGAAGGCGGTGGTGATCGCCAGCGGATCTCGAGTCAAGGGCATTCCGCAAATCGGCCTCGAGATCAACAAGACGACCGTCATCAGCTCCGACGAGGCCCTCTTTCTGGAACAGGTCCCCGCCACGCTCGCGATTGTGGGCGCCGGCGCGGTCGGTTGTGAGTTCGCGGACATCTTCCATGCCTTCGGAACTAAAGTCACCTTGATCGAAGCGCTGCCCCGCATCCTGCCGATGGAGGACGCGGAGTCGTCCGACGCGCTCACCAAGAGCTATAAAAAGCGAGGGATTACGGTATACGCCGGTGCCAATGTGAAGAAGGCCACGGTCAAGAAGGACAAAGTCTTGCTCGAAATGGAGGCCGGCGGAAAACCCGAGACGGTGGAAGTCGACAAGGTGCTGATGGCTGCCGGCCGCGCCGTAAACACGGAGGACATGGGCCTGAAGGAAGTCGGAGTGCAGCTCACCGATCGCGGCTTTATCAAGGTGAACCTCCCCACTCTGGAAACCACCGCGCAGGGAATCTACGCGATCGGGGACGTGGCCGGCCCGCCGATGCTGGCCCATAAGGGGTACCGGGAGGGCGCGGTCGTGGCGGAAAGGATCGCGGGACATCAGCCGCAGCCAATCAAGTACGACAACGTGCCCAGCGTCACCTACTGCCACCCCGAGGTCGCCAGCATCGGCATGACCGAAGACCAGGCCAAGGAGCGGAAGCTGGACTATCAGGTCGGCCGCTTTCCCTTCAGCGCCAACGGTCGGGCCCGCACTTCCAACGAGACCGAGGGGTTCGTCAAGATCATTCGCGACAAGAAATACGGCGAGATCCTCGGGGCCCACATCGTGGGCAGCCATGCCTCGGAGATCATCCACGAGCTGACCGTGGCCCGGGAGAACGAGTACACGGTAGAAGAGGTCGATCTCGCCATCCACGCCCATCCCACGCTCTCCGAGGCGATCGCCGAGGCGGCGCTCGACTCGATGGGCCGGGTGATGCATATCTGAAATGAGCGGCACATTTGGCTTCGTTGCGGCCGTCGGAGCATCGGCGGTCTCGCTCGGACTGGTGGTCATCACGGCGACGGTGCTCGGCGTTGATGCACTCCGATCCGGCCAGTCCCCCGCCCTGAACCCCGCGTTATATCTCTTGTTCAGCGGCACCCTGGGCGGCATTCTGACCGCCGCCGGCATGGCGTGGTGGCTGCTGCGGCCAATCGAGTCTACCTATCGCCGTGGTGGGCTGGCGATGGTCTCCGGGTTCGCTACCGTCCTCCTCATGTTGGTCTGCATCCCGGTGCATCAATTCCTCGGGAGGAGCGGCCTGTTCGCCCTCATGGCCATATGCACGGTGGCAGCGGCGCTGCTGGCAAGGCGAGCCCGGCGCGTCGGAACGAGCCCGTGACGCAGCGGCTACTGGTCCAGGACCTGGGCCGCCGCGCCTATGGTGAGGTTCTCGACCTCCAGCGGACCCTCTGCCGCCAGCGGATTCAAGGTGAGTTGGCCGAGGATCTGCTGCTCCTCGTCGAACATGACCCAGTGGTCACGCTGGGCCGCGGCACCCGCCCCGGCAGCATCCCCTTAGCACCCCCAGAATTATCGCGCCGCGGTGTCGAGGTCTTCGAGGTCGAGCGGGGGGGAGACGTCACCTTTCACGGACCGGGACAACTGGTCGGGTACCCGATTATCGACCTGCGACAGCACCGGGAAGATCTGCACTGGTATCTCCGCCGGATCGAGGAGGGGTTAATCGGGGCACTCGACACGCTGGGCATCACCGTAGGTCCCAACCCGGGGCTCACCGGCGTCTGGACTGGCGGGCGGAAGCTCGCGAGCATCGGCATCCACGTGAAGCAGTGGGTGACGTTCCATGGCTTTGCCCTGAACGTGACGACCGATCTCGACTACTTCGACCTCATCGTGCCCTGCGGAATCAAGGATGTGATCATGACCAGCGTCGCGCAGGAGCTGGGGCGAACCGATGCCGCCCTCTGGGAGGAGACGCGCAACGCGGTCATCGAGGGAATGGGTCGAGCGCTCAACCTCGACCCGATCTACCAATCAGATTACGGAGTGCTGCAAACAATTCACCACAAAGGCACAGAGGACACAGAGGGACCACTGTAAATCGAAGATCTCCCGTCGCGTAATCGTAGATCCGCCCATTTTACCGTTTCGCACGTCATTTTCACCAGAAAGCAACGTTGTGAGGTGTTGCGGAACCGGACCGCGCGACTGGGGATCTCCTTTCCTGAGCGATCCCTCTGTGTCCTTCGTGCCTCTGTGGTAAAAAAGGGGCGGGGTGAGGCCCCGGTTGCCTTTGGGAGACCAACT
>Ga0193723_1000733_pt1 | contig 12846 bp, 9 predicted proteins | sample H2m2metaG_FD_143042 | JGI IMG/M metagenome (GOLD analysis project Ga0193723, IMG submission 143042) | Soil microbial communities from a riparian zone of the East river system, Colorado, United States - H2m2 | ecosystem: Environmental > Terrestrial > Soil > Riparian zone | place: USA: East River... | reverse complement strand
CCACGGCGTGGGTGTCTCGGTCGTGAACGCGCTATCGGAAAAGCTCGAAGTCTGGGTCGACCGCGACGGTAAGCGGCACCATATGGCGTTCGAGCGCGGCGACACCAAGACCAAGCTCGAGGTGGTCGGCAAGGCGAAGGCGACGGGCACCACGGTGTGGTTCAAGCCCGACACGCAGATCTTCACGGAGACGCGGTTCGACTACGCGACGGTCGCCAACCGGCTGCGCGAGCTCGCGTTCCTGAACAAGGGCCTGACGATCACGCTGAAGGACGAGCGCAAAGGCCAGATGCGCGAGGAAGCCTTCCATTACAAGGGCGGCCTGGCCGAGTTCGTAAAGTGGGTGGTCGGCAACCGGCGGCCGCTGCATCCCAAGCCGATCACGTTCGAGGCGACGCGCGAAGGTGTGGAAGTCGAGGGCGCCGTCCAATACGACGATCAGTACAGCGAGAACACGTTCACCTTCGTCAACAACATCAATACGCACGAGGGCGGGACGCACCTCACCGGCTTCAAGTCGGCGCTGACCCGCACGATCAACGAGTGGGCCAAGAAGGACGGGCTCCTCAAGAAGGAAGAGTTCACGCTGTCGGGCGACGACGTGCGCGAGGGCTTGAACTGCGTGCTGCACGCCAAGGTGAAGAACCCGCAGTTCGAGGGCCAGACCAAGACGAAGCTCGGGAACTCCGAGGTCGAGGGGATCGTGAAGAGCGTGGTGAACGAGGCGCTCGGCGACTTCTTCGACAAGACCCCGAGCGTGGCGCGCGCCATCATCGCGAAAGCGATCAGCGCGGCGCGGGCGCGCGAGGCGGCCCGCAAGGCGCGCGAGCTGGTGCGCAAGAAGAGCGGACTCGACGCGGGCATTCTGCCCGGCAAGCTCGCGGACTGCTCGCTCACCGACCCCAAGCTGTGCGAGGTCTACCTCGTCGAAGGCGACTCGGCGGGCGGGTCGGCCAAAATGGGACGCGATCGCAGCTACCAGGCCATCCTGCCGCTGCGCGGCAAGATCCTCAACGTGCAGAAGGCGCGCATCGACAAGATCCTCTCGAACGAAGAGATCCGCACGATCATCACCGCCATCGGCACGGGCGTCGGGGAGGATTTCAAGGTCGAGGAGGCGCGCTACCACAAGATCATCATCATGACCGATGCCGACGTGGACGGCGCGCACATCCGCACCTTGCTGCTCACCTTCTTCTACAAGGAGATGAAGCAGCTGATCGACGCCGGTTACATCTACATTGCGCAGCCGCCCCTCTTCCGCGTCGCCAAGGGCAAGGAGGAGTTCTACGCCTACGACGAGAAAGAGCGCGACGCCTACGTGAAACGCCTCTCGTCCAACGGCGGCGAGGCGGGCGCGCCCACCGGCCGGAGCACCGTCGGCGTCCAGCGCTACAAGGGGCTCGGCGAAATGAACCCGGACCAGCTACGCGACACGACGATGGATCCCACCAAGCGCACCCTGCTCAAGGTTACGATGGAAGACGCGATCGAGGCCTCGCACCTGTTCGAGACGCTGATGGGCGACGAAGTGGAGCCACGCCGCCGGTTCATCGAGGAAAACGCGAAGTTCGTGCGCAACCTGGACATCTGATGGTTGGCACGATCGCCGTGATCGCGGCGCTGCTCGCCCTGCTCGCCTGGTTCTTCTGGCCCACTGCCCACACGCCGAACCAGCGAGCCCCGGGGCCCCGCCCTGGGGTTGACCAGGCCGAGCTCGAGCAAGCCGAACGCGAAGTGCAAGAAGCCCCCGACGAGGAGACCGTGCGCGATTGGGGCCCGGGAGTGCAAAAGCCCCCGATCTAGAAAGGTGACGGCCGTCACTGTCGCGTGGCCGCGACGGTTGACAGCGGAACCCCGCCGTTCCCATCCTGTACACCAAGTAACGACACAACTCGAGCATCCTGGCCCCGTTGCGCCCGCGATCGGCCGACGGGGCGCTTTGTCTTTGGGAGCAAGGGCTATGGAAACACGGGTCGTGTTGGACAACCTCGATGTCGGCGTCGTGGCGATCGCCCCGGACTGGACGATCGTCGAGTGGAGCGCGCCCGCCGCCCGCATCGCCGGGATCCCCGCCGACCGCGTGCTCGGCAAGGGGTTCTGGGTCGCTTTTCCGACCGCGAAGGGAACGCACGTCGAGCAGATCCTCCAACAGGTGATGTTCGACGGCAAGCCGCGAGTCTACCTCACGCCGGCGCCCGCGGCCGAGTTCCAGGGCAAGGTGTTCGAGGCGCACGTGACCCGTGGCCCGCGCAACCACCTGCTCCTCGTGTTCCGCGAAATGCGGACGGATTTGAGTCCCGAGTCGCAGGCCGGTCACCTCCTCATCGCGTTCGAGCATGAGCGGCGCTTCTATCGCCAGCTGTTCGATGCGCTCCCCAGTCCGGCGCTCGTCCTCAGCGTGGACGGCCAGATCCTCGAGGCGAACCCGCCGGCCACCGAGCTGCTCGGCGCGGCCGACAGCGCCGCGCTACGCGGCCGTTCACTCGGCGACTGGACGCCTGCGGCGGAGCGGCCCGCCTTTGGGACCGCCCTGCGCGACGCGCTGCGCCAGCGGCAGCGGATTCACCTGTCGATCGAGGCCGGGGACGAACCGGGCCGCGAAGTCGATGCCGTGATCGAGAACGTCGATCGGTCGCACCCGGAAGACATCCCCAAGCTTCTCTTCCTCGCGGTAGACGTGTCGCGCGAGGTGCTGCTGCAGCGCAAGCTGCTGCAGGCCGATCGTCTGTCGCAGCTGGGCGCGCTGGTGTCGGGCGTGGCACACGAGCTGAACAATCCGCTCGCCGCCATCGCCGCCTTCGCGGAGCTCCTCACGGTGGACGCGAAGGACGCGCACCTGCGCGAGAGCAGCGACATCATCCACGCCGAGGCGATGCGTGCCGGGCGCGTCGTACAGACCCTGCTCGACTTCGCCCGCCAGCGGCCCCGCGTGACCGAGGCCGTCGACCTGCAGGACATCGTGGAGCGCGTGCTGGCGCTGCAGCGCAGCGCCCTGAAGCGCGCCCGCGTGAAGGCCGTCGTCACGATGGCGGACGACCTGCCCGCCGTGATGGGCGACCCCCAGGAGCTGCAGCAGATCATCCTCAATGCAGTCGTGAACGCGGTGGAGGCGATCGAGGCCAGTGAGCGCCCGGGCACGATCGACATCCGGGCGCGCCGCACCGACGGCCATCTCAGCTTCACCGTGGAGGACACCGGGCCCGGCCTGACCCCGCAGGCGCTGGAGCGGTTGTTCGAGCCGTTCTTCACCACCAAGGGCGACCGCGGCACGGGCCTCGGGCTCACGATCAGTCTCGGGCTCGTGAAGGCGATGGGCGGGCGGCTGTGGCTGCAGAACATCGAGGGCGGTGGCGCCCGGCTCACCGCCGAGCTCCCGGCCGAGCAGGTGGCGCATCGGCCGGAGCCGCGCGGCGGCTTCCAACCTGCGGGACGACGGCTGTCGGTGCTCATCGTGGACGATGAAGCCAGCGTGCGCCGCGGCATGACCCTGATGGCGGAGCGCCTGGGGCACGAGGTGCGGACGGTCACCGACTTCCAGCAAGCGCTCGCCTGTTTGCGCGAGCCCGAGGGCCGCTACGATGCCCTGCTGGTGGACGTGCACCTCGACGAGGCGCACACCGGATTCGACCTGTTCGACGAGTTGCTGCAGGAGGGACGGGGCCGCGAGCGCCACGTCGTGTTCACGACCGGTGACTCGGTTTCGGCGCGCACCCGGGACCGGCTGCAGCGTTCGGAGCGGCCGGTGCTGAAGAAGCCCTTCAACCTCGAGGAGCTGCGCGAGATGTTGGACCGCGTGGCGAGCTGAGCTCCTCGACGCCCGCCCGGGTCACGCGGTGCGACACGAGCGGCAGTGGCTTCTCCGTCAGCTTGTCCCCCACCACGATCGCCGCGGCGAGCGCGTCGAAACCGATGCGGACCCCGTCGGCATCCTTCGCGAACACCGACGCGATCGGCTCGCCCTCCAGCACCTTGTCCCCGGGCTTCACCGTGATCACGAACCCGACGGTGGGATCGACCGGGTCCTCCACGGTGCGGCGGCCACCGCCCAACGCGATGATCGCGCGACCGATGGTACGCGGCTCGACGCGCTGCACCACGCCGGTGCGCGCCGCGGCGTAGACCTCCACGGCCAGCGCCTGCGGCAGCACCGAGGGGTCCTCGACCGCCTTGGGATTCCCGCCCTGTGCCTCGATGATCTGCTCGAACTTCTCCGCCGCCAGCCCTGAGTCGATGGCGGTCTCGAGTTTCTTGCGCGCCTTCTTCGTGTTGGTTTCGATGCCCGCCGCGAGGAGCATCTCCACGCCGAGCGCGTAGGTGACCTCCAACAGATCGAGCGGTCCCTCGCCGCGGAGCGCGAGGATCGCTTCCTCCGTTTCCAGCACATTGCCGCAGGCGCGGCCGAGGGGACGGTCCATCGCGGTGAGCAGGGCGACCGTGGGGCAGCCGCGGTCCTCTCCCAACGCAATCATCGTCTTGGCCAGCTCGAGCCCCTGCGCGAGCTTGGGGAGGAACGCGCCGCTCCCCTGCTTCACGTCGAGCACGAGCCCGTTGAGCCCTTCGGCGAGCTTCTTGGACATGATGCTCGCCGCGATCAGTGGGATCGATTCGACGGTCGCCGTCACGTCGCGCAGGGCGTAGAGGAGCCGGTCGGCGGGGGCGATTTCCGCGGTCTGGCCGATCAGTACGCAGCCGAGTTTCTGGACCTGCGCCTTCGCTTCGGCGAGCGTGAGATTGGTGCGGAATCCGGGAATCGACTCGAGCTTGTCGAGGGTGCCGCCGGTGTGGCCCAGTCCCCGGCCCGACATCATCGGGACTGCAACGCCGCAGGCGGCGACGAGCGGGCCGAGCACGAGCGAGACCTTGTCCCCCACGCCACCGGTCGAGTGCTTGTCGATGCGTGGTGTGGCCCAGCCGTCGAAGCTCAGCCGCTGACCGGACGCGAGCATCGCGTCGGTGAGCGCGGCGAGCTCGGTCCGCTCCAGACCCCGCAGGTAGGAGGCCATGAGCAGCGCCGACATCTGATAGTCTGGAATGCGGCCGGCGGTGTATTCCGCCACGATCGCCGACCACTCTTCCGGCGTGAGTTTGCCGCCGTCGCGCTTGCGCTCGATCAGGGGTACAACGATCATTCAGCCCCCACCTCCACTCGGGAGTTGTCCATGCGTCTCCTCGCCCCGCTCATGGCGCTCACCTTCGCGGCCGCTGCCTCACCGCTCGCCGCCCAGACCGCCGCCGAGCACATCAAGCTGGGCGACAGCGCCACGACCACACTGCAGCCGGCGGTGGCGCTGCGACACTTCCAGGCGGCCCTGGCGCTCGACTCGATCAACTACGAGGCCAACTGGAAGGCGGCCCGGGCGATCGCCGACATCGCCAAGCAGATCGAGGGCAACGCCGACTCACTCAAGAAGCGCCGGGACAGCCTCTACACCGTCGGTCGCGGCTTTGCCGAGCGGGCCATTCGCGCCGATTCGCTCGGGGCGGACGGCCATTACGCCCTCGCCATGGTGCTCGGCCGGTTGTCGCGCACCAAAGGCAGCAAGGAGCGGGTGCGCTACGCCAAGTTGATCTTTGACGAGGCCAGCCGCGCCATCGCGCTCAACCCGAACCACGACGGCGCCCACCACGTGCTGGGCGCCTGGAACGCCGAGGTCAAGCGTCTCTCCGCCATTCAGCGCTTCTTCGCCAAGGCCCTGTTCGGCGGCGGCTTCATGAGCGTGGCCACCTGGGACGACGCCGTGATGCATCTCGAGCGGGCGGTCGCCCTGAACCCGGAGCACATTTATCATCGTCTAGAGCTGGCCGAGGTCTACACCGACCTCGGGCGCTACTCCAAGGCGCGCGAGCAACTCACCAAAATCCCGACCCTGCCGATCCGCGACGTGCTCGACGCCCAGTACAAGGAAGACGCCGCCGCGCTGCTCGCGGACATCAAGAACGAGAAGGACGAGACCTAGCGCCCCCCGCGTCCGCGCATCAGGCGCTCGATGGCGTCGGTGGTGCGCGGCGCGCCGACCGACAGCCACTCGCCGCCCGTCGCCGTGACGAGGACGTCGTCCTCGATGCGCACACCCAGCCCTTCCGCCGTCAGGTAGATCCCCGGCTCGATCGTGATCACCGTGCCCGCCTGGAAGGGCCGGCCGAACCCGACGTCGTGGACATCCATGCCGATGGGATGGCCGAGCCCATGGTTGAAGTACTCCCGGTCATCGCACGTCTTGTCCCCGCACAACGTGCCCGAATGGTCGTGCATGTAGCGGCGGGCGATCGCGTCGAGCTGTCGCATCGTCATCCCCGGGCGCACCGAATCGAACGCCGCCTGCTGCGCCCCCAGCACCAGATCGTAGATGGCCTTCTGACGCGGCGTGAAGCGGCCGTCCACGGGGAAGGTGCGGGTCACGTCCGCCGTGTACTGGCCCCATTCCGCCGCCGCGTCGATGAGCACCAGCTCGCCGTCGCGCGTGCGGCGGCGGTTGACGTCGTAGTGGAGCGTCGTGGTGTTCGGACCGCTGCCCACGATCGAGGGATACCCAAGGCGGTCGGCGCCGTTGCGGCGGAATCCGTCCTCGAGCACTGCCTCGAGCTCGTACTCGTACATCCCGGGGCGGGCCGCCTGCATCGCGGCGATGTGCCCGGCGACGCTGATGTTCACCGCCGTCCGCAACCGCGCGATCTCATCCGCGTCCTTGACGGCGCGCATCGAGTCCGTGAGGGCGTTGAGATTGCGGGCGTCGCCACCCCCGAACATGAGGTCGAGGATGCGCCGGTCGTCCCGGGTGTTCGGGTTGAGTGGGACGTAGATCGGTCCGCCGCTGCGGAAGCGGGCGATCAACACGCGATCGTCGAGCGAGTCGGTCGGGAGGACCGTGGCGATGCCCGAGAGCCGGGCGGCCGTGCTGTCCGGGCCGAGGCGCAGGCCGGTCCAACGCTCCTGCCCCGGGTTGCGCGACGGCAGGAACAGCACGGTTTCGAGCGAGTCGGGCCCGCGGGCGGTCATCAGCAGCCAGGCGTCCTGCGTTTCGAGCTCGGTGAAATAGAAGAATGTGTTCGACTGCCGGAAATCGTTGTCCTGGATGTAGTCCTTCTCGAGGTCGCGCTCGTGCGCCGCCGGAATGAGCACGGCGCCGTGTCCGATGCGGAGCAGCAGCGCGCGGCGGCGGCGGGCGGTGGCGGCGGTGTCGGGGGCGCGGCCCATGCCGGGGAGCTCGGGAACGACATCGTAGCGGCCGATGGGTCCCACGGCGGTCGGACTTTGGGCTGCGAGTGGCACGAACGAAACAACGGCGGCGGCGAGGGCGAGCGGGAACGTGCGCATGGTGACCGAAGCTATCGTCCCGGCTGCGACCCAGCAACTTGACGCCTATATTTGAACCATGACCATCTCCTCGGCCCTGACCGGCGCGGAATCAGAGCGGCTCGCCGCGCGGATCGCGGAGCTCGAGCACGAACGGAAACACCTCCTGGCCGTCATCGAAATCCTCAAGGAGGTGTCGGGGTCACTCCACTTCATCGACATCCTGCAGGCGATCGCGCGCAAGCTGGGCGAGGCATTCGGGCTCGACCGCTGCTCGATCTTTCTCGGCGAGAAAGGCGGGAAAACGGTACGCCTGGTCGCATCGTACGAGGACCCCACGATCCGCAACTACGTGGTGGACCTCGAGCGCTACCCGGAGCTGAAGCGCGCGATGCAGAGCGGCGAAACCGTCTTCATCCCGGACGCCGCGAACGATCCGAGCTTGAAGCACGTGAAGGGCGAAATGATCAACCGGCGCGTGAAGTCCATCACGGTCGTGCCCATCACGTGGCGGTCGCTCGCCATCGGCGCGATTTTCCTGCGCACGTACCGGGACGGCCCCACGTTCTCGGACGCGGACGTGCGCTTCGTGCAGGTGGTCGCGTCGCTCACCGCCCAGGCCCTGCGGAACGCGCACCGCTTCGAGCGGCTCGCCCAGCGCCAGCAGGAGACCGGCGACCAGCTGCACCGCATGGAGCTCGAGCGCGTCGCGCTGCTCGCCTTCCTGCGCCGCCTGCTCGACACCTTCGGCCAGCGCGAAGGCGCCTGGGGCGAGGCGCTCCTCCCCAAGGCGAGCGCCGAGGAGATCGAGCGCCTGGTCGGCGTCGCCATGGCCGTCATTCAGGAAGAAGCCAAGGGGCGGTGAAAGGCGCGGCGGCACGGGCCGCCGAGCTGCGGCGGATCCTCGAGCGGGCGAACCACGCCTACTACGTCCTCGACAAACCAGAGCTGTCGGACGCCGAGTACGATCGGCTGTTCCGCGAGCTCCAGGAGCTCGAGGCCAAACACCCCGAGCTCCGCACTCCCGATTCGCCGACGCTGCGCGTCGGCGCCGAGCCCGCCGCCGGTTTCAAGAAACACCGCCATCTCGTGCCGATGCTCTCCCTCGCCAACGCGTTCACGGAGGCGGAGCTGGCGGAATGGGAGGAGCGGAATGCGCGGCTCGTCCCCGACGTGAAAGAGGCCGGCTACACCCTGGAAGTGAAGATCGACGGCGCGGCGGTGAGTCTCACCTACGAGGCGGGCGTGCTCGTGACCGGCACCACGCGCGGCAACGGCATCATCGGCGAGGATGTCACCGCGAACCTCCGCACCGTGCTCGATCTGCCGCTCCGCCTCCGGGGCAAGGGCTGGCCCAAGATGATGGAGGTGCGCGGCGAGGTGTACCTCTCCAAAAGCCAGTTCGAGCGCGTCAACGCGGAGCGGGACAAGGCCGGCGAGCCGCAGTTCGCGAACCCTCGCAACGCCGCCGCCGGCGCCCTGCGCCAGCTCGATCCCAAAATCACGCGCGCTCGCGGCCTGCGCGTGTTCTGCTTTCACGTCGAAGCGCCCAGCCAGAAGCTGCCGTTCTCCACGCAACGCGAGCTGCTCAAGTCTTTGGGCGCGTGGGGATTCCCCGTCGAGCCGAACCACGTCCTCGTCCCCGACATCGCGCGGGCGCACCAGGAGATCGCGAAGCTCGAGCAACGGATTCCCTCCCTCGACTACGGGGCGGACGGCGTCGTGGTGAAGGTGGACCAACTCGCGCTCCACGCCGAGCTCGGCACGCGCGGCGGCCAACGCGAGCCCCGCTGGGCGATCGCCCGCAAGTTCGCGCCCGAAGTCCAGATCACCCGGCTGCTCGACATTCGCATCAACGTCGGGCGCACGGGCGCCCTCAATCCCTATGCCGTGCTCGAGCCGGTCGAGATCGGCGGGGTCACCGTCTCGACGGCCACACTCCACAACGCCGCGCTGATCGAAGCCAAGGACATCCGCATCGGCGACTGGGTGGAGGTGACCCGCGCCGGCGAGGTCATTCCGCAGGTGCTCGGCCCCGTGCGCGAGCGGCGTACGGGGCAGGAGAAGAAGTTCCGCATGCCGGAGAAGTGCCCGAGCTGCGGCTCGAAGGTCGAGCACCCCAAGGACGAGGTCATGACGTATTGCCCCAACGTGTCGTGCCCGGCCCGAGTGAAGGAGGGGATCGTCCATTTCGCATCGCGCAGCGCGATGGACATCCGCGGCCTCGGCTACGAGCGCGTCGGGGCGCTGCTCGACGCCACGCTCATCGCCGACGTCGCGGATCTGTACGAGCTCACCACGATGCAGCTCCTCACCCTCGACGGGTTCGCCGAGAAGTCGGCGAAGCAGCTCGTGGACGCGATTCAGGCGTCCAAGCGGCAGCCGCTGTCCCTTCTGTTGTTCGCACTCGGCATCCGGCACGTGGGGGTGCAGGGCGCGAAGCTCCTCGCCCGGCATTTCGGGACCATGAAGGCGCTGGCCCAGGCGTCGGCGGAGGAGATCAGCGCCATCCGCGGCATCGGACCCGCCATCGCGGAAGCCGTGGCGGGATTCTTCGCCGAGCCGCGGAACCGCAAGCTGATCGAGCGACTCGAGAAGCTCGGCCTGACGATGAAGGAGCCGGTCGCCGCCACGAGTGGCGGGCCGCTCGACGGGCAGACCTACGTGATCACCGGTACACTGCCGACGCTGTCCCGCCCGAAAGCGAAGGAACTAATTGAAGCAGCCGGCGGGCACGTGACCGACAGCGTGTCGACGAAGACTACCGCGGTCGTCGTCGGTGCCGACGCCGGGTCGAAGGCGGAGAAGGCGAAGGCCCTCGGCATCGAGCAGATCGACGAGGCAGAACTCTTGCGCCGCATACACTCCAAAGCCTAAGTTGGCGTCCCATATGATCCTTCCCGCCCTACGCCAGCTCCACGCCAGCCTCATGAGCCGCGCCCCCGACCAGGCGATCGCCATCCTGCAGGAGGCGGGGTACGCCGCTGGCGAAGGCGTCTACCGGTCCTTCGCAGCCGTCAATAACCCGACGGACCTCGACGCCGGCCTGCTTGCCGAAACGCTCTCCGATTTCTTCACGAGCGGCGGGTGGGGCGCGCTGACCATGAGCCCGGTCGGGACGGGTGCCCTCGCGCTGGACTCGAGCGATTGGGTGGAAGCCGAGCCCGGCACGTCGCAGACGCCGATGTGCTTCTTCTCGGCCGGCATGCTCGCCGACTTCCTCGGCCGGCTCTCGGACGAGCCGGTGTCGGTGATGGAGGTCGAGTGCCGCAGCCGCGGCGACGCGCGCTGCCGCTTTCTCTCGGCGACACCCGAGGTGCTGCAGCGCGTGTATGAGGGAATGACGGCGGGACAGACCTACGAGGAAGTGCTCAGCGGCGAGCCACGCTGACCCCATCGAGCCGCAGGGACGGCGACCAGCGTGAGCCCAGCCAGCGCGCGTCGGCCCCAAGCCCGGCAATCTGTTTGAGCAGGTCGTAGACGTTCCCCGCCACCGCGGCATCCTTTACTCGGCCGGTGATCTCGCCGCGCTGCACGCGATACGCGAGTCCCACGGGGTGGCTGAAGCCCCCCCCGATCACGTTGCCCTGCCCCACCCCGATGAGATCGTCGACGATCAGGCCGTCTTGGATGTCGGCGATCAGTCCGCCACCCAGCGCCCGCCCCACGTCCCACGACCCACGCCCCGGGGCGTCGGGCGTAGGGCGTGGGCCGTCGCCCACGATCAGGTTCGTGTACCGGATCTGCGGCTTGCCGAAGACCCCCCGCCTCCCGTGACCGGTGCTGCGCGCCGCGGCCCGTGCGGCCGTCTCCAGGTCGTACACGAAGCCGCGCACGACGCCGCGCTCCACCAACGCTACCGGCGCCGACGGCACGCCTTCGTCGTCGAGCGGGCGGGACGCCGGGCCCCCCCGGGCGAGCGGGTCGTCGGTGATCGAGAGGCGCGCGTCGAACGCCTGTTGCCCGACGCGTTCTGCCAGCGGTGAGCTACCCTGCAACACGGTCTTGCCCGAGAGCGCCTGCTCCAGCGGGAGGACGATCGCGGCGAGGCCGGCCGGCGTGAAGACGACGGGCAGGGCGCCCTCGGGGGGCGACACGATCGTGAGCGCCGGCTCGAGCCGCGCTTCGATCGACCGCACCAGTGCCTCGAGGTCGTCGCCCGACGGGAGGTCGGAACCCACGTACTCGTCGTAGATCATCAGAACATCGTCGGCGGCGATGCGGATCAGCCCCGCCGTCACGCTCACCCCGGTCGCCGGATAGCCGCCTCGCGCTCCGGCGGTGTTCCCCACCGCGGTCTCTCCCACCTCGCGCTCGATCGCGACGTTGACCTGGCACCCCTCGCGAGCGAGCCGCTCCACGAGGTGCCGCCCCATCTCGATTAACTGCTGGAGCGAGGCGTCGGCGGCGCGATCGAAGAAGGTGGGGACGTCGGGCAGGGGGGACTGGGCTGGAAAGGCGAGGTCGAGGCGCTCTCCCAGCTCCGCCGACGCACGCGCGCGGGCGACGAGCTCCTCGAGGTCCGGTGCCGCAGCGGTCGATCCGGCCACACCGACGCGGCCGTCCGCGACGACGCGGAGGTTGACCCCTGCTTCCTCGGTGACTCCAGCCGTCTTCAAGCGGCCCGACTCGAACGCTACCGCGGTGCGTTCCTCCCGCCGCCACAGCGCGTCGGCGCACTTGGCGGCATCGAGCAGCCGCTCGATCACACGTTGCCCCCGACCAGTGCTGCTTCGATCCGGACGTGGGGCGCGCCCTCCGTGACGGGAAGTGGGAACTGCCCACCCTTGCCACAGCCACCGCCCATCTGGTTCCAGGTGAAATCGCGCGCGATGTGATCGATCCGGTCGAGCGTCTGGAACAGGTTTCCGGCGAGCACGACGTCCTTCACCAGCTCCGCGACGTGCCCGTCGCGAATCATGTGACCCCAGGCAGCGGTGAAGGAGAAGTTCTCGAGCATCGTCTGTCCGCCGAACGCCCCGCGCGCGTACACGCCGAGCTTCACGTCCTTGATCAGATCTTGGAGGGAGCCGCCCGGGCCCGGGGCGATGTACGTGTTGGTCATGCGCACGATGGGAGGGTGCCGGAATGAGATGGCGCGGGCGTTCCCGGTGGGTCGCTCGCCCAGCGTGGCCGCGGTCTCGCGGGAATGCAGCCGGCCCACGAGCACGCCTTCCTTGATGAGCGGCGTATCCTGGGTGGGCGTGCCCTCGTCGTCGAAGGGGAGGGTGCCCCGCAGGCCGGACGCGGCCCCGTTGTCCCCCACGTTCAAGACCGGCTTCCCGAAGCGGCGACCGAGCGTCATCATCTCGCGCGCCTGCGGATTCTCATAGACGAAGTCCGCCTCGGAGAGGTGGCCGAAAGCCTCGTGGATGAAGACGCCGGCGAGCTCGTTGTCCAGGATGACCGGGTAGGACCCGCCCTGGACGCGCGGCGCGTCGAGCAGGTCCACCGCGCGCCGCGCGACGACGCGGAAGCGCTCCTCGAGCCCGTGGACGCTGTGCCAGCCCTTGCGCAGGCCGATCGATTCGAGGCCTTTCTCGATGGTG
>Ga0193723_1000732_pt1 | contig 12848 bp, 14 predicted proteins | sample H2m2metaG_FD_143042 | JGI IMG/M metagenome (GOLD analysis project Ga0193723, IMG submission 143042) | Soil microbial communities from a riparian zone of the East river system, Colorado, United States - H2m2 | ecosystem: Environmental > Terrestrial > Soil > Riparian zone | place: USA: East River... | reverse complement strand
CGCCGGTGCCCGGCGGCAGGTCCACCAGGAGATAATCGAGCTCGCCCCACACCACGCTGCCCAGGAAGCGCTGCACCGTCTTGTGGAGCATCGGGCCGCGCCAGATGATCGCGTCGTCCTCGCGCAAGAAGAAGCCCATGGAGATGACCTTCACCCCGTACCGTTCTGCCGGGATTATGCCCTCGGCGGTCGGCTTGGGGAGGTCGTCCACGCCCAGCAGCGTCGGGATCGTGGGCCCGTAGATGTCCGCGTCCATGATCCCGACGCGCGCGCCGGTCTGTGCCAGCGCGATGGCGAGGTTGGCAGTCACCGTCGACTTGCCGACTCCGCCTTTGCCGCTGGCGATCGGGACGACGTTCTTGACGGTGGGGATCAACTGCCGCTTGACCTCACCGGGGGTCGCCCGCACGCGGGACGTCATGCGGACCTGTACCCCGGCGACTCCCGGCAGAGCGGCCACCGCGCGCTGCGCCTGTTGCTGCATCTGCTCGCGCACGGGGCAGGCGGGGGTGGTGAGCTCGATGCAGAACGCGACGGTGCCCTCCGCCACGCGGACGTCTTTGACAAAGCCGAGGGCGACGATGTCGCGCCCTAGGTCCGGATCGCGCACGACGCGTAGCGCGTCGAGGACGTCTCGTTCGGAGACTATTTGGCCGCCGGACGTTTGGTGAGATCGACCGGCGGGTAATAAATGATGCGGTACGGGTTGTCCGGTGTCTTGAGTGCGTCAACGACCTCGGCCGGCAACCAGATCTTGGGCGCGGCGCTGCGGCCGGGGCCGCACCCCGCGATGGTCAGAAGCACGGCAGCCGCGATGATCACGCGCATCGTCACCTCTCCGCCTCGGCGCGAGGCGCGTCGTCGGAGGGTGCGCCTCGCGCCAACCAGTCGCGAAACGCGTCCGCCTCGTGGGCCAGCCGCCACTCCTCGAAGATCGACAGCGCCATCGCTCGGAGGCCCCCTTCACCGGGGCCGGCCGAGAGACACTGCTGCTGCAACCACTCCTCGAAGGCCTCAGGCGCCGGGTCGGCCGCAATCGCCCGCTCGAGCAGGTCCTCTTTCATCGCCAGACCGATCGCATCCGGGGTGGTGTCGCGCTTGCGGCGCTTGCGCCGCCCCTCGGAGGCGGCGAGGGCGGACAGCAGCTCGCGGCAGATCTCGCTGGGGCGACTCATGCCAGCCGCGCCTCGAGCGCATACCCCGGGCGTTCGGGCCGCCGGTAGCCGCGTTCCAGCGCCACCACATCGAGGTGCACGGTCGTCACGTCGTCGAGCAGCACCGCCCACGGCGCCAAGGACCGCATCGTCGTGAGCGCCTTGAGATAGCCGTTGCACGTCCGGCAGATCTCCACTCTGCGGACCGGCTCCGCTTCGTCCGGCGCGAGATACCCCAGCTGGTCGTGGTCGACCTCGCCGCAGAATACGCAGCGCAACGGCGGCAGCGCCCAGGCGGTACCGCATCGCCCGCAGCGTAGCTGGCGCTTCCGCTCGAGGCCGATGGACTCGGCCAGGGTCGGCCAAGCCCCGCACACGGGGCAGTAACCCTCCCACCATGTGGGTGCGACCTGCGCGGCGAACGCGCGGCCGCACGCCTGGAGCAGGGGTACGGCCGCGATCTGCGCCGTTACACGCAGTACCTCGGGGTCGGCCCCCGCGGACGCGGCGAGCGCCTCGAGCTGGGCGTCGTCCTGGCGCACCGCGGCCTCGAGCAGCGCCAGGGCATCCACGTCGCGACCGGCGATGCGGTGCAACCAGCTGCCGGCGGCCCGCCGGTTCACGGCGAATTGGGCGCGAACGAGGAACGGTGCGTTGGCAGGCCGGTCGACCGGCGGCGCCGGCACGGCGGCATCCCAATCCCCGCCGGGCTCACCCTCGGCGAGCGCGGCCTCGAGCAGCGTGAGCCACGCCTCGGCCTCAGGATGGTCGCGGCGTACCTCGGCTAGCCGCTGCTGCACGTCTACGTTCCGCGGCCGCCGGAGCTTGGCTGGGGACCAGAGCATTTCACCTTGACGGTGCGGCAGGGCGTCTTGTAGTACATCTTCGCGCCCGCGTGGAGCTGCGTGACAGAACCGTGGTTACCGGGATCGGCCCCCGGTCCGCCCCCCCGTGCCCGCGTTGCTTCGGGGCTGGCACAGGAGGCGAGAGCGACGACGAGCAGCACGAGGCGCGAGACCTTCATGCTACAGTCCCAGCGCGACGCGGTAGTGTTCGATGCCCTCGGATGCGAGCAGCGTCGTGACTCGCAGCAAGAAGCCGCCGAACAACACCCACCTAGCCGCCCTCGCCGGGTTGGCGTGCAGGCGCAGGGGGGCTACGATGCCGGCGCCCACCACACCCACGAGCAGCAGGACCCCCCAGAAGCTGACCCACACCTGCCGGATCGGCCACAGCGATGCGATGAACAACACGAGGATGAGCAGCTCGACGATGAGGACCTTGAAATCGAAGTCGGACAGCCACGCGAGCGAGCGCGCTGTGGCGCCGCGCCCCGGCGCCAGCAGGATCAGCGTGGCCGCGCCCGTCGATGCGCCCGACGCCACGAACAGAGCGCCGAGCCACGGACTATCGGCCCAGATGGGGCGGTTCGTGACCGACAGAAGGACGCCGGTGTAGCCCGCGACGAAAAAGCCGAACAGCCCGCCGACAGCCGCCACGACCTTCGCGAGGGCGCGGCCTTGTACGGCGGTGCCGACGACGCGCAGCACGGGGTTCTTGAGCCGGCCTTCTTCCGCCCGAGCGCCGAGCGCCGACAGGACGGAGAACAGGCCGAACAGCAGAATCGCCCAGGCCCCGAAGGAAATGGGCGACCACGGCTTGAAGATGATGGCTGGAAGGTTGTCGGACTGAAACAGCATGTGCCAGAAGCGCAGCGGCTGCCCCAGGTCAACGGTCAGCAGGAGACCGCTCACGATGGCTCCGACGGCGGCGACATCGTAGCCGGTACGCACGACCGGCCGGTCGTCCGGCCGCCCGAACCATTCGAGGATCGCCGCGAGGAAGTAGGCTCCCCCCGCCAACCCGCCGATGAAGAAGTACGGGATGATGAACCAGGTCCAGTGCGGCGCGCTGCTGAAGAAGGTGTCGGACATCAGTTGGCACTCCCGCCGCTCATGTCGTCCATGCGCCGCTTGCGAAGGCCGACCACCGCGAGCAGGCCGAGCACGGCCGCGCTCGCCACGGAGAATGCACCGGACTTCTTCAGGTTGCGCGACGGGAGCTGCGGGTTGCGCGGCAGCCCGTACTTCTCGGGCTCGTCCACCAGTAAGTAGAAGGAGTTGAGCCCGCCCAGCGGTCCGTTCGGGTCGTCGCCGTAGAGCTGGGCGCGTTTTTCGCCCATGGCATGCAGCTGCGTGAGGCGTTTCTTCGCCCGCTCCCGCAGCTCGTCGATGGGCCCGAACTGAATCGAGTCGGTGGGACACGCCTTGGCGCACGCCGGCTCCAGGCCGACTTCCAGGCGGTCGTGGCACAGCGTGCATTTCTGCGCCGTGCCGGCGGCGGGATTCATGTCGATGACGCCGAAGGGGCAGGCGGCGATGCACGCGCGGCAGCCGTTGCACACGTCCGACTGGATGACGACGGTGTCGAACTGGGTGCGGATGATGGCCCCGGTTGGACAGACCTCGATACACCCCGCCTGCACGCAGTGCTTGCACACGTCGCTCATCATGAGCCAGCGCCCGTTGTACGGGCCGTCGAACTGCTCGATGAACTTGACGTGCCGCCAGTGGATACCGTCGAGCTTTTGCGTGTTGTCGTAGCTGTCGCCGCTCATCTCCCGGACGCCCCCGTTCTCGGCCGGGAGCTGGTTCCAGTTCTTGCAGGCGACTTCGCATGCCTTGCAGCCGATGCAGATCGTGGTGTCGGTGAAGAACCCGAGGGCTTGGCCCATGGTCACGCCCTTTCCACGTTGCAGACGAAGGCTTTGCCTTCGTGGATCGACACGTTGGGGTCGCCGACCCAGGCCGTCAGATCGTTCACGACGTCGCCGGTGGAGAGTCCCATCCAGCCCCAATGCCACGGCATGCCGACGTGGTGGATCTGCTTCCCGGCGACGTTCAGCACGCCGATGCGGTCGGTCACGAGGGCCTTCGCCTTGATGCGGCCGCGCGGACTGCTGATGTGGACCCAGTCGAGGTTGCTGATCCCTTTCTCCTGGGCCAACCCCTTCCCGATTTCGATGAACAACTCGGGCTGCAGCTCGCTGAGCCACGGCAACCAGCGGCTCATCGCACCGGCGAGGTAGTGCTCGGTGAGGCGATAGGTGGTGATGACGTACGGGAACTTCGGATCGCCGACGACGGCGAGCTGATTGTACGGCTTCCCCATCGCCCAGATTTTGTGGACCGGACTCATCTGGTGCTTGGGATACAACAGGTTCTGCACCGGGGACTCGTGTGGCTCGTAGTGCGTGGGGAGCGGCCCATCCACGAGTCCGGCGGGCACGAACAGCCAGCCCCGGCCGTCGGCTCTCATGATGAAGGGTTGGCTGCCCGAGAGGGCGTCGAGGCCGATGCCGTCCGGCTTCGGTTTCGCGTCGGGCGCCTTGGTCGCGGCGAAATCCGGGACGTCATACCCGACCCACTTGCCGTGGGGGGGCGCGACGCCGGTCTTGGGGTCGGGCGGGTTCACGAAGGTCGGATCCCACCACACCCACCGCTTCCGCTCGCTCCACGGGTTGCCCTTCAGGTCCGCGGACGCGCGGTTGTACATCACGCGGCGGTTCGCCGGCCACGCCCAGCCCCATGCCAGGTGGGCGCCGGGGACACCCGGAGGATCGGGCGTGCGGCGCGCCGTCATGTTCTGATCCCAGGCCGGGTAGCACCCGCAGTAGATCCACGAGGCGCACGTCGTCGAGCCGTCGTCCTTCAGCTCGCCGAACCCCTTGAGATGCTGCGCGGGGTTACCCGTGACGTAGCCGTTGATCTCCCGCAGGATCTTCCGCGCACTCGGCTCGCCGGGATAGAGGGGTGTCTCTCCGGAATCGGGGTCGAAGTCCCACAGCACGTTCTTCCACCCTTGGTCGCGCGACGCCGTGCTCGCGGCATACAACCGTTTCATCCGCTTCGCCAGGTTGTGGTAGAACCAGGTATCGGTCCGGCAATCCCCCGGTGCCTTGGTGGCGAAGGAGTGCCACTGCAGCATGCGCTGCGTGTTCGTGAAGCTGCCGTCGTACTCGGCGATCTGGGTCGCCGGGAAGAAGAAGATCTCGGTTTGGTTGTCCCCGACCTTCACCGCGCCGCTCTTCACCTCAGGCCCGAGATACCAGTGCGTCGCCGTCTCGGTGAGCCAGTTGTCCTTGACCACCAGCCACTTGAGCCGCCGCAAGGCGGCGCGGGTGGCTCCCCCGTTGAGCGAGGTGGCGGGGTTTTGGCCGACGCACACCATGCCCTGGATCTTGCCGTCGGCCATGGCCGCGAACGAGGCGATGTGCGAGTGGTCGCCGAGGATCTTCGGATGCCAGTCGTATCCGAAGTCGTTCTCCACCGTCGCGGCCTCACCGTACATCGACTTGAGGTAGGAGACGAGAAACTTGGGTGTGTTGCCGTAGTAGCTGGTGGGCGTCGTTTCGGCGGCCATGTACGCCCGCAGCGACTCGTGGGGGCGGAGTGCCGACGGCGCGTTCATGTATCCGTGAATGCTGTGGTACAGGGTGGGCACATCCGTCGAACCCTGGATCGCCGCGTGGCCCCGCAGCGCCATGACGCCGGCACCCGGCCGGCCGATGTTGCCGAGCAGGAGCTGGAGCAACGCGCAGCAACTGATCATCTGCACGCCGTAGGTGTGCTGGGTCCACGCCACCGCGTACGCGAACGCGCTGGTCCGGTCGCGCCCGGAATTCGCGAGGAGCGCCTCCGCCACCTGGATGAACTTGTCCCTGGGAGAGCCGCAGATCTGCTCTACCATCTCGGGGGTGTAGCGGGCGAAGTGACGCTTCAGGATCTGGAACACGCACTGCGGATTCTGGAGCGTCGGGTCCTTGTGCGCCGGACCGGGCTTGAGCGATCGGACGAGGTCGTCGAACGGCGGGCCCGCCCGGCGCGCGATCAAGTCCGCCGTGACGGGACCGGGCCCCTTGGGATCCCGCTCGTATCCCCACGAGGCCGGGTCGTAGCGGCCCTGGTTGCCGTTGTACGGCCACGAAGCCGGTTCGCTGAACGTGTTGAGGCCGGAGAACACCCCCTCCAGCTCCTCGGTGTCCTTGAAGTCCTTGTTGATGATGGTCGCGGCGTTGGTGTAGTTGACCACGAACTCCTTGAAGAAGGGGTCCGTGTTCCAGCGCCCGCTGTTGACCACGTAATTGATGAGGCCGCCGAGGAAGGCGATGTCCGAGCCGGCACGGATCGGCACGTGCAGGTCGGCGACCGCGCTGGTGCGGGTGAAGCGCGGGTCGACGTGGATGAGCTTCGCGCCGTTCAGCTTGGCCTTCATGGGCCAGCGGAAAGCCACGGGGTGGCACTCCGCCATGTTCGAGCCCATGATGACGAAGCAGTCGGTGTGCTCGAGGTTGCGCGGATACAGCGTCGCCGCGCCGCGTCCAAACCGTGTCCCCAGACCGGGGACGCTAGAGCTGTGTCATATTCGGGCCTGGTTCTCGATGGCGACAACCCCGAGGCCGCGCCAGAACTTCTGGCAGACGTGGTTGAACTCGTTGTCGAGCGTCGCGCCACCGAGCGCAAAAATACCAGGCGTCATGTTCACGAGCTTGCCGTTGGGCAGGCTCTCGATGAACGTCTCGTCGCGAGTCTCCTTGATCAGCTCCGCGACGCGATCCATTGCCCACTCCAGCTCCACCACCTCCCAGTCCGACGCGCCCGGCTTGCGATGCAGGACCTTGGTCGCCCGGTTTGGGTTCATGTGCAGCTGGTAGATCGCGGCGCCTTTGGGGCAGAGCGTGCCTTCGTTGTGCGGGCTGCGCGAATCGCCTTCGATGTTGACGATCTTCTCGTCCTTCACATGGATGAGCGTCGCGCACCCCACCGAACAGAAGGGGCAGATGCTCGGCACGACCTTCGCGTCTTTGATGCGGAGTTCCTGCGCTCGCGCCCGGGCGGGCGCCAGTGGCAAACCCAGTCCTACCATCCCGCCGATCGCCGTGCCGGCGCCGGCACCGACTGAGACTCGCAAAAAATCGCGGCGGCTGACTTGCATAGGTTCGGTCATCCGAAGCTATGGACGCCTCCAGATTGGCAGCCTGTCTCCGCGTCGTCAAGGGTGATAGCCTTTACCAAATAATGGCCGAACTGCCGGAGGTTACCCCCGAGTATTTCGAGATTCTCGTGCTTCGCGAACTGCGCAAGGCGGGTCTGGAGGTCACCGAACCGCGCGTTCATCGGCGCACCGAGCTGCCGGAGCCGGAGCGGGGGTTCTTAGTCGAACTGCTGGTGTGGCTCCGCCGCAACACGTGGCAGAAGCGCGCCCTGATTGCATGCCGGCGTCAGGTGGGTGCGATCGGGTCAGACGCGATCAACCTGCTCGCTCCGCACCTCGTGGAAGCCAAAGCCGCCGTGGGGCTTCTGTTTGCAACCGCGGCCTTTTCGCCTGAGGCTTTGGCAGCCGGGGACGATCGGGGCTTCGCCTTGCTCCAGCTCGTGGATGCGCGCGCCGCGTTCGACACCGGCGGCTGGGGCACCGCGGGTCACTACCCGCCTTGGTTGCCGGCGTACCAGGTGCAGCTCGCAGACCGGGGCCCCGGCGGCCAGGCCCGGGCGCGCCTGCTAGAAGCCGGACAAGCAGACATCATCCTGGAGCGATTCAAAGCAGAAGGGGGCGTGTCATGAGGGATGCGATGGATGTGCTGGAGAGGTGGCTCGGCGAGTACAACGGACGGGGCCGGCCGGCGATCCCCCTCGGCTCGAAGGGGGAGGCCGGTGGAGCGCAGTTGCGGCTCAAGTACCACCCCACGCCGGACACGATCGCGATCCTGCATCTCGTGGCGGTCATGCGAGACGGCCAGCCTGCCATCGAGCTGAAGAGCTTCGCGGGTGCCGTGGCGGAAGCCTCGGTCGAGGCAGGGCTGTGGGCGAGCGCGCAGCTCGGTCGCCGACCCTGAGACCGGTCCCCCCGGTACCCCCCGTACCGATCGAAATCACGCGTGCCAACGTAGCGGACGTCGCCATCCGCTGGAGCGACGGACACGAGGCGGTTTATCCGGCCCTCTACCTGCGGCGGGCCTGCTGTTGTGCTCCGTGCCTCGAGCGGCCGGCGGGACAGGGCGAAGAGGCGTTGGATCCCGACGTGCACCCGCTGGCGATCCACGCAGTGGGGACCTACGCCGTGCACTTCGAGTGGAGCGACGGGCACAGCGCGGGGGTGTACTCGTACGACTACCTGAGAGGGTTGTGCCCCTGTCAGGCGTGTAGACGCGTAGGTCGCAGAGAACCAGGATAGGCAACGACTAGACGTACAGACGCACCGCGGAACACAGGGACGAGGGGTCGGGACAGACTATCCCGATCCCTTGTTCCCGTTTACCGCGGTGCGTCTGCGCGTCTAGTTTTTGCCCGTCCTAGCCACCTCATTCCTGCCTCCTCATATTCTCTGTCCCCCTGCAGGAGGTGATCCGTGCGTGTGTACAAGACCCCGGAGATCCGCAATGTGGCGGTCCTCGGCCACGGCGCGAGCGGCAAGACCTCCCTGGTCGACGCCCTGGCGTTCGTGGCCGGCACGAGCAAGCGCCACGGGTCCGTCAAGGACGGCACCGCCCTCACCGATTACACCGCCGACGAAATCGAACGCAAGTACTCGATCAACCTGGCCCTCGCCGTCGCCGAATGGATGGAGACGAAGGTCAACTTGATCGACACCCCGGGCTATCTCGACTTCACGGGCGACGCGCTGGCGGGAGTCTACGCCGCGGATGCCGCGGTCGTGGTGCTGGCGGGAACGGCGGGCGTAGAGGTCGGGACGGAGAAGGTCTGGGACTACTGCGAGCGCCGCGAGCTGCCCCGCTTGCTGTTCGTGTCCTTGATGGACAAGGAGCACGCCGATTTCGAGCGCGTGTTCAACCAGATCAAAGAACGATTGACCCCGAAGGTGATCCCGGTGGAAATCCCGGTGGGCGAAGGACCGGAGTTCCACGGGATCATCAATCTCTTCTCCAAGAAGTGCCACCTCTATAAGAAGGGAACGAAGGCGGGTGAATACGACGAGGTGGACGTGCCCCCGGAGTACCAGGCCCGCTTCGAGAAGTACTCGCAGGAGCTGATCGAGAGCATCGCCGCGACCGACGACACGCTACTCGAACGGTATCTGGGGGGTGAAGAAATCGGCCGCGATGAGGCGATCCGGGCGCTCAAGGTCGGCATGCAGAAGGGGGAGATCTTCCCGTTGTTCTGCGGCGCGGCGGAGCTGACGTACGGAACGCGCGCGCTCCTCACGAAGATCGTCGAGCTGTGCCCGGCGCCGCATGAACGCGCGCCGATCGAAGCTCAGAAATGGGGTACCGCGGAGAAGGTGGCGCTCAAGGCCGACGATGCCGGCCCGCTCGCCGCGCAGGTCTTCAAGACCGTGTCCGAGCCGCACGTGGGAGACGTGACCCTGTTCCGGATCTTCTCGGGGAAGGTGAAAAACGGTCAGGACGTGTGGAACGCCCCGCGTGAGGCGTCCGAGAAGCTGAATCATCTGTGCGCCGCGTTGGGGAAAGAACGCCTCGAGATCGCCGAATTGCACGCCGGAGACATCGGCGCCGTGGCGAAGCTGCGCGACACCCACACGAACGACACCCTCTCGAGCAAGGAAGTCGGATTGGTCCTCCCCAAGATCCCCTTCCCGGAGCCCGTGATCACGCTCGCAATCGAAGTGAAGCAACGCGGCGAGGAGGACAAGCTCTCGACGGCGTTGCACAAGCTCCACGAAGAGGACCCGACCTTCCATCACGAGTTCAACACCGAGCTGAGCCAGACGCTGATTCGCGGCCTGGGCGAGCGCCACCTCGAGATCGTGGTGGGGCGGCTGGCGCGGAAGTACGGCGTGCACGCGCAGACGACGAAGCCGCGCATCGCGTATCGCGAAACCTTCCGCGGCAAGGCCGAAGGCCAGGGGAAGCACAAGAAGCAGACGGGAGGGCGCGGCCAGTACGGCGACTGCTGGATCCGCATCGCGCCGCTGCCGCGCGGCTCGGGCTTCAAGTTCCAGGATGAGATCGTGGGGGGCGTGATCCCGCGTCAGTACATTCCTGCCGTGGAACGCGGCGTCATCGAAGCATCGGCGAAGGGACCGATCGCGGGGTACCCCGTCGTAGACTTCAAGGTCGAGGTGTACGACGGCTCCTACCACGATGTGGATTCGAACGAAATGTCGTTCAAGATGGCGGGCATCATGGCCTTCCGGAACGTGAGCGCGAACTGCCGGCCGGTCTTGCTCGAGCCGATCATGGAAGTCGAGGTGTGGACTCCCGACGACTACCAGGGCGCCGTGATGGGAGACATCTCGTCGCGCCGCGGCCACATCCTCGGGACCGAAAAGGACGGCCGGCTCACCAAGGTCAAGGCGCTGGTGCCCGAGGCGGAGCTCGATCGCTACGCGACCACGCTACATTCCCTCACGCACGGGCGGGGGACGTACCGAATGAAATTCCACGTCTACCAGGATGCCCCGCCCGATGTGACCGCCAAAGTGACTGAGGGGCGGAAGAAGGAGCTGGAGGAAGCAAAGGCCTAGGTGCGGTGTACTTCCGTGCGACCCGAAGAGGAATACTCTCGATGAGATCGATCGCGATCTACGCGACTTTCGTCCTTGCAGTGGCGTGCGTGCCTGTCGACAAGAAGCCCGCCGCCTCCGATGCGACCGATACCGCCGTCGCCGCCGACACGACGGCCGCGGCGGCGGCCACCCCACCGCCCGCGACCATCGCGTCGCCCGGCGCGACCAAGGCGCTGACCATCGCCGGGTTCTCGACCCCGGAATCGGTGCTGCACGACTCGGTGCAGGACATCTACTTCGTCTCGAACATCAACGGCTCCCCCACGGCCAAGGACAACAACGGGTTCATCAGTCGCGTGCGGCCCGACGGCGCGATCGAGAACCTCAAGTTCATCGAAGGAGGCCGCGCAGGTGCGACGCTGAATGCCCCCAAGGGCATGGCGGTGCTCGGCGATACGCTGTGGGTCGCCGACATTGACGTGGCGCGCGCCTTCAATGCCCGGACGGGCGCGGTCATCGACAGCGTCAAGCTCGACAGCGCGGTCTTTCTCAACGACGTCGCCGTGGCCGGGACAGGCGCGATCTACATCACCGATACCGGCATTCGCTTCGACGACGTCGGGAACGTCCTGCATCCCGGACCCGACCGGGTGTTCCGCATCGGCCCGGACCGCAAAGTCACGATCGCGGTGCGCAGCGACAGCCTCGGCTGGCCCAATGGGATCACCGTGGACGCCGCCGGGCGGCGGTTCATCATCGTGGCGTTCGGGGCCGCCAAGACCGTGCTCTCGTGGAAGCCGGGGGACCGCTCGCCCCACGCCATCGCGGCGTGCCGACCCCGGCCGACATCGGGTATGACGCGAAACGGAACCGCGTCTTGGTCCCGATCTTTGGCGGCAACCGGGTGGAGGTGTGGCAGCTGCGGTGAGGGGGACGACCCTCAGGCTGCTCGCTGTCCTGGTCATCGTCACCGGCTGCGAGCGAGACCTGTCCGTGACGCTTGTGGACCGCCGCGAGCCGCGTCCGGGGCTGACGCCGGAGCGAGTCGAGTGGCGCGTTGTGGTGCGCCGCGGCGACGGCCCCCCCGATACGATCCCCACGATTCGCGTGAAGTTCGCGCCCGCCGTGCGGGGGGGAGGCGACTCCATCGTGGGCGTGTCGACGCAGGATGGCGTGGCCAACGCGGCGTTTGCCTACAACGTCCGGAGCCATACGCTCAAGCGGTCGATCTTGCCGGAGTGGTACGGGGAGACGGTCGAGCAATCGAAAGCCGCGTTCTCTCCCGACGGCGAGTATCTCGCAATGGTCACAACCGACCAGCAAGGCGGGGTAACGGTCGTCGTGCGTTCCTGGGCGACTGGCATCGTACAGGCGCGTGGTCTGCCCCAGCCGGGGCTCACGGTCAATTCGCCACCGACAGTCGAATGGTCGGACGGCGGCGCGTTTGTCGCCCGCTATTCGCTCGGGGAGCCCCCGAATGCCATCCGCGTCGAGGCGCGCGGGCGCGTCGGTCAGGCCTCGGTTTTGCTCGACACGATCGCCACGGGCGCCGGTGCGCCGGTCGCGACACCCCACGTTGACACGGGGCCTCCCCCCGAAACCGTGTGGACGGTCGCCGCTCGCCAGATTCGGCGGCTTCCCCCCGCATCGTTCCTGGAGCTACCCCGGCCCTTCATCATGGAGCTGGAGCGGCTCGGGTGCACCGTGCCGCAATCCGACTATAGCGGAGGGCGCACCAACGTCATCCAGGGAAGGTTCGGCGCCGCGGGGCAGCGGGACTGGGCGGTGCTGTGCTCGCGGGGTGGGGAGTCGGTGATCCTCGTGTATTGGGGAGGACCCGCCCAATGTCCGCGCGAGCTACGTCCGGCCAGCGACGCCGGGTACCTGCAGACACTCGGCGAGGGGCGCATCGGTTTCTCGCGAGGCATCAACAGGACCAAGTCGTATCACGAGTATCCGGATGAGAGTGATACGGCCAGCGTGGATCGGGAGGTGCAGCTCGACCACGACGCGATCGACGACGCGTACGAAGGCAAGGCATCGGCGATCTACTTCTGCCGGAAGGGAACATGGGTCGTTTTCAGCGGCGCGGACTGATCCTCGCGGCAGCGATCCTTGCTGCCGGTTGCGGTCAAACCTCCGACTTGGTGACGGCGCGGCTCGTCGATCCGCAGGAATCCCAGGGCTGGCCTGGGGTGCGCTCGTACC
>Ga0193723_1000731_pt1 | contig 12849 bp, 9 predicted proteins | sample H2m2metaG_FD_143042 | JGI IMG/M metagenome (GOLD analysis project Ga0193723, IMG submission 143042) | Soil microbial communities from a riparian zone of the East river system, Colorado, United States - H2m2 | ecosystem: Environmental > Terrestrial > Soil > Riparian zone | place: USA: East River... | reverse complement strand
ACTCGATCCCTCCGTCATCGACGTCGACGCCTTCGCCATCCACAACGCCTTCGAGCTGAACCACCCCGACGCGATGCAAGGCGTCGTGGGGCTCGTCAACATCGGTCACGAAGTGACCAACGTGAATATCCTCGAGGACGGCATCCCCGTGCTGACGCGCGATCTCTCCGTGGGCACGCGGCGCTTCCGCGAGGACCTGCAGCGCGAAAAGGGTCTCGCGAGCGAGGAAGCGGAACGCGTCATTCAAGGCCAGTCGCAACACGGCGACCTGGCCGGCTACGTCAGCCAGCGCGGCGAGGAAATCTCCGTAGGGGTCGAGCGCGCCGCGGCGTTCCTCGCGACGGCGTCGCGCTCGGCGGGTGGACTGTCCCGCGTCTACACGACCGGCGGGGGCGCGCGCATCCCGGGCCTGAACGAGGTGCTCGGCGCGCGGCTCAAGGTGCCGATCGAGCTGGCCAATCCGGTCCAACGGCTGCGGGTGAAGGATGACGTGTTCGAGACCGTGCCGGTGGACGAAGTCGCACCGCTGCTGATGCTGGCGGTCGGCTTGGCGCTGAGGCGCGCCTCATGATTGAGATAAACCTACTCCCAGGAAAGAAGAAGGCTGCGAAGGGCGCCGGCATGAAGTTGTCGATGCCGGACTTCAAAGGCCTCATTGCGCAGGTCAAAGATCCCTGGCTGCTCGGCGCGATTGCGGCCTGGGTGGTTGTGGGTGGCGGCGGGGCGTTGCTCTTCATCACCGACCGCGCTCGCCTCATGGCCGCCGAGTCGCGGCTCGACGCCGTGCGTACCGAGAAGCGTCGCTACGACATCGTCATCGCGCAGAAACGTCAGGCCGAGAAGGTCCGCGATTCGCTGCTGTACGAGATCAACGTGATCCGGCAGATCGACGCGGACCGCTACATCTGGCCGCATGTGCTCGACCAGGCGACGAAGGCGCTGCCGCCCTACACCTGGATCACCAGCATCCAGTCGGTGTCGGCGATCGTCGCGCCGGGACAGGCGGCGGCAGCTAACGGCCCGGTTACCGTCGACCGCGATTCGACCGGCGCTCCGTCGGTCCGCGTCGCCATCAGAGGGCGCACGGTGGATATCCAGGCCTATACGACATTCCTGCGTCAGCTCGCGGCGTCGCCCTGGTTCACCGACGTGACGCCGTCCAGCTCGCAGACGGTGATCGAGGCGGATCGTCCGGTCACGGAGTTCAACGTGACGGTGAAGTATCGCGTGGCGGATTCGGTCTACATCCGCACCATCCCGCTCGTGCAGTCGGTGAGGTAGAGAGAGCCCATGGCGATTTTGCCGACCGACCAACGCAGCCAGATCATGGCGCTGCTCGTCCTCGTGGCGGGGGCGGGCGGCTACTTCTTCTGGACGAAAAAGCACAACCCCGACATCACCCAGATCACGTCCGCGAACCAGGAGTCGGACAGCCTCGAGAAGATCGTCGCGGCCGCCAAGGCCGACCTCGCGAACGGCAGCATCGAGGATCTGCGCCGGCGGGTGGAAGAATATCAGGGCTCGCTCGAGCTGATGCGGCGCCTGGTACCGGAGCGCAACGAAGTCCCGACGCTGATCGACGACATCTCGACCAAGGCCAAAGTCCGCGGCATCACGCTCGGCAAGATTCAGCCGCTCACGCCTGAGCCTGGCTCGCCATTCGATACCTACCGCTACCGGCTCGAGGTGTACGGCCACTACGATCAGATCGGCGAGTATCTCGCCGACGTCGCGTCCTTGCCGCGCATCGTCGTGCCGCAGGACGTCATTCTCTCTTCCGCCACGCCGGCGGTGCAGAAGCTGCTCGGCGACACGGCTGGTGCGCTGCTTCTGGCTGAGTTCTCGATTCGCACCTTTGTGAAATCGTCTCTGCCGCCGCCCGCACCCAAGCCTGGAGCCCCTCGTGCGCGCAGCTAGCGTCGCGCTTGCGCTCCTCGCGGTAACGGGCCCGGTGGCCGCGCAGCAGCGGACCGATTCGACGCCCGCCGTGCCGGCGCAGTCTTTAATCCGCGAGGTCTTCGCGTACGAAGGCGGCGGCCGCGATCCGTTCATGTCGCTGCTCAGGTCGGGCGACGTGCGGCCGCTGATCTCCGATCTGAAGCTCACGACCGTCGTGTACGACGGCCGGTTTGCATCACGCAGCGTGGCGGTGCTGCGCGATATCACCAATCGCCGCATCTACCGCGTGAAAACGGGCGACATCGTCGGGCGCTTGAAGGTGACGCAGATCCGGCCCCGTGAGGTCGTATTCACCGTGCAGGAATTCGGGTTCGAGCGGCAGGAGACACTGTCGCTCGCCAAGCAGGAGGAAACACCATGAAGGCTCTAACTCGCGTCGCTCTCCTGCTCGCTGTCGTTGTTCCCCGGGCCCTTGCGGGGACGACGACCGGCGGGCGGGACGGCGGCGTCCGCGACGGGGAAGTGAAAGGTGTGAGCGTTCTGCCGGCGGCCGGCAGGGTCGAGATCGTGATCGACCTCCAGGGTGCCGCGCTGGTGCAGGACTTCACCCTCTCGAGTCCCGCGCGGCTCGTCATCGATCTGCACGGCACGCGCCTCACGGCGCCGGTCACGCTCTACGACGGCCAGAACCGCGGCGGCGTGCGTAACGTGCGCTACGCGCAGTTCAAGCCCGACGTCGTCCGCGTCGTCATCGATCTCGATGCGCTCACGGATTATCAGATCGAGCGCGCGGCGGGGCAGGTACGCGTCCGCATTGGCACCGAACGCACAGCGTTCGCGGCGTGGTCGAGCAGCACGGTGGCGATGGCGCCAGCCCCTGCTCCCGCCGTTCCGCCTCGCCGCGACGCGGAGCGGCGGTCAGGCGGTGAGGCCGCCCGGGTGACGACCCCGATGCCCAGCCAGCCGATGTCGATCGAGGAATACCTGGCGGTGCACAGCTCCGAAGCGCAGCAGTCGCAGGCGGCGCGCATCACGGTGCAGTGGGACAACGCGAGCATCGAGGACGTCGTCGCGGGCTTCGCGGCGTTCAGCGGCCGCACGATCATCCTGGGCAAAGACATCAAAGGCAACGTCACCGCCGAGATCAAGAACCAGCCGTGGGACCTCGCGATGAATGCGGTGCTCGCGTCACAGGGGCTCGCGGTCCGGACGTTGCCGGGCGCCATCCTCAACGTCGTCAGCCAGGTCGAGCTCGCGCGCGCCGACTCGACGGTGCCGATTACGACCCGGCTCGTGCGCATCAATTATGCGAAGGCGACCTCGCTCGTCCCGTCGGTCGCGTCGATTTTGACGAAGCGTGGCCAGGCTGTTGCCGACTCGACGAGCAACTCGCTCGTGATCACTGAAGTCAGCTCGCGCATCGACGAAGTCGTGGAGTTCGTGAAGGGTCTCGATCAGCGCACGCCGCAGGTCTCGATCCAGGCGAAGATCATCTTCGTCGATCGGACCGATATCGAGAATCTCGGCGTCAAATACGACCTCGGTTCGCAGACGCAGTTCTTCAACAAGCTCATCCAGCGTCCCGATCCCCGCTCGGCTCAGCCGGTGGACACCGATCTCGACGGCGTGCCCGACGCGCTCGTGCCGACGAAAAACTTCGCCTCGAACGAGAACATCATCTCGCTCGGCGGGAACTCGCTCTCTGCGCTCGGCAACGCCAGCCAGGAAGTCATCAACCCGGCGCTCGACCTGATCTTCTCGACCGCGATCGGGAACTTCGATCTGACGGCATTCGTGCAGGCGTTGAGCAACGTCGAGCTCGCCGACATCCAGGCGGAGCCGACGATCACCACGCTCGACAATCGCCAGGCCGAAATCCTCGTCGGCGACCGCGTGCCGATCCGCGTTATCGACGTGAGCGCCGTGAACGCCGGCGGCGGCGGGACCAACGTGCCGCGCGCGACGGTGCAGTTCCAGCAGACCGGTATCAACCTGCGCGTCACGCCGCACGTCACGGGTACACGGCAGATCCTGATGGAGGTACATGCCGAGCGCTCGAGCGTGCGTCCGGCGGCAGTGGACATTGGATTCACGTTCCAGACGCAGCAGGCCGACAATCAGATTCTGGTCAGTGACGGCGAAACGGCTGTAATTGGCGGACTTACGGTGACCGAGGTCACGGTAACGAAGTCCGGAATTCCGTTTCTTGTAGATCTGCCGATTTTGGGCAAGCTGTTCGGATTTACGTCGCAAACGGAGAATCGGCGCGATCTGCTCATTCTGATCACGCCACACATCATCGACGATCTCGTCGCACCCAGCGGGCAGTAGGGCTGGGGGCGGGGCGGAGCGGAGAGGGATAGATATGCGCGTCAGTCGCGGCACCGCACTCTTGAGCATCAGCGCGCTCGCGCTCGCCGTCTACGCGTGCGAGACGTCGCGGAGAATTGGCGGCATCCAACCTGACGTCACGTCACCGGTCATCACACTCACGAACACTGCGGGCGATACGCAGGACATCGCCGGCGGGCTCCGCTTCAATGTGCAGGCCATCGACAACCTCGGGCTGAAGAGCGTCGACCTCACGTTCAGCGGCGGCCTCATCGCGGTGCTCGATACGACATTCAACAGTCAGGTCAAGACGTACGCCGTCGCCCGCGCGCTCACGTTTGGCTCTGGCTCCGGCGCCGGCGGCAGCATTCAGATCATCGGCCGCGCGACCGATGGCGCCGGCAACTTCGCCGAAGACACGATCACGATCTTCCTGTCGAACGTACAGGCGCTGCGGGTGCGGCTGGTGCTGCCGTCGCCCGGCGCGCTGGCGTCGACGGGCAAGGGCATTCCGGTCGACGTCATCGCCGTCCAGAACGGCGGCATCACCAAGATCGGCTACCTCGTTTCGCCCGCGGGGAGCGTGACCAACCCGACCTCACCGCCCACCGATTCGATCGTGTTCGGTCCGCCGTTCGCGGACTCGGTCGAATACGTCGACACGCTGGTCGTCGTGCCGTCGAGCGGGACGTTCAATGTCGTCGGATTCGCGGAGGACTCCGCGGGCCGGCGCGGCTTTAGCTCTGTCGTCACCGTGACGATTCAGTCGGTCGCGACCGACAACACCCCGCCGGTGGTGGCGCACCGGGTCGCGGACCGCGTCGAAGTGGACGACACCATCCACGTCCGCGCGCAGGATCCGAGCGCCATCGCCTGGATCGGGTTCGAAGTGGACACGGGCGGTGTGCGGATGAAGTTCGACACCGTGAACGTCGCCGCCGGCAATCTCAGCGATATCACGCGCCACTTCTCGCTGGGATTACAAGGCCTGCAGCCGCTCCCCCACACCATCGTGGTGAAGGGGTATGCGTGCGATGCCGCCGTGGCGCGAAACTGCTCGTTCACCAACAGCACGACATTGATTCCGAGCGCGCCGATCCGGATGAGCAAGGGGATCGCGCCGTCGTATCAGGCGCCCATGGCGCCGCAGGGGCTGATCGACACGATCATCGTCGTGGCCGGCATCACGCGCCCGCTGCCGTTCGGCGGCCGCATCGCCGACGCCATCTTCAACGGCAACGACTCGAGCCTCTATCTCACGAACCCGACGCTCGGGCGCGTCGAGATCTTCCAGGTCGCCAACACATCGTTCGTCGCGGCCGGCATTCCGACCGCCGGTCCCGTGCCGTGGGGGATCGCGCTGTGGCCGCGTGATACGCTCGGCCACTACGGCGACACGATCGTCGTGGCGAACGCCGGCGGCCTCGAGCTGTCGGTCATCGACGTCCGGTCCGGCGTGCGACGCCTCGCCTGGCGCCAGGATCTGCCCGACTACCTGATCGAGACGTACAAAGTGCTGGTCGCGCCGCTGCGCGAAGAGATCGACCTGTTCGACGTCTCCGACCGGCCGCAGTACGTGGGCACCGTGTGTCGAGTGATAAGCGGGAGCCCGAACTGCCATGCCGATTCGATCTTCGCGATCTACTCGACGACGCCGACGCAGAGCAGCACATCGCCGTTCGCCGGCAAGGCGACGCTGCGGATGGAGAAGCTGATCAATACGAACGACACCACGTTCCTGTTCGGCCACCTCTTCTGGGAGCTGGCGGGTGACAGCACGCTGACGAGCATCGGCCGCGATACGCTCCGGATCGAGATCCGGCGCGGCCGCCCCTACAACCAGCAGAAAGTCGTTCTTTCGGCCTGCGCCGGGGTGACCATCGATCTCGCGCATTTCGGCCTGGGCGATTCGACCTACGTGCGCAACTCCGGGAACTTCACCCACGCCATCATCGGCGAGGGCGGCAACATCAAGACCGACTTCGCCCGCGTGATGGGGTACACGACCAAGGCCGCGTTGCGCCAGGGAGCGATCACGGCGAGGCGCTGCTTCACGTCGGATTCGACGGCGGTCCGATTCACCTCCGACTCGGGAGAGAATCACACCGACAAGGGTGTGACGCCGGAAGTCGACGTCAGCGACTTCATCAGCAACACCGGCGTCTCGATCCACTCGGTCGCCACGAACTTCAACGGCGGCACGAACATGGTGCGCGCCGACTCGATCTACTTCCTCGATGAGGGGATGAAGCTCAAGGGGACCACTCCCGCACCGCTCGGCGCGTTCGGGATGGACATGAATTACAACCACCAATTCCTGGCGGGCGATCCGGGCACGCCGGCGTTCGGCGGCGCGGGCAACCCCAATGACCGCATTGCATTCTCGGCCCGGGCGGACGGCAACATTGACGTGTGGGATACCTTCTTCTTTAATCAGATCGGCACGATCGTCGTGCGCGATCCGATCATCGGGCCCTTGCGCGTCGCACGCAATCTGGCCAACACGCGGCAATGGCTGTTCGGCGTGACACCCAACGGCGTCGTGATGATCGAGCTGCCGGTGGTCGTGAACCCGAACCCGTCGCACCCGATGTGGGGGCCACCGCTGCCGATCCGTTGACGCCGGGCCCCGGGCCCGGGTGCGAGTCCAGCGAGCCCGACGCACCGTCGGGCTCGGCTGTTATAGGAGGCTAGAGGACAACGCAATGACATTCCGGTTCACGACGGCTGGTGAATCGCATGGCCGCGGCCTCGTGGGGATCCTCGAAGGCATCCCCGCCGGTCTCCCCATCTCTGCCGCCGATGTGGACGTAGAGCTGAAGCGGCGGATGGGCGGGTACGGCCGCGGCGCCCGTATGAAAATCGAATCCGACCACATCGAGTGGCTGTCGGGCGTGCGTGCCGGCGAGACCCTCGGCTCCCCCATCGCCATGTTGATCTGGAACCGCGATTGGGAGCACTGGCAGGACGTCATGGCGCCGGAAGCGGACGCCACTCCCGATCCGCAGGGCCGGCGCCGTCAGGTTACGAGACCTCGCCCCGGCCACGCCGACCTCGCCGGATCCCTCAAGTATGACCGCACGGATGCGCGGGATATCCTGGAGCGGGCCAGCGCGCGCGAGACCGTGGCGCGGGTCGCGTGCGGAGCGGTGTGCAAAGTCCTGTTACGGCAATTCGATATTGAAATCGGATCGCATGTTGCGGAATTAGGTGGGGTCGTCGCGAACGTTGGTGCATATGTAGGGGCGCAGCATGCTGCGCCCCTACCTGTGCGCGTAAACGAACTGGCCGACCAGAGCCCCGTTCGGTGCCTGGATAAGGATGCAGAAGCCGAGATGATCGCGCGGATCGACGCCGCGAAGGCCGCCGGCGACACCCTCGGCGGCATCGTCGAGGTCGTCGCGCTCGGCGTGCCAGTAGGACTCGGATCGCACGTCTCCTGGGATACGAAGCTCGACGGGCGGCTCGCGCAGGCCCTGATGTCGATTCCGGCCGTGAAGGGCGTCGAGCTGGGGCTCGGGTTCGAGGCGGCGCGCCGGAAGGGCTCCGAGGTCCATGACGAGATCATGCCCGGGTTCGCGCGGGCCACGAATCGCGCCGGCGGCACCGAAGGCGGAATGAGCACGGGTGAGCCGCTCGTCGTGCGGGTCGCGATGAAGCCGATCTCCACCCTGATGTCGCCGCTCAAAACGGTCGACCTCAAGACCGGCAGCCCCGCGCAGGCGCAATCGGAGCGCTCCGATGTGACCGCAGTGCCCGCGATGGGGGTCATTGCCGAGGCGATGATGGCGATCGTGCTGACAGAGGCATTACTGGAGAAGTTCGGCGGCGATGCACTGAGCGAGACGAAACGCAACGTGGACGGTTATCTCGCGCAGGTGCGCGCCCGCACCCGACCGGAGTCCGAGGTTCCCCCTCTCCGCATGGCGGAGAGGGGGTCAGGGGGTGAGGCGTGAAACGGCACATCGTGCTGATCGGATTGCCGGGCGCCGGCAAGACCACGGTCGGCCGGATGGTCGCCGAGCGGTTACGGGCGGGATTCGTCGACATCGACAACGTGTTGATCCGCAAAGAAGGAAAGCCGATCGCCATGATCTTCGCCGAGAAGGGCGAACAGGCGTTTCGGGACATGGAACGCAGAGAAGTCGGCGCCGCGCTCGCGAATGAGCCCGCCGTGATCGCGCCGGGCGGCGGTTGGGCCGCACAGCCGGGTGCGCTCGACGGCGCAAGATCTCGCGGATACTTCGTTTATCTGAAGGCACGCGCTGAAGTGACGGCGGGCCGCGCGGAGCCCTCGGGAACCCGACCCGTTTTAATGGGTGATGATCCTCTGGCCCGCATGCGGGAGCTGTTCCTGGCCCGCGATCCGCTGTACGCCAAGGCCGACGCGACCGTGCTGACGGAAGCAAAGAGTGCGGAAAAAGTGGCCGATGAGGTCGTAAAGCTTGCGCAGACGGGTGCGGGATGGTAACGATGCGAACCCCAACACGGTTGACCTGAGGTTGATAGGTGCCTGATAACGAAGAAGAAGTGAAACCCAAAAAGAAACGGGCCCCGCGGAAGAAACCCGCGGAGAGTCCGCCGGCGGAGATAGAAGCAACCGACGCCGCTCCTGCAAAGGGCGGCGCACTCGTCATTGTGGAGTCCCCGACCAAAGCGAAGACGATCGGCAAGTACCTCGGCCGTGGCTACACGGTCAAGGCGACGATCGGCCATTTGCGCGATTTGCCCAAACGCGAGCTGGGCGTCGACGTCGACAACAACTTCACGCCGAAGTACGTGACTATTAAGGAAAAGGCCAAGACCCTCGCCGAGATCAAGAAGGCGGCCAAGGCAGCTGATCGCGTGCTACTCGCGACCGATCCTGATCGAGAAGGTGAAGCGATAGCCTGGCATGTGGCATCCCAGTTAAATGGAAATGGCAACGTTCGGCGGGTGCTGTTCCATGAGATCACAAAAGACGCCGTCGCCGAAGCACTCGCCCACCCCCTCGACATCGATCAGCGCAAGGTCGACGCGCAGCAAGCGCGCCGCGTCCTCGACCGGCTGGTCGGCTATAAGGCCTCGCCCGTACTGTGGAAGAGCATCAAGACCGGCCTGTCGGCAGGACGGGTGCAGACGGTGGCGCTGCGGCTGATCATCGAGCGCGAAGAGGAAATCCGGAAGTTCGTGCCTCAGGAGTACTGGACCGTCGCGGCCGATCTGGAGAAAGACGGCCAGGCGTTCCAGGCCCGGCTGCAGAAGCTGGAAGGGCACAAACCCGAGATCAAAACCGAGCAGGCAGCGAAGGACATCGTCGCCGCAGTCGAGAAGCTGCCGTTCGTGGTTACGTCGGTCTCGACTGGGGAGCGGCGGCGCAAGGCGCCCGCGCCCTTCACGACGAGCACGATGCAGCAGGAAGCCGCGAAACAACTGGGCTTTTCAGCCGGCCGTACGATGCGGGCCGCCCAGAAGCTGTACGAGGGCGTCGAGTTAGGGGATCGGGGCTCGGTCGGCCTGATCACCTATATGCGCACAGACTCCGTTCGCGTATCCGACGCGGCCCTCAAGCAGGCGCGCGAATACATCAATGCCCAGTTCGACAAGCGCTATCTGCCCGACGAGCCGAACGTCCACAAGAGCGGGCGGGGCTCGAAGGTCCAGGATGCCCACGAGGCGATCCGGCCGACTGAAGTGGGTCTGACGGCGGACGACCTGAAGAAGTACCTGGAGCGCGACCTCTTCAAGCTCTACCAGCTCATCTGGCGGCGCTTCCTGGCATCGCAAATGACGCCCGCGGTCTACGAAGCGACCAAGGTCGACTTCGACCTGGCCAACGGCCGGTTCCTGTTCCGCGCCACCGGCTCCCGGGTGCTGTTCGACGGCTACCACGCGTTGTACAGCGAAGCGCACGAAGCGGAGGACGCGAAGACGCTGGACAGCCTCGCGCCGATTCCGGCGCTCAAGGAAGGCGACCGGGCGACGCTCAAGCAGGTGGTGCCGAGCCAGCACTTCACCGAGCCGCCGCCGCGCTTTAGCGAAGCGAGCCTCGTAAAGGAACTCGAGCGCCTCGGCATCGGGCGGCCGTCGACCTATGCCGCCATCATCTCCACACTGCGAACGCGGTGGTATGCGACGGCCAAAGACCGGCGCTTCCAGCCGACGCCGCAGGGCGAAACCGTCTGGAAAGTGCTAAAGCGCTCGTTCCCCGAGGTCTTCGAAGTCGGGTTCACGGCGAATCTGGAGAACGAGCTGGACAAGGTCGAAGAGGGCGACCTCGACTGGCAGGCCGTGCTCGGGGAGTTCTGGATACCGTTCAACCGCGCGCTGGAAGCGGTGGACATCAACAAGATCATCCACGAGGTGCACGATCTGTCGGGGCTGGATACGGAGAAGTGCCCCAAGTGCGGCTCGCCACTCGAAGTGAAGAGCGGCCGCTTCGGGCCGTACATCGCGTGTGCCCGCTATGCGTCGAAGGAGTGCGACTACTCGCGGTCGATCAAAAAGGACAAGGTCCCCGATCGCCCCTCCGACGCGATCTGCAAGGAGTGCGGCGCGCCAATGGTCATCAAGACGGGACGCTTCGGCGAGTTCCTCGCCTGCACGACGTATCCCAAGTGCAAGTACACCCAGCCAGTGCCGCTCGGCATCAAGTGCCCCAAGTGCGACGTCGGCGATCTCGCGGAGCGGCGCACCAAGAAGGGAAGGACGTTCTACGGTTGCCTGCGGTACCCAGATTGCGATTATTCGACCTGGAATAAGCCGGTCATCGTTCCGTGCCCGAGCTGCGGATTCGTGGGCATGGAAGAGATCAAGTCCAAGACGACGGGAGAGACGACACGCAAGTGTCTCAAGTGCGGGCACACGATGACGGTGGAAGAGACCTCCCCCGAACCCGAGGAGATCGCCTCGTAGGGGCGCACACCGTCGTTGTTGGCGGTGGTCTCGCCGGCTGCGAGGCCGCCTGGGCGCTGGCGGAGCGTGGTGTGCGCGTGACCCTGCACGAGATGCGGCCGGTCCGGATGACGCCGGCCCATCAGACCGAAGGCCTCGCCGAGCTGGTCTGCAGCAACACCTTCAAATCGGTCGAACCGACGCACGCCCACGGCTTGCTCAAGGCGGAGATGCGCCAGCTCGGCAGCATCGTGCTCGAGGCTGCCGACGAAGCCCGGATCCCCGGCGGCAGCGCGCTCGCCGTCGATCGCATCGTGTTCTCGCGCCGCGTGCAGGAGCGCGTGGCCGGTCATCCGAACATCACGCTGGTGCGCGGTGAGGTGACGGCGCTCCCGTCGCCTGCGATCATCGCCACCGGTCCCCTGACGTCGGATGCGCTCGCGAGCGCGATCGCGAGCCGGCTCGGCGCCCCGTCGCTCGCGTTCTACGACGCCATCGCCCCGATCCTCTCCGCCGACTCGCTCGACTACACGAAGGCTTTCAAGATGTCGCGCTACGGCAAAGGCGGCGGCGACGATTATTGGAATGCGCCCTTCACGAAAGAAGAGTACGAGGCGTTCGTCGCGGCCCTCATCGCCGGTGAGCAGTACGTGCCCGGCCACGATTTCGACAAGGTCCCCTACTTCGAGGGCTGCCTGCCCGTCGAGGAGATGGCGCAGCGGGGCATCGAAACGCTGCGGTTTGGGCCGATGAAGCCGATCGGTCTGGTCGATCCGAAAACCGGCCGCGAGCCGTACGCCGTCGTGCAGCTGCGTCAGGAAGACCGCGCGGCGCAAATGTGGAACCTGGTGGGCTTCCAGACGCGACTGAAGACCGGGGCACAACAGCGGATCTTCCGGACTATTCCGGGCCTCGAGAACGCGGAGTTTCTCCGGTATGGGAGCATCCATCGCAACAGCTATCTCAACGCGCCCCAGGCCCTAACCCCCTACCTCTCGGCCCTCGATGATCCCCAGCTGCTCTTCGCGGGGCAGCTGACGGGCGTCGAGGGGTACACGGAGTCGGCGGCGACGGGGATCCTCGCGGGGATCAATCTCGCCCGGCTGCTCACTGGCGAGGAGCCGGTTCTCCCTCCGGTGACGACGATGCTCGGCGCGCTGTATCGCTACCTGCGCGAGACCGAGCCCGGCCGCTTCCAGCCGATGAACGCGAACTTCGGGCTCATGCAGCCGCTCGATCCGCCGATCAGGGACAAGTTCAAGAAGAAGGAAGCGTTGGCGGAGCGAGCGCTCAGCGAGATCGCCAGATTCGCGCAGCAGCTGGGAGTCGGAATCCCTGCATGAACGAGATCACAGAGTTCGTCGCGTTCCTCGCCAAAGAGCGCAACGACTCGCCCCATACCGTCAAAGCATACGAGCATGACCTCCGCGCCTTCGCGGCGTTCTGTCAGGACTATTACGGCGGACCGTGGAGCTGGGCGGGCGTCGATCGGCTCGCGGTGCGCGGGTTTCTGGCGGCGGAGCAGCGCCGCGGTCTGGCCAAGCGCTCGGTGGCGCGCGCGCTGTCGGCGCTGCGCACGTTCTACCGCTTTCTGAACGCCACGCGCGGGCTCGAAGTCAATCCCGCGCGCGCCGCGCGAACTCCGAAGCTCGAGAAGACGTTACCGAGCTACTTGACCAGAGCCGAAGTCGAAATGCTGTTTGCCGACGCCGAAGCGCGCGCGGGTGCCGGCGGATTTCGCGAGGC
>Ga0193723_1000730_pt1 | contig 12853 bp, 12 predicted proteins | sample H2m2metaG_FD_143042 | JGI IMG/M metagenome (GOLD analysis project Ga0193723, IMG submission 143042) | Soil microbial communities from a riparian zone of the East river system, Colorado, United States - H2m2 | ecosystem: Environmental > Terrestrial > Soil > Riparian zone | place: USA: East River... | reverse complement strand
GGGATTGTTCGGAGTGACCGAGTCGATCCAGTCATGCCGCGGCAAGGGCGCGCCGCGCCACAGCGTGTGATCCCAATCGCCGCCCAGAATCCATTCGCCGGGTTTCAGGTGCGCGACGTACTCCTTCAGACGCCGCACGAATTCCTGGGGCGTGGTCGCGTCCCGCAGATTCACCGAGGCGAGCTGAAAACCGCCGTCGACGAAATGGGTGTGGCCATCGGCGAACCCCGGCATGATCAAGCCGCCGTTGGCCTGAAGGACTTGCGTCTTGGGCCCAACGTAGCGCGCGATGTCCGCCGAATCGCCGACGGCGAGGATCTTGTCCCCCGCGATCGCCAGCGCGCCGGGCCGGCCGCGGCCGGTTGAAAGACCGGTCCAGACCGGACCGCCTTGAATGACGATGTCTGCCTTGGTCCCACACGCGGTGAGCAGCGCGAGCGCTGCAACGTACGACGCACGACGCACGACGGACCTCCTACCGAAGTCGAGTGATGCGGCGAATGGTGTCGAGTGCTGCCATGGGGCTGCCGCCCGAGTCTGCCGGCGGCTTTTGCTTCGATGACCCGCTGATCCCGTCGCGAATGTCGAGCAACACTTCGAGCAGCAGTTGTTCGCGCTGATAGGCGGCGTCGAGGTCGACCATGCGGCGCTCGTCCTTCGCCGTCTTCGCGCGCTCGTAGGCCTCCCGATAAATCGCATCGAGATTGTCGAGGATCTGCTGCCGTGCACGTGGACTCACAGCGGCGAAAGATATAGGTTCCGCGCATGACCCTCAAAGGCAAGCGAGTTCTGTTTTTTGCCGCCGCTCTGTACGAAGACCTGGAGCTGTGGTACCCCAAGATTCGCCTCGAAGAAGAAGGAGCCGCCACAACCGTGGCGGGGATGGGCGAGAAAACCTATTCGGGAAAGCGGGGCTATCCTGTCACGGTCGATACCAACGTGGAACACGTCGAAGCCTCGGAATTTGACGCCCTCGTGATCCCCGGCGGCTTCGCACCCGATCAGCTGCGCCGCTCCGACAAGGTCCTGCGGTTGACGCGTGAGATCTACCAGGCGGGGAAGCCGGTGGCGTTCATCTGCCACGCGGGCTGGGTGCCGATCTCGGCCAAGATTCTCAAGGGCAAGCGCGCGACGAGTGTCCGCGCCATCAAGGACGACATGGAGAATGCCGGGGTCGTCTGGGAGGACAGCGCGGTTGTGGTCGACGGCAACCTCATCTCATCCCGCACGCCGGCGGACCTGCCGCAGTTCTGCAAGGCGTTGATCGCCGCGCTACGACAAGGGCCTCAGGACTAGACCGCTCGGCACTTTTGGAACGAAGTACGTGGATTTCGGGGGCATGACGTCTCCGGCATCCGCCACCGCGAAGACCTGGTCGACCTTCGTGGGATTCAAGAGGACGGCGACGGCCGCGCCACCGTGCTGAACCATGCCGAGTGCCTCTTTGGCGTCCGCCACGTAGCGCACGATCGGGGTGGACGTCCCCGCGCCGAGAATTTCCTTCACGACCAGTGACTCGATTCGCGCGACATCGAGCTCGCGCACCGCGGTGCTCTGCGCGAGGCTCGGCAGGCGGTCGGGGAGCGCGCCGGGCTTGAGCAGCAACACGAGAACTCGCGAGCGGTCGGCGACGAGGCACGCGGTGCGGTCGCGGCCCAGCGACGCCAGCGCGGTCACCGGGTCGCGGCCCGCCGCGAGCGGCTGCACATCGAACCATTCGCGCCACCGCGGCAGTAAACGCTCCAGGTCCCGCCCCGCGCCGAAGATCACACGATGCGTCGGCAACACCGCCAGTCCAGGGTCTTGTGCAGATACCAGCAGCGCGAGCACGCGATCGGCGAACGGATTCTCCAGCGCGTAGGCGCTTGCGGTTTCGTAGCGGTGATGGCCGTCGGCGATGTAGAGGGGGGACGGGGGAAGGGGGAAGGGGGACGGGTTGCGCACGACCCAGAGACGAATGCCAACACCGTTCAGCTCAGCGGTAGCGTCCGGCGTCCCCTGTGAGACCGCCGCGACCGCGTTCGCGAGGGAGCGATCGGGATCGGGTGCGAGCAGAAAGATGGATTCGATGTTGGTCGCCGTGGCGCGCATGAGCGCCAGGCGATCGGCCTTGGGCCCGGCGTGCGTCTTCTCGTGCGGGCGAATGCGACGGGGCTCGTAGCCTTCGGCGGCCACCGCGGCGAAGACCCCGCGGCGGGTGAGCCGCTCCCCCGTGGGGAGCGTGAAATCTTGCGCCAGGACATACAGCGCCGGTCGCGCGTCGCGACGCAGCACGCCGTCGCGACGCCACGCCGCCAGTCGTTCCGCCGCGATGCCGTAGCGGTCGTCCTCCGGCTTTCCCGGCGGCGCTTCCGGCAACATGACGTGCACGATATTGTCTCGGGCGAGCGCCGCATACCGAGCCCGTTCCGCCGGATCGATGACATCGTACGGCGGCGCGATCAAGACGCTCAGCCGGTCCACGGCCGCATACCGCTCACCCTGAAAGGGCGCGACGAGGTCAGCCATGAGCTTTCGTGAGGCGCAACATGCCGTCGATCAGTGGGTGGGCCAGTTCGAGGCGGGTTACTTCACGCCGCTCGCGAACGTCGCGCGCCTCGCCGAAGAAGTCGGCGAGCTGGCACGCGAGGTCAATCACCAGTTCGGCCCCAAACCGAAGAAACCCGATGAGCAGCCCGGATCGGTCCCGATGGAGCTGGCGGACATCCTGTTCGTGGTGATCTGCATCGCCAATTCTCAGCACATCGACCTCGATGACGCGTTCGCGCAGATGATGGCCAAAGTCACCTCCCGCGACGCCGGCCGCTGGACCAGGAAGGCTCGTTGACTTCTTCATAGATCCGTGCGTACGACACCAGCCGATCGGGATCGATGGCGCCGGCCGGTGCGCCGCGCACGGCGCAGCCTGGCTCAGCGAGGTGGCGGCAGTTGTCGAAGCGGCACTGATCGAGGTACGGGCGGAATTCCGGAAAGCAGGCGCCCAGCTCGTTGGGATCGATGCCCCAGGCGCCGATTTCGCGGAGGCCAGGCGTATCGACGACGTACCCGACGCCGGCAACAGGCACCAGCTCTGCGGCCGTCGTCGTGTGCTTGCCGGTCCGCCATTTCTCGCTGATGGCGCCGACACGCAGCTTGAGCCCCGGCTCAAGGGCATTGAGCAGACTCGACTTCCCCGCGCCCGACGCGCCCGTAAAGACCGAGTGCCGGCCACGCAGCAAGTCGCGCAACGCGGGGAGGCCCTCATCCGCCTTCACCGACGTTCCCAGCAGTTGATAGCCGGCGGTCTTGAACCGGCGGGCCAGAGTCTCCTCGACCGCGCGGTCGAGCTCGATCTTGTTGAGGACCACGGCTGCCGGAAGGCCATTCGCTTCCGCGATCACCAGGAACCGGTCGATCATTCTGGGGCTTGGTTCCGGATCACGCGCGGAGGTCACAACGATCACCTGATCGACGTTCGCCGCGACCGGCTGTGCGCGCCGCGGACCGGCTCCGCTGCTGCCCTGCGCCGCCCGGCGCGCCAGCACCGACCGGCGTGGACGGATCTCGGCGATCGTTGATCCCTCGAGGACAACGACGTCGCCCGGGACGACGCGACCCGAGTCCTGGTACTTCAGCTTGCCGCGCAGGCTGGCGATGATTTCACCCGCGTCGGTGTGGACGCGATAGCCGCCCGCGGTGCGCGCGAGCACCACGCCGCTCGTGGCACTCACGAGCCGCCTCGCGCGACGCATTGATCGAGATGCGCCTTCACCTGCTCCAACGTCAACGCCAATACCGGCGCCAGCGCCTCGTCGGGTGTCGAGCCGAAGGCGAGATAATCGGTCTCGAGATGTCCCGCGGGGCGCGCTGCCTCGTCCCACCGCACGAACAGGAGCGCGGCACCGAAGTGTCCTTTCTCGGCGGCATCGTCGGCGAATGTGGCGACGGAGTACGCCTGGCCGTCCGCCGCGCCAAAAGCCGGTGGACGCCCATGGATTTGCTGGTAACCGCCTAACGTCGTGTCGTCCACTCTTTGAGGATGTTGGTGGTGATGAATGCGATGTTGGCGGGGCGCTCGGCGAGGCGACGCATCAGGTACGGGTACCAGTGCGTGCCGAAGGGGACGTACACGCGCATGTTGTAGCCTTCCCGCCGCAGCCGGTACTGGAGATCGCGCCGTACGCCGTACAGCATCTGGAATTCGAATCGCTCACTCGGAATGTGTCGTTGTTTCGCGAATGCCTTCGCGTGGTCGATGATCTTGATGTCGTGCGTCGCAATCCCCGGGTAGTGGCCACGCTCCATCAGCTGCTCCATACAGTCGATGAAGTTGGCATCGACGTCGCGTTTGTCCGGGAACGCGACGTCCTCCGGCTCCTGGTACGCCCCTTTGCAGAGTCGCACACGCGCGCCCAGGCCGATCATCGTGTTCACGTCTGCGGCTGTGCGCCGCAGGTAGGATTGGAGAACCACTCCGCCGGAATTGCCGAACTCCGGGTACAGGATGTCCTTGAAGAGCGCGATCGTTTTGGCGGTATAGCTCGACTGCTCCATGTCGATGCGCACGAACGAGCCGTACTGCTTCGCCTTCCCGAGGATCGCGCGCATGTTGCCGAGACACAGCTGCTCGTCGATGTCGAGCCCCATCTGGGTGAGCTTGACCGAGACGTTGGCGTTGGCCTTGGCCGCCTGAATGCGCTCGAGGAGATCGAGATAGGTGCGGCAGGCGCGCTGCGCCTCTTCGGCATGCAGTACCGACTCGCCGAGGAGGTCGAGTGAGGCGGACAGGTTGCCCAGGTTGAGGTCGTGGAGCGAGGTGATCGCGTCGTCGATCGTCTCGCCGGCCACAAAGCGCGACGCCAGCTTGCGGGCGAGCCGGTTCCGGCGGACGAAGCCAAAGATGCGCGGCTGTTCGCTCAGCCACAGAAAGGCGGCGCGCAGCATCAGCGGTAGAACTTGGTCCCGGCGCGGGCATGCTCCCGCAACACCTCACTGGGGGTGAAGCGCGTACCGTAACGCTCGGCGAGCCGCTCGAGATCGGTGACGAGGCGCTCGGCGCCCAGATCATCCGCGTACCGCAGCGGGCCGCCGCGGAAGGGCGGGAAGCCAAATCCGAAGATCGCCCCGATGTCGCCGTCGCGCGGATTCGTCACGACGCCTTCGCCCAGTGCGCGCGCGGCCTCGTTGACCATCCCGAGCACGAGTCGCTGCAGGATTTCCGCCGGGCGAGGCCCGCCGTTGGGATGGACGCCGAGCAGCTCGTACACGCTCTGGTCCACGCCACGTTTCTTCCCGCCCTTATAGATGTAGAAGCCCCGCCCCGACTTCCGGCCCAGTCGGCCCGCTTTGACGAGCGCCGCGACGCCGGGGCCGGGCGCCGGCAGAATGTGGTCCCCGTACGCCTCCTGCATCACGCCGGCGACTTTCAGGGCGACGTCGAGGCCGACTTCGTCGAGCAGGGTCACGGGTCCCACCGGAAATCCGAACCGCACCGCCAGGCTGTCGATGTCTTCGATCGACGCGCCCTCCGCGAGCAGATGGCCGATTTCGTTGGCATACGGCGCCAGGATCCGGTTCACCCAGAAACCCGGGCTGTCCTGGACGACGATCACCGTCTTGCCCATCCGCCGGCCGAACGCGACCGCCGTGCTGATCGTCTGCGGCGCGGTGCGCGCGCCGGGGATCACCTCGAGCAGCGGCATCCTGGCGACCGGCGAAAAGAAGTGCATCCCGATAACGCGCTCCGGGGCGTGCGCGGCTTCGGCGATGCGCGTAATCGGAATGGTCGAGGTGTTGGACGCGAAGACGCCGGTCGGCGGGATCATGGCCTCCACTTCGCGCAGCACCTGTTGCTTGACGCCGAGCTCCTCGAAGACCGCCTCGATCGTGAGCTCCGCCCGGCCGAAACCGGCGTAGGTGTCGGCGCCGGAGAGGAGCGCGACGAGCCGCGCGTATTCGAACTTCGTGATGCGGCGCCGCTTCAGGCGGTCGTCGAGGATCGCGCGCGCCGTGAGGATGCCCTGCGCCACCCGGCCCAGATCGGCGTCTTTCATCCGCACGTCGACCTCGGCCTGTGCTACGGCCGTCCCGGCAATGCCCGATCCCATGAACCCGGAGCCGATGATGCCGAGACGTGTGACGCGCACGGCGGCGGGGGCGTTCGCGACGCCGGGATCTTTCTTCAGCTGGTTGGTCGCGAAAAAGATCTGGACGAGCTTGCGCGAGACATCGGTCACCGCGAGCTGCCCGAAGAGCTGCGCTTCGCGCTTCAGACCCTCGGTAATTCCATGCTTGAGGCCGTACTCCACCGCTTCGAGCGCCGCGAGCGGCGCCGGGTAGTTTCCGCCGGTGCGCTCGAGCACCTGCTTGCGCGCCATTCGGAATACGAGACTGCGGCCCAATGGATTGCCGTCGAGCAGAAAGCCCACGAAGCCGCCAGGCCGCTTGCGCTTGGGGCGCCAGCCGCCCGCCAGGCGCTTTGCCGCGGCGAGCGTGATGTCGGCAAGGATGGGCGGTGCAACGAGCTCGTCCACCATCCCGAGCTTGAAGGCTTTGGCGGCACGCTCGCTCTTCCCGGCCAGAATGATGTCGAGCGCGGCGCGCGCGCCGATGAGCCGCGGGAGGCGCTGACACCCACCGGCCCCCGGCAGGATGCCGAGCTGCACTTCCGGCAAGCCGATTTGCGTCTTGGGGTGATCGGTCGCGACGCGGTAGTGACAGGCGAGGGCAAACTCGAATCCGCCGCCCAGGCACGCGCCGTGAATGCCCACCGCGATCGGCTTTGGAAACCGGGCGATGCGGTCGAGCATGTCCTGGCCGTCGGCCGACAGGCGTTCGGCCTCGGCGGCCGACGTGAGCGCGACGAACTCCTCGATATCGGCGCCGGCGATGAAGTTGTCCGGTTTCCCGGAGAAGAACGCAATGGCGCGCACGTTCGCATCGTCGGCGAGCGCCGCGAAGCAGGCGAGGAATTCGTCCTTCACGGCCCGCGAAATGACATTGACCGGTTGACCCTTGAGGTCGAGCACGACGGTCGCGATGCCGTCGTGGATTTCCCAGGTGACGGCTGGCGCCGTGCGCGGCGGTGCGAGCGTCGCCACTAGCGGCGTTCCAGAACCATGGCGAACCCCATTCCGCCTTGTGCGCACACCGAGATCAGCCCGAACTGGACATCACGCCGCTTCATTTCGTTCGAGAGGGTCGTCACGATTCGGCCGCCGGTGGCGCCGAACGGGTGGCCGATCGCGATCGAGCCACCCATGACGTTGATGATGTCTTCGTTGATCTCCCACCCCTTGGCGGCAAATCCCTGAAGATTCGACAGCACCTGCGACGCGAATGCCTCGTGCAGCTCGATCAAGCCGAGATCCTTCCACTGAATGCCGGCGCGCTCGAGGGCGGTCGGCACGGCGAAAATCGGCGCCTGCAGCAGCTGCCAGCCCGGATCGACCGCGGCCACGGCATACGAGCGTATGAACGTGAGTGGCTCGTATCCGAGCGTGCGGGCCGCTTCCTCACTCATCAGCAATACCGCTGATGCGCCATCGGTGAGCGGCGACGAGTTCGCGGCGGTGACGGTGCCGTAGCGGCGATCGAAGACGGGCTTGAGCTTCGCCATCTGCTCGAGCGATGTGTCGGTCCTGATCCCGTTGTCCTGTTGCACGATCGGCGCGCCGGGACGGTTGGAGAGCCACGGGACGATCTCGGCGGTGAGCCGGCCGTCCGCCGTGCCCTTGGCGGCGAGCGTATGGCTGCGCAGCGCCCAGCGATCCTGCGCTTCGCGCGAGATGTGATTCTCTTTGGCCATCTTCTCGGCCGACTGGCCCATGGACTCACCGGTCGATGGCTCGGCGATCGCGGGAGAGACCGGAATGAGGTCCCTGGGGCGAATCTTGGCAAACGTCTTGATGCGGCCCACGAGCGATTTTGCCTTGCTTGCTTCGACCAGGATGTCGGCGAGCCGGCGCGAGGCGAGAATCGGAATGTCCGAAAGCGCTTCGGTGCCACCCGCGATGATTACGTTGGCGTTGCCGAGGGCGATCTGGTCCTGGGCAGCGGTAATCGCCTGATTGGCAGAGGCGCAGGCGCGGTTCAATGAATACGCTGGGATCTCCTTGGGAAACTGCGGCAGCAGACTCACTTCGCGGCCCACATTGGGCACCAGCGCCGAGGGCACGACCTGGCCGAAGATGACTTCGTCGACTTCGTTGCCATCCAGATTGGTACGCTCGAGCAGCTCGCGGCCCGCATAGCGCGCGAGGTCCACGGCACGCGCCTCTTTCAGCAGCGTGCCGGCTTTGGTGAATGGCGTCCGGACGCCGGCGACCACAGCCACGCGCCGTCCGTTGAGACCGGGCATTAGATTCTTCCCTCTTCCTGGGAATCGAAACCTACCACCAGCCCCAAGTGGAGGGGAGTTGGAGCAAACGCGAGCCGCAGCCCTGGCGTCCATGGCCCTGACACCCGTGGATGTGCTCGTCATCGGCGGCCGCAATCCCAGCCCCGGTAATGCGCGCGACGCCGCGCTCCGCGGCTTTCGCACGGCGCTGGTGGACAAGTCCGACTTCGGCGCGGGCACCTCGTCCCACTCGTCGCGATTGATTCACGGCGGGATCCGCTATCTGGAGCACGGCGCCTTTCGTTTGGTCTTTGAGGCCACCCACGAACGGCGTGTGCTGCTCAGAATTGCCCCACACCTCGTGCGCCCGCTCGCATTTCTTTTTCCCGTATATCGCGGCGGGCGCCTTCCGGCCTGGAAACTGCGAGCCGGCATGTGGCTGTACGACCTCCTGGCTTCGTTTCGCAACGTGCGCTGGCACCGCTGGCTCGGTCCGAAGAAGGTGCGGCGGGTCGAGCCGGGGCTGCGCGACCGCGGCCTGATCGGCGCGGCGTTGTACTACGACGCGCAAGCCGACGATGCGCGACTCGTCATCGCTACGTTGCGCAGCGCGATGCGCGCCGGGGCGCTGGCGGCGAACTACGTCGAAACGACGGCGTTGCTGAAGCCGGACGGGCGGGTGCGCGGCGCCGTGGTACGCGACGTCCTGACGGGTGAAACCGCAACGATTCGCGCCAACGTCGTCGTCAACGCGACGGGCCCCTGGTCAGATACCTTGCGCCGCCTCGACGATCCGCAAGCGACGCCCATCTTGCGGGTCACCAAGGGCGCGCACGTCACGGTCCCACGGCGCCGCGTGGCAAACGAACACGCCATCACGCTGCTGTCGCAGCTCGACGGCCGTGTGATGTTCGTGTTGCCGTGGGGCGATCTTGCCTACATCGGCACGACCGACACCGACGCCGACTCCTCGCCCGACGCGCTCCGCATCACGACAGCCGACGTGACGTATCTGCTCCGCTCAGCCAACGCGGCCTTTCCCGATGCGCACCTCACCTCGCACGACGTCGTCTCGGCGTGGGTCGGACTGCGCCCGCTGCTGCGCACGGACCACGCCAACCCGTCACAGGTCTCCCGCGAGCATCAGGTGTTCGAGAGCCCGCAGGGTCTCATCTCGATCGCCGGCGGCAAGCTCACGACGTATCGCGTGATGGCGCGGGATGTCGTGGATCGTGTCGCGAAGCGCCTGCACGAGCTCGACGGTCGCGCGGTCCCCGCTCGCCCGCCCACCGATCGCCTGCCGTTGCCCGGCGGTGAAGCCGCCGAGCTCGAGGTGCTCGTGGAAGCCGCGCGGGCGCGCGGTGCCGCGGAGGCCACGGCGCGTCATCTGGTCGCGAGCTATGGCAGCGAGGTGGCCGCGGTGCTCAATCTCGTAGACCGCGATCGCCGGCTGGGCGAGCCGGTCGTCGCGGGGCGTCCCGAGATCTGGGCCGAAGTCACCTACGCCGTCGAGCGAGAAATGGCGGTGAGAGTGCAGGACGTGTTGATTCGCCGCCTGCATCTCTTCTACGAGATTGCCGATCACGGGCAATCGGTTGTGCCGAAAGTCACTGCCCAAATGAAGCAGCTCCTCGGCTGGGACGACGCCCGCGAGGCCGATGAGCTGCGCGACTACTTTCAGATGGTCGAGCGAGGTCGGATCAAGGCTTGACCTTGATTCTCGGGTTCACGTGGACGCGCACGTGTGGGTCATCATCGTTGTCGTCGATCTGCCGTAACGCCCACGTCGCCGCGCGCCGGACCGAACCCACCTCGTCGCGCTGCGCCGCCGTCAGGCCTTCGCGGGCACGGGGGCTTTCGATTTCGCCCAGCGCCCAGGCGGCGGTCGCGCGGACATCCTCGTCGCTGTCCTTCAGCGCCCCCAGCAAGGGCTCGATTGCCGAGCCGTCCTCGATCTCACCCAGGGCCCACGCCGCCAGCACCCGGACTTCGGGATCATTGTCTTTCAGCGCGACGGCAAGCGCGGCCACGGCGCCACCGTCCTCGATCTCCCCCAGGGCCCAGATCGCCGTCTTGCGGACGTCGGCCACGGGATCGCGCAGCAGCGTTTCGAGCGGAGTGATCCCTTGCGCATCTTCGATTTCGCCGAGCGCCCAGGCGGCCTGCTGCCGCACGTGCGCGTCACGGTCCTTGGTCGCGGTCGCGAGCAGCGGCACGGCCGACGCGTCTTCGATCTCGCCCAGCGCCCACACGGCGCTGAGACGGACCTCGAGGACGGCGTCGCTGAGCGCCGTACTGAGCGGCCGCACCGCGCGTTTGTCCTCGATCTCGCCCAACGCCCACGCGGCCGTGCGCCGTACTTCCGGCGCGCGATCACCGAGGGCGCGGGCGAGCACGTCGATCGCGACTTTTTCTTCGATCTCGCCGAGCGCCCACGCCGCCATCACGCGGACCGCCGGACTGGCGTCGTCGCTGAGCGCGTCGCTCAGCGGACCGATGGCGCGCGAGTCCTCGAGCTCACCAAGGCCCAGCGCGCCCGTTTCGCGGAAGTCGGCGCGCGAATCCTTGAGCATGCCGCTGAACAGCGTGTAGCTCTCCGAGCCGCCGCGGTTTCCCAGCACGCGCGCGGCGATGTTGCGTACGCAGCGATTGTCGTCCCGAATGAAAGCGCGGAAAGCGCGAAGCACGGCAGGATCGATGTCGTGCGAGTTCGAATGCATGCCGACGTGCATGCCTCCGCTGCCCCCGCCCGGCATCGGCATTGGCGTCGGCATCGGCTGCGGCATCGGCATGCCAGGATCGGAGTAATTCCAGCCCCAGAACCCGCCGTAATTCGTCAGCGCCTGTCCGGCCAGTGTGCACACCACCGAATCGCTGGCCTTGAGTTGCGTGAGCACGCGCGTGACGGTTGCGGAATCGAGGGCAGGGCGACTTTGGACCACGAGCAGCAGGCCTGCGAGCAGCGGCGCAATCATAGGATTCCCGGGGTGGAGGATACGTGCGTTTGGATAGGGCGACCCCGCCAAAGGTTGCCCCCTTGGGAAATGCCGGTATTATCTCGCCCGGTGCGCCCCAGCACGTCGGCTGTCCTTGTGTGTGTCACCTGCATCGCCGGCTGTTCCAGGCCCGTCCCTTCCCGCGCCTCGGCTGCCGCTGATTCGGTCATTCCCGCCGGTCCCTACGGCGACGCGGTGCGGCGCGGCCGCGCGCTGCTCATCACGACGCGCGACAGCCTGCCGAGTCACGTCGGCAACAGGCTGCGCTGCACGAGCTGCCATCTCGATGCCGGCAGGCGGGAGACCGGATCGTGGATGGGAGTGTTCGCGCGCTATCCGCAGTACCGCACCCGCAGCGGGATGGTTGAGACGATCGAGTACCGCGTCAACGATTGCTTTCGCCGCAGCATGAACGGGACGGCGCTCGATCCGGCAGGGCCGGACATGCGGGACATCGTGGCGTATCTGGCGTTTCTGTCGCGCGGGGTCACCATCTCGCCGCCATCCGCCCCGAATGCCCGGCTCCAGAAATGGGCGGCGTTCACCGCAGACACCGCGGCCGGTGCGCGCGTGTTTGCAGCCTCGTGCGCCAAATGCCACGGTGCCGCGGGCGAAGGAACGGCGGGCGCGCCGCCGCTGTGGGGCCCTGAGTCCTACAACGTCGGCGCGGGCATGTCGCGCGTGCGCACCGCTGCCGAATTCATCAGTCGCAACATGCCGTTCGATGTGCCTGGCACGCTCAGCGATAGCCAGGCGTTCAACGTCGCCGCGTACGTCAACGCACACCCCCGGCCCGACTATCGGGGAAAAGAAAACGATTGGCCCAACGGCGATCCACCACCCGATGTCGCATATCCCACACGGTCTCACCACTAGGAGGTTCAGATGTACAGACGTGGATTTCTCGGTCGTCTTGCCGCCACCGCGGCCGCTGGAGTCGCGGGGCTGACGCCGCTGCGACTGGAAGCGCAGCCGTCGCGGCACGAGCCGATTCTGGGAGCTGCCGACCCGTCGTTCGAGACGTGGCTGAACCGGATCACCGGGAAGCACAAGATGATCTTCGACGCGCCGGAGGTGAACAGCGGCATGCCGGTGATCTGGCCGCGCGTCTGGCTCAACGGCAACAACGAGAATTACGGCACCAAGGACGCCGACAACTCGGCGGTCATCGTGCTGCGACATTCGGCTATCCCGATCGCCATGCAGGACGCGGTCTGGGCGAAGTACAAGCTCGGTGAGGTGTTCGGCATCAAGGAAGGCGACGCGCCAGCGGTGCGGAACATCTTTGCGAAGGTGATGCCGCTGCCCCTGCCGGGCACCGGTCTCGAGGCGCTGCTCGCGAGCGGCACTCAGGTTGGCTGCTGCAACGTCGCGCTCACGGTGTACAGCGGCATGGTCGCGCAAAAGATGAGTATGGACGCAGCCGCGGTGAAAGCGGAGTGGGTCGCGGGACTGCTCCCCGGCGTGCAGGTCGTGCCGTCGGGCGTACTCGCGGTCGCACGGTCTCAGGAAAAAGGCTGCGCCTACTGCTTCGCAGGCT
>Ga0193723_1000729_pt1 | contig 12860 bp, 7 predicted proteins | sample H2m2metaG_FD_143042 | JGI IMG/M metagenome (GOLD analysis project Ga0193723, IMG submission 143042) | Soil microbial communities from a riparian zone of the East river system, Colorado, United States - H2m2 | ecosystem: Environmental > Terrestrial > Soil > Riparian zone | place: USA: East River... | reverse complement strand
CCCGCCGAGCGGTGAATCGATTCTTTGCGCGGTCCGCAGCGCCGGCCGGACACTCGATTTTTCGTTGCGCGAAGCGCGAAAAACAGACGCGCGGCTTTATCTGCTGTTCGTCCGCGAACAACCGTTCATGACTGAACAGGACGTTCGCCGCAAATGGCAAGAAGATCCCGAAGCGAGCGCAATCTTCGCGGAAGCCAAACAAAAAGCCGGCGATCAGCAACCACTCTTCGCGTACGCAGTGAGTCCTTCCGCTGCGGACACGATCGTCGACGTTGCCGCAACGCTGGGCGCATCGCGGGTGATTCTCGGAGCGCCGCAACGCAGCGCGTTGGTCAACCTTCTTCGTGGCAATGTCATTCGCGAAGTGTCCAACTCACTACCCGATGACATTGACCTGCTGGTCTATGCTTGAAGACCGTCGGTTCGATTGGTTTGGGAGAACGTGTCGCGCGGTGTGGCCGAATCGATGTTCAGTGAACGGCTATCCAACGAACCGGTAACCAATTCCCGGCTGAGTCTGAATTAAAGACGGTTTTCCCGGATCGACCTCGATCTTTTGGCGCAGATGCGTGACGTAAACGCGCAAGTACTGGCGATGGTCCTCGGACTTCGGGCCCCAGATTTCGCGGAGAATGTGGCGATGCGTAAGAACGCGTCCTGGATGTTTCACGAATAAGCGGAGCAAAGCGTACTCAGTGGCGGACAATTTGATTTCACGGCCTGCGCGCGTGACCACATGCGCCGTAAGATCGACGACCAGATCGCCATTTTTGAATACCGACACTTCTTCCGACGGCCGTGTCTTGCGTTGCGCAGCGCGGAGGCGCGCAAGCAATTCCGGGCTGCTAAATGGCTTGGTAATGTAATCGTCCGCGCCGGCATCCAGCGCCGCTACTTTTTCCTGCACATCATCACGCACCGTCAGCACGATGACCGGTACTTCACTCCATTCCCGCAAGCGTTTTAGTACTTGCAGTCCTTCAAGGTCCGGGAGCCCGAGATCGAGCAGGACTACGTCCGGTTTGCGCGTGGCGATTTCCATCAGCCCCTGTTGCCCGGTCTCGGCTTCATGCACCTTGTAGTGCTCGCCCTCGAGAACAAGCCGCAGCAGCCGGCGGATCTGAACCTCGTCGTCAATGATTAGTGCGACGTGATTCATTTAGCGGATGACGCGCGCGCCGCTGCAGCCTTAACGGCGGATGCCTCCGCCTCGATAGTTTCTCTCGGCGACACGCCTGTCGCCACAGATTCCGTGCCAGGAAGCCGCATTGTTTCACTAATGGGCAATCGAATGGAAAACACCGCACCGCCGCCCTGGCGGTTCTGCGCAACGATCTCGCCGCCATTCGCCTCCACCAATTGTCGCGCAATCGACAGACCGAGGCCGATACCACCGGGGCGAGTGCGCGGAGTGCGATAGAACTTTTGGAATACTTTTGTTTCCTCTCCCGGTTCGAGACCGGCGCCGCGATCTGCCACGGAAATGACCAGCATAGAATCATCGCGGGTGGCGCTCACTTCAATCGGTCGCTCGCTTTTGCCATAACTCATGGCGTTCGAGAGCAACGCATTCAGCGCCTGCTGAATCAGGCCTGAGTCCACGGAGACTGCCGGTAGGTTCTTCGCGATGTTGATTTGCACGTCACGTTCTTTCAATCCGGAAGCAGCAACTGCTTCGTGCACAAGCTCGCCTGGATCGCACCATTCGCGGACCGGTTGAAGAAGGCCGGACTCCAGACGCGTTGCGTCGAGCAAATTATCGACCGTGTGGGTGAGGCGCCGCGCTGCTTGTTGTAATTCAGCGGAATTGGGGCGTGGTTGTTGCAATGCGGCGGTCATCGCGGCGAGTGGCGTCTTTAACTCATGCGACACGGAATCGAAAAGCACCTTTTGCAGTTTCTGCGATTCGCGGGTGACCTGAGCTTCGCGGCCTTCTTGCAGCGCGCGTTCCTTATTCACAAAAACCGCAAGCTGCGCAGCGAACGCGTCCAGCAATTCGCGCTGCTCCAAAGTAGGCAACGTCTTTAGCCGCACGCTTAGCACGCCCTCAGCACCTTCGCCGGCGACCAGCGGAGTATGCAAGCAGTCTGAATCCGGAAGCGTGTCAGTTGATTTCCCAGCGGCTTGTTTCTTTTGAAAGGCCCAGATCGCGACGCTCTCGTCCTTTTTCGATGGCACAAACGTGCTGGCGGGGTGTTGCATCAGACCATTTTCATCGCGCAACAAGACTGCGGCATCAGCCTGAAAGAAATCTCTGATTAACTGAAAGACTTTCGGAAGGGCTTGATTCAGATCGCGGCTGGCGGCCAGGGCACGCGTCAAACGATACAACGCTGTGGAGCGTTCTTCGCGGCGACGCTCGGCTTGTTCACGTTCGTGCAATTGCGTCGCCAGATGTCCGATGACAACGGCGATAACAAAGTACGCACCGAACATCATGAAGTCTTCGAACTTGCTGATGTAAAAAGCAAAGCGCGGCGGAATGAACAGAAAATTCCAGAGCAGCGCACTGAGGGCAGCGAGGAAAAACGTCGGCCAACGGCGCAATCGCATTCCGGCGATTACGACTGCGAACAAATAGAAGAGAGCGATTGCGCGGTAGTCAATGAAGTCGACGATGAGCAATGAGAAAACAGTAACGCCCGCGGCGATGCCAAGCGCGATTCCAAAGTCCTGCCAGGGAGTGCGCGCCAGACGTTCTTCGAGCGATTCACGTTTTGGCTGCGCGCCTTCTTCGGACGGAATCATGTGAATATCGATGTTGCCGCTATTGCGCATGAGCCAACGCAACAGATCAGGCTTGAGAAAACTGAACCACGGCGTCCCCAGCGGTTTCCCCATTATGATTTGCGTAACATTGTTTTGTCGGGCGACACGCAGCAGCGCTTCAGCAACATCCCTGCCCGGCGTCGTAATCACTTCCGCTCCAAGCTGGCGCGCCAGCGCGATATACCGAGTCAGCCGCGTCTGTTCGTCCTGCGAAAGTGGCCGCGGCCCTTCGATGGTCGCCACAATCCATGACGCCTCCATCGATGAGGCCAACCGGCGCGTGTAGCGAATCAATCGCTCCGAGTACGGACTGGCGCTGACGGCGACCAACAAGCGGTCAGCGCTTTTCCATGGGCCCGGTATTCTTTCTTCTGACATGATCTCGCGCAGGTCGCGGTCGACGTGCTCGGCCACAACTCGGAGCGCCATTTCGCGCAAGGCCGTAAGATTGCTCTCCTTAAAGAAATTTTTCGCGGCCCACTCCGCGCGTTCGCCGAGATAAACCTTTCCTTCGGCCAGTCGAGTGCGCAGCTGATCCGGAGTTAGATCGACAAGAACAATCTCGTCGGCGAGATCGAGAACAGAATCGGGAACAGTTTCACTGATCGGTGCGCCTGTGATTTGACGAACCGTGTCGCTGCGACTGCCGACGTGCTGAACATTGAGCGTCGTGGACACGTCGATTCCAGCATCGAGTAATTCGAGCACATCTTGATAACGTTTCGGATGACGCGAGCCGTGCGCGTTCGTGTGCGCGAGCTCATCAACCACCGCAAGTCCGGGATGCCAGGTAAGAATCGCATCCAAATCCATTTCGGTCAGTGTCGTGCCGCGATATTCAACGGCTGAACGCGGCATGATTGGCATGCCTTCCAGCAACGCCTCCGTTTCTTTGCGGCCGTGCGTCTCCACAATTCCAACGACGACTTCGCATCCTTCGGCCTGCTTTTCACGCGCGGCAAGCAGCATGGCGTACGTCTTCCCCACGCCCGGCGACATCCCGAAGAAAATCTTCAGTTTACCGCGGGTGGACTTCGCTTCGTCGCGCTTCATCTGCGCGAGCAACGCATCTGGATCAGGCCGCTCGGCCTCGGTCATGGACAGAATCTAACGTAGCGGATTGACGGGTTCAAAAATGAAAGATTACGTCCGTCGTGAAGACCAGTTGATTATGTCTGGTGCCGTTGTCGTAAGCCCTGTCCGCATAAGAATGATCAAATCTAAGCTCGGGACGAATGGTAATAATCTTGTCGGGCCACCAGGTGATGCCGATAGAATGCTCAGAATAGTCCGTGGCGAAGCCAGTCCGGCTGCCGACCTTGTCGTTAAAATATTCGTTACGCACGGTTAGGAACGTATTTCCCGAGAGTCGAAACATTGTGTAATTCACAACCGCCCACTCGGGTGCATAACCGTTCTGGACAGGAAACGAGCCGCTTCGAAACGGTACCTCGGCCGTTGGATGATCAATAGCATTGTGTTCCCACATGTACCAGGCTTCGGTCGCGGTGTAGATCTTGTCGTTGAACTTGTGCGTCCAGGTTCCAACGATCTGTTGCATGTTGTTGTAACCGAACTCTCCGTTGTTAATCACGTTGTCGCCCGCATAGATCGAGTCCATTTGGTTAGGCGCGACCCATTGCACCATCACTGTGCCAGTCACTTGGCGACCCGGATCTTCCTGCCAGATCGCAACATCACTGCCGTCAGAAATCCCTGCCTGGATGGTCCATTGATTGTTAATCTTCGTTGTCGTGAAGATCCCTTCCTGGCAATAAGGATCGAAGCCGTAGAGAATCGAGTGGCTCGCCATCAGATTGTTGGGCGCCAGCTGCGCTTCAATGTCCGGCTCGGAAATGATACGACCGATGCGAATGTTCATTCCCTGAAAGACGTAAGGTATGTAGAGGTCCAGATAGATCATCGGCGTATCGAAGCCATAGTAGCTGTTGTGTTTCAGCAACTGAGAGCTGAACCAGCCTCGCGAAATCATGAATCGGTAATCGAGGCCGTACACGCCGGAAAGACGAAAACCCCAGTCGATGTGATCAGTTTGGTTCTCGTTCGGCAGCCGCTCGAGGTAAAGGACGATCTGGTTTAACTCCATTCGGTTGGGCCGAATATCGTAAACCAGTGGAAAGTTTCCGTTCTCGCTCGTCTTTGATGGGTGGGAAGTGCTGATGTTGCCGGAGAAGTTTACCCAGCCGTACAGTTGGACCTTGCTGTCTTTGATCTGTTGTCCGCCCTGTCCTTCGTAAATGGCCTGCATCAACGGATAAGGCGCGAGCTCGCCCGGATCGCCAATGATCGGTGTTCCGTTGATTTGCCAATCGCCCGACGGGAACGGCGGGGAATCAAATGGCGCCGGCGGAATGCGCCGCGTGTACTGCGCATTGGGGTCCGGTTGCGTGTAGGCCGGAGTTCCCAATTGCTCGAGAAAAGCTTCGTCCAAACGTTGGAAAAATGGTTCGTGTAACTTCTTTTCTGCGCGAGCCGCTTTCGCCTGTTCTTCCTGGCTCTGGGCGTTCGCTTGCTGCTGCTTGGCCTTGGCTTTTCCTTTCTCATGGGACCGCAGAGTGGAATTTGCGGCGGCCTTTTCTTTTTCAGCGAATATTTTCTCGCGTTTATCCAATGCCTTCTCGCGCGCGTCCAGCTCGGCTTTCCGTTGCGCAAGCTGTTGTTCAGCGGTCAAACTTTCAGATGGTTCCTGCGCGTACGTCACTGCAGCGATAAATATCGCCGACACGATCGTGATCGGACATTTCTTAATATTCATTTTTCTCCTTGTTTTTGAGTCAACCGGCCACGCAAACGATGCAAATCGATTGGAAAATCATTCTCATAACAAAGGCGAGGATCTCGGGCGGGGGTTATCAATGAACCAAGTCCAGAACGGCCACTCGCTGGCTGCTTCTCGTCTGTCTTGCAAGTGCCGATCTTGCGAGGAAACAACCACTGCGGTTTTCGACACTCGAGTTCGAGCAATTTCGATGTAAACCGGAACGAAGACCAACACGATTGTTTTGATTCTTTTCATCAGTGCAGCTGATCGAGCGCACGATTGAGCTGGAGAACATTCACGCCAGGCTCCCCGAAAACGCCGAAATCGCGACCGTTTGTATTTTGCCTGATCAGCTCGCGCACCCTCTCTTCGGCCACGCCGCGCGCTTTTACCACGCGGGGGATTTGCAGTTCTGCGTTTTGCAAACTGATGTGCGGATCGAGGCCGCTACCCGACGCGGTAACTGCGTCCGCAGGCACAGGGTCGGTTTCGCTCAAACTGTTTTCCTCGCGATACGTTGCGATGCGTTCTTTGATCGCGTCGTCCAGCTTTCGTGAAGTCGGCCCCAAATTGCTGCCGCCCGAACTTGTCGCGTCGTAGCCGTTGCCCGCGGCGGAAGGACGCGGGTGAAAATATTTCGGATCAGAGAACGACTGGCCTAACAATTTCGAGCCGCGGACGCTCCCGTCTGCACTGACAATCAAACTGCCGTTCGCCTGTTCACGAAACAACAGCTGCGAAATTCCGAACACGATGAGTGGATAAAGACCGCAGCAGACGACTGCCAGCACGAACGTCGACACGACTGCGCCTCGTATATTGGAGAAGAATTCTTTCATTTCGTCAGGCCAGGTGAAACGCAGTGATGACCAGGTCGATCAGTTTGATCCCGATGAAAGGAACAACGAGGCCGCCAAAGCCGTAGATAAGGAGGTTGCGTTGCAAAATCGCCAGCGCGCCCATGGGCCTGTAGGCAACACCGCGCAATGCCAGCGGGATCAGCGCGATGATGATGAGCGCGTTAAAAATGACGGCGCTCAGAATCGCGCTGGTCGGGCTGTGCAAGTGCATGATGTTCAGCGGCGCGATCTCGGAAAACCTGGTCATCAGCATCGCCGGCACGATTGCGAAGTATTTCGCGACGTCGTTTGCGATGCTAAACGTCGTGAGCGATCCGCGCGTGATCAGCATCTGCTTTCCGATCTCCACGATATCGAGCAGCTTCGTTGGATTGGAATCGAGATCGACCATGTTGCCGGCTTCCCGGGCGGCTTGGGTGCCGGTGTTCATGGCCACACCCACGTCGGCCTGCGCGAGCGCCGGTGCGTCGTTCGTGCCGTCGCCGGTCATCGCAACCAGGTGACCATCGGTTTGCTCCTGGCGAATCCGTTTTAGTTTCTGTTCCGGCGTCGCTTGTGCCATGAAGTCGTCCACGCCTGCTTCGGCCGCAATCGCCGCGGCGGTTAGCGGATTATCGCCGGTGATCATCACCGTTTTGATCCCCATTTTGCGTAGCTGCGCGAAGCGTTCTTTAATTCCGCCCTTAACCACGTCCTTCAGCTCGATCGTACCGAGCGTCAGCAGGTCGGATGCGACGACGAGCGGCGTGCCACCGCGATGCGAGATCTCATCCACTGTTTTTGTGACTGGCTGCGGAAAAATGCCGCCCGCCAATTCGACAAACCCACGGACTGCGTCCGCCGCGCCTTTGCGGATACGCATTTTCGGTTCCGCTCCGTTGGCATGAAGATCGACACCGCTCATGCGCGTTTGAGCTGTAAACGGCACAAACGTGGCCTCCAGTTCGTGCATCTCACGCGCGCGCAATCCGAATTTCTCTTTGGCCAGCACGACAATCGAGCGTCCTTCGGGCGTTTCATCGGCCAGCGAGCTCAATTGCGCAGACGCTGCAAGGTCATCGGGCGAAACGCCTGGCGCGGGATGAAACCCGACTGCCATGCGATTGCCGAGCGTGATCGTGCCGGTTTTATCCAGTAACAAAACGTCAACGTCGCCCGCTGCTTCGACTGCACGTCCACTCATTGCGAGAACATTGCGCTGAAGCACGCGATCCATTCCAGCGATTCCAATGGCGCTCAGCAAACCCCCGATCGTTGTGGGAATGAGACAGACCAGCAGCGCGATTAGCACCGGAACCGAAAAGTTCGTCGCCGAATAAATTCCAAATGGCTTCAGCGTTACGCAGACAAGAAGGAAGATGAACGTCAACGCGGCAAGCAGGATCGTCAGCGCAATCTCGTTAGGCGTTTTCTGACGGCGCGCGCCCTCGACCAACGCAATCATTTTGTCCAGAAAACCGGCGCCTTTGTCAGCCGTGACGCGGATTACGATGCGATCGCTCAGCACACGCGTGCCGCCAGTCACTGCGCTACGGTCGCCGCCGCTCTCGCGAATTACCGGTGCGGATTCGCCGGTGATCGCCGCCTCATCGACGCTGGCGATTCCCTCGACGACGTCCCCGTCCGCCGGAATGATGTCACCCGCTTCGCACACGACTAGGTCGCCTTTCTGCAATGCCGGCGCGGGAACTTTCTCTTCGCGTCCGTTCCGCAGGCGCCGCGCAATCGTATCCTTGCGCGCCCGCCGCAAGCTGGCGGCTTGTGCTTTGCCGCGGCCTTCCGCAACTGCTTCGGCGAAATTAGCGAACAGCACGGTGAACCACAGCCAGATTGCCAATTGCGTCACGAAGCCACGCAGTCCTAGCTCGGCGGTAAAAATTCCGATGGTCGTTAGGGCAGCGCCGACCATGGTCACGAACATGACCGGATTCTTCACCATCAGCCGCGGGTTCAGTTTTTTGAACGCGTCGCCGATAGCAGGACCAACAATGTTCCAATCGAAAAGCGATGCTGGTTTTTGGGTCATAACGTCTGGATCCGGAGTTAAAAAAGTTTTCCGCCCTGCATGAGGAAGTGCTCAACGATTGGCCCCAGAGTCAGCGCGGGGAGAAAATTGAGCGCGCCGATCAAGAGCACGGTTCCGAGAAGCAGGATCAAAAAAGTCCCGCCGGAAACTGGGAACGTGCCGACGCTTGGCGGCGCGACTTTCTTTTGCACCAGCGAGCCCGCCAGCGCCATGATTGGGACGATCATAAGGAATCGGCCGAACAACATGTCGAACCCGAGCGTTGTGTTGTAGGGGGGTGTATTGCCGGAGAGACCGGCAAATGCGCTCCCGTTGTTGCCCGCGCCGGAGCTAAACGCGTAAAGAATTTCGCTCAGTCCATGCGGACCATTGTTATTCAGGCCCGCGAGTCCCCATTTCGCTACTACAGCCCAGGCAGAAAAACCGAGAATGGAAATCGCGAGGATGAGCAACGACAGCATCGCCATCTTGACGTCGTAGGCTTCGATTTTTTTGCCGAGATATTCCGGCGTACGACCGACCATCAGACCCGCGATGAAGACCGCGAGCACAACGAAAACCAGCATGCCGTATAACCCCGCGCCGACTCCGCCGAAAATCACTTCGCCGAGTTGAATATTAAACAACGGCACGAAGCCGCCGAGCGCGGTGAACGAATCGTGCATCGAGTTGACCGCACCGCAGGAGGCATCCGTTGTGACCGTGGCGAACAGCGCGGAATTGAAAATGCCGAACCGGACTTCCTTTCCTTCCATGTTGCCGCCGGCAACGCCGAGACTCTGGTGGATTGGATTACCATTCGCTTCGGCCCACCAGCACAACAGCACTCCACCAACAAAAAGGATCAACATTGCAGCCCAGACGGTCCAGCCGTGTTTCTGATTCTTAACCATCCGACCGAGGTAGTAAGTAAGCCCGCTGCCGATAGAAAAGATCGACAACATCTGGAAGAAATTCGAAAGTGGCGTCGGGTTCTCGAATGGATGCGCTGCGTTTGCGTTCACGTATCCACCGCCGTTCGTGCCAAGCATCTTGATGGCCACCTGTGAGGCCATCGGGCCTTGCACGATGTTCTGATCGGTTACGGTTTGCTGTTCTGTTATCGCCTTGCCGTCTGATCCTTTGATCGTCTCGCCTTGATCGTTCTTTTTCTCCACCTGGATCTTCATCGGCTCGACCAGCGTGGCTTTGGTGTAAGGCTTGAAATTTTGAATCATCCCTTGCGACACCAGAAAGACTGCGAACACCAGACAGATCGGCAGCAGCAGGTAGTAAGTGATCCGAACCAAGTCCACCCAGAAATTGCCGAGTGTTGTTGCCGAATGGCGCGCAATTGCCCTAACAAGCGCAGCCGCGATAGCGATCCCGGTGGCGGCTGAGACGAAATTGTGAAACGCCAGCCCGACCATCTGCGAGAAGTACGACATCGTCGATTCGCCACCGTAATTCTGCCAGTTGGTGTTGGTGGTAAAACTGGCTGCGGTGTTAAACGAAAGATCGGGACTGACTCCTGCCAGTTTTTGCGGATTTAGAGGCAGAAAATATTGCAAACGCAGGATCGCGTAGGTGAACAAGCAGCCCACCAGACTGAAAAGCAGCATCGCCAGTGTGTACTGCTTCCAGTCGTGCTCTCTGCGAGGGTCAACATCCATGGCGCGATAGGTGAACCGCTCGACTGGAGCCAGCACCGGATCGAGCCACGTTTTGCCATTCGGGTCGAGAACGCGCATCAAATAGAGGCCCATCGGCTTCGTCACCAAGGCGAGCGCGATCAGATAGATCGCGAATTGAATCCAACCAGAGGTCTCCATTGGGACGTTAGAATTTTTCAGGCCGGATCATGGCCATGAGCAGATACACGAAAAGCAGCAGCGCTATGACGCTAACAATGACCGTTTCCATTTATCCTCCTACAACTTCTCGCAAAGCACCGTGTACAAAGCGCCCGAGAGGAAAAACGCGATGATTACTCCTATGAACATCAAGTCACTCATACGCGTAAGTATCAGCGCGACCTGATGGGACGGTTAATTAAACCGTGTGCGAAATGCGTTAAAAAATCGTTAACGCCAACGCGAATGTCAGCACCGTGCCTCAAGATGGGCCAGTACCTCGATCTCCGCCGTTTGCGGAAACATATCGAGCGGTGTGACCGAATTGATCGCGAATTTGTGCTGCAACTCTTTTAGGTCACGCGCAAGAGTCGGCGGATTACACGACACGTAAATCAATGTTTCCGGCGCGAGATCGCTTATCGCCTTGCGCACCCCTTCGGTGAGTCCCGTTGCAGGTGGATCGATAATGATTGTGGTAGGGGCGATTGACCTCAATCGCCCGGTCAACGTGTCGCTCCCGCGCGCCAGGCCGTTCAGGTGAACTGCCCCTACCTTTTGCAATTCAGTTTCCACATCGCCTGCGATATACGTCTCTTTCTCACTCGCGTTCTGTTTCGCGGCGACGATAGCGAACCTGTCCCAATCAATCCCAATCACGCGCAGGAATTTGTCGCGCAACGCTTTTGCGAAAAATCCCGCGCCGCAGTAAGCGTCGATTAACAGGTCCTGATTTGGCGGAACGAAATCGATAACTAAGTCCCGCAGCGCCTGTGCGATCTCGTCGTTTACCTGCGAAAACACGCGCGGCTCGGACGCACTCCGCAGCGTGTAATGCCCGTCCCGCACATGTTTTTGTTCGCGCAACTCCGCCAGGGCGCGATTGACCTCCTCTCGAGAGATCGGGCAGCATTCGATATCAAGCAAACGATGCGAATCGCGCCGAAAAAAACCGATCACGCCGTCCTGCGCGTGCACGGTGATGCGGTTGCGATACGCGTACTGCTTCGGCGACGGAATTATCGGACGCATGGGTACATCTTTCAGCTTGCCGATTCTCTGGAGCGCTTCGCGCACCTGTCGCCATTTAATCGCAAGCTGATGTTGGTAATCGATATGCTGATACGCGCAGCCACCGCATCGGCCGAAATACGGACACACTGGCGCGACGCGATTCGGCGAACTCTGCTTAACTTCAACCAGATCTGCTTCGGCGAACTGCTTCTTTTCCCGGACGATTTCGGCGGAAACCAGTTCGCCCTCAATGGTGTAAGGAACAAAAACGGCTTTGCCCTGTTCCCGGGCCGACGCCTTTTCCGCCGAACGCGACGTCCTCAATTTTCAGATCAACAAGCCGCATTTCATTACCAACCTGCTTCAGCTGAGTGTCTCCGCCAACGACAGGTTACTCCACCGCGGCGCGTTGAACACTGTGCTGAAGCACGGTGTTAATGAGAACTCCACGCTGCTATCGACGGCGCAACAGAAGTGTCACGTCGCGCCGAGCGCCCGTTCGATGGCGGCCTCGAGGTTGTCGAGCTTGATGGGTTTGATGAGATGCTCGGAGAAGCCAGCCTGCAAACTTCGTTCGATGTCGCCGTTATTGCCAAAGCCGCTGATCGCAATCCCCGGAACATTGGCGATCGCGCGCAACTGCATCATCAGATCCATCCCAGTTCCATCCGGAAGGGCAATATCGCTGATGAGCAGATCGAATTTGTTGCGAACGGCAGCTTCCATGGCCGAGTGGACGTCGTGCGACACCGCAACCAGATGCCCGCGACGCGCCAGCAATTTCTCCAGTGCAGCGCAGGTGTCATGATGATCGTCGACCAGCAGAATCTTCAGACCTTGTCGGGCCGAGTCAGTGACCGCTTTTGAAGCGACGCTAGCTGCTTCACCTTGCGGGAGAGCTTGTATCGATAATGTAAAAGTTGAGCCGCGATTGGGTCCGTCGCTTTGTGCAGTCAGAGTGCCGCCGTGGGCCTGCGCGAGAGATTTTGAAATGGCCAGACCCAGACCGAGCCCTCCAAAACGGTGCTCAAACGAGCGGTTGCCCTGTTCGAAAGGATCAAAAATGCGCTGCATGACTTCCGGCTCCATACCGATGCCGCTGTCGCGGACGGCAACGGTTAAAACTGTTTCCGATGGATTGTCCGAGGAGATCATGATGTCTCCTCCTTCAGGGGTGAATTTGATCGCGTTCTTAAGGACGTTCCAAATGATCTGCTGAAATTTCGCGGCGTCGGCGGTGACATGGCAACGCTTCGCTCGCAAATTGAGATCCACATGAAGTCTTTTGAACTTCGCCTCGGCGCGGCAAATCTCGACGACATTCGACACCGCCTGATGCGCGTCGACTGGAGCGAAACGCAATTGCATTTTATCTCTGGCGATCCGGGTGAAGTCGAGCAGGTCATCAATCAACTGCGTTTCCAATTCGATATTGCGACGGATCATCGCCATCGATGCTTTGGTATCTTCAGTTTGTGTCGGCTCTGTTTCGAGCGATTCCAACGCAGAAATGACCGGAGTGAGTGGCGTGCGCAGCTCGTGTGAAAGCATCGCCAGGAAATGGTCTTTGGTGCGAT
>Ga0193723_1000728_pt1 | contig 12888 bp, 9 predicted proteins | sample H2m2metaG_FD_143042 | JGI IMG/M metagenome (GOLD analysis project Ga0193723, IMG submission 143042) | Soil microbial communities from a riparian zone of the East river system, Colorado, United States - H2m2 | ecosystem: Environmental > Terrestrial > Soil > Riparian zone | place: USA: East River... | reverse complement strand
CGTGTCTTCGCTCCAGCCGGCCGCGCATCGACGCGAAGACACGTGCCTCGACGCCGAGCAGCGCCTGGAACTGCGCGCTATAGCTGTTCGCGTTGGCCGAAGGGGAGATAAAAACCGCGCGCCGGACGTCGAGGCCCCCCCCGCCCCCCCGGCCCCTCTGGCCACCCATCGCAAGCGCTGTGGCGAACCCACCTAACGAGTGTCCGACGACGTAGCTGACAGACCCGACCGCGCTCGCCACCGCAAGCGCCGCGCGGGCGAATTCCAGACCCGAGCTGAGCCGTCCCGTCGAGTCGCCGTGGCCGGGGGCATCGAACGTCACCACCCGATAGCCGTGACCGAGCAGGGTGTTCCCGAGATCGATGAACCGCGCGCCGCGGCTGCCCCAGCCGTGGACGAGCAGGACGCCGGGGCCGCTGGCGCCCCACGACCACGCCGCGACACGCCGCCCGCCGACCGTAACCGTGAACCGCTGCCCGTCTCGGAGCCATGCCGCCATCCGCTCGCTGATCGGGCGGCGCGGTGGGGTGCAGAAGATCCGCTCCGCCCACACCGCGGCGAGGCGTGGCGAGGCCCGCTGCACGGCCCCGAAGGCCGCTCGAGTCAAACGCAGGGTAGCACTCATAAATGGATGGTTTAAGGCTCCAAACGCTCGGTAACCCCGGACGGTTTCCATGGTAACGGTTGCGCCACGAGCCGCAGCCGCGGAACGTTAGGGGGCATGTACCTCGTTCTCGCGCTCCTCATCTGCTCCGCCGACAGCATCCCACTTCCCGAGCATCCGCGCCCCGATTTTCAGCGCGCAGAGTGGCTCAATCTCAACGGCCACTGGCAATTCGCGTTCGACCCTCAGGACGCCGGGGAACGGCTCGGCTGGCCGAGTCGCGGCATCCCGGCCGGACACGAGATCCTGGTGCCGTTTTCCTGGGGCGCGCCGCTGTCGGGCATACCCGACAGTGCCGACATCGGCTGGTATGCGCGCGACGTCATCGTACCCGACGCTTGGCGCGGCCGGCGTGTGTTCCTGGTGTTCGGCGCGTCAGACTGGAAGACCACCGCTTGGCTGGATGGTCACAAGTTGGGCGAGCACCAAGGCGGCTATACCCCGTTTTCCTTCGAGCTGACGCAGGCACGGCCTGGTAGGTCGCACAAGCTCGTGGTCCGCGTCGACGATACGCCCCACCCCTTCAAGCTCGAAGGAAAGCAGGGCTACGGAAAAGCGCGCGGGATGTGGCAGACCGTGTATCTCGAAGCGCGCGGCCGCGACCCGCTGGAGTTCGTGCACTTCACCCCCCAGGCCGACCTCGCGGGCGTCGGCGTCGACGTACGGCTGCTCGAGCCCGCGCCGCGCGCACTCACGCTGCGCATCGAGTTCACAAATCGCGCCGGCGGGGGGGGCCCGGTGGTCACGCACGAGATCCCCCGCGGCGCGAGGACCGCCCACCTCGACATCGCACTCCCCGGCGCGCGCCGCTGGTCGCTCGACGATCCGTTCCTGCACGAGGTGAGGGTGAGCGTGAGCGGCAGCGGACTCGCCGCGGACCGCGTGCAAACCTATTTCGGCATGCGCACGATCGGGGTCGTCACCGTGCCCGGGACGACGTATCGATACGTCGCGCTCAACGGCACACCAGTCTATCTCCAGTTGGCGCTCGATCAGGCGTACCACCCGCAAGGCTATTACACGTTTCCCACCGACAGCGTGCTCCGCGATGAGATCCTGCGCGCGCGCGAGATCGGGCTGAATGGTCTGAGAGAGCACATCAAGATCGAAGCCCCGCGCAAACTGTATTGGGCCGACCGGTTGGGAATCCTCATCATGGCCGACGTCCCGAACTGGTGGGGGCCGCCCGATTCCGCGTCCTTCCGCGAGCACGACGTCGCGCTGCGCGGCATGATCGCGCGCGATTACAACCACCCGGCGGTGTTCGCCTGGGTGCTGTTCAACGAGACGTGGGGCCTCGAAACCAAGGTCGACGGACAGGGCCGTTACCTGCCCGCGACCGAGCGCCGCGTCGCAGCCGATTACCGCTTAGCCAAGTCGCTGGACCGGACGCGACTCGTCGAAGACAACTCCGTGTGCTGCGGCAGCGGCCATACCGAGACCGATCTCAATACCTGGCACGAGTACCTGCCCGGCTGGCGCTGGGAAGCACACGACCAGCGGCTCAGCGACAGCACGTTTGCAGGATCGACCTGGAACTTCCGCACGTCGTGGCGCCAGGCACGCCAGCCGATGTGTAATTCGGAGTTCGGCAACGTGTGGGGCTACGACGGCAGCACCGGCGACGTCGATTGGAGCTGGGACTATCATCGTGCCATCAACGCGTTTCGCCGCCACCCCAGAATCTGCGGCTGGCTGTACACCGAGCATCACGATGTGATCAACGAGTGGAACGGCTATTGGCGCTACGACAGGTCGTGGAAGCAACCGGGCTTCGGCGACATCGTGCCCGGGATGTCGCTGCGCGATCTGCACGCGCCGCTGTACATCGTGGTCGGCGATTCGGAGCTGAGCCGCACGGTTCGTCCCGGCGAGCGTATCGATGTGCCGCTCTACGCATCGTTCCTGACCGCGAGCAAGGCATTCGGTGACTCCCTCACGCTGCGCGCCGAGCTGTACGGTTGGAATACGCTCGGCGAGCGGCGCACCTGGGACACGGCTGTGAGGCGCGTGCCCTACCGGCCCTGGATGTCGCAGCCGTTGCCGCCCCTCACCGTCACGATGCCGAACGAGCCGGCCGCGCTGGTCCTGGCGACACGTCTGGAGAATGCGAAGGGCGCCGTTCTGCAGCGCAATTTCATGACATTTGTCGTCGAGGGCACGCTGCCCGACCGCCCAAACATGCGCCTCGCTCGTGTTCCGGCCACGGCAGTGCGGGATGGCCATTGGACACTCAAGCAGTGGACCGTCCTCGGCGATCGCAAACTGAATGGCGCGGGAAGCGGGTTCTTCGAGTACCGCATCCCCTGGCCCCAGGGGCTCGACGTGAACGACGTCACGGGCGCGACATTTCTCGTCGAGGCATCCGCGAAGCGGCTGAACGGCAAGGATCGCGATTCGACGTCGGCAGCCAACGACGATTACATGCGCGGCGGCGGCTTCCACGATCCGAGCCGCAATCCCAACAGCTATCCCATGACGGGGAGCACCCCATTCCGCAGCGCGGTCACGGTGCGGGTGAACGGCCAGCCGGCGGGCCGCTGGGAGCTGCCTGACGACCCCGCCGATTCGCGTGGCATGCTGAGCTGGCACGCTCAACCGCATGATGGGCACCTTTATGAAGCTGGATCGTACGGCGAGCTGCTGCGCGTACCGATTCCCGCCGACGCCATCCGTGAGGGAGCCCGCACTGGGGAGATGGTCGTTAGGTTGGAGGTCGATGCGGCGCTGCCTGGAGGACTCGCGATCTACGGCGCCCATTTCGGTCGCTATCCGGTCGATCCATCCGTGGTCTTTGTGCTTCGTGACACAGCGGAGGCCCGTGTGACGCGCGCCCCATTCGGCCAGTTACCGGATGGGCGCAGCGTCGAGCTGTTTACGCTCAGGAATGCACATGGCATCGAGGTTCGCGCGATGACGTACGGCGGAATTATCACCGTCATCCGCGCGCCGGACCGGTCCGGACGGCTCGATGACGTCGTCCTCGGCTTCGACAGTCTGGCCGGCTATCTCAAGGATTCGCCGTACTTCGGCGCGATCGTCGGCCGCTATGCCAATCGCATCGCCCATGGCCAGTTCAGTCTTGACGGCAAGACCTATCGCCTCGCGTCCAACAACGGCCCGAACACGCTGCACGGCGGGATCGTGGGATTCGACAAGGTCGTCTGGACTGGGGAGCCGTTCCAGAACGACAGCGGTGTGGGCGTGACGCTGCGCTACACGAGCAAGGACGGAGAAGAAGGGTTTCCCGGAACGTTGGTGGCGCGCGTCACCTACACGCTGACGCCGCGCGACGAGCTGGTGGTGGATTACGAAGCGACGAGCGACAAAGCCACGCCCGTGAATCTGTCGCAGCACACCTACTGGAACCTGCATGGTACGACAGGCGGCGACGTCCTCGACCACGTACTGACGCTCAGCGCGTCCGGATTTACGCCCGTCGACTCGACCCTGATTCCAACCGGTGAGGTGTCGCGCGTAGCGGGCACGCCGTTCGATTTTCGCACGGCCACCCCAATAGGTGCCCGCATCGCACAGGAGAACACCCAGCTCCGTTTCGGCCGCGGGTACGATCACAACTGGGTGCTGGACCGGGGGACGGCAGCGGGCGTTGTGCAGGCCGCGCATCTGGTCGAGCTGAGGAGCGGCCGCACGCTCGATATCAGCACGACGGAGCCGGGCGTGCAGTTCTACTCCGGCAACTTCCTCGATGGCACTATTAAAGGAAAGGGCGGGCGCGTCTACGCCTATCGCTCCGGCCTGTGCCTCGAAACGCAGCATTTTCCTGACTCGCCGAATCACGCGAACTTCCCCTCGACGATCCTGCGCCCGGGCGGGACCTATCGCTCGCGCACCGTGTTCACGTTCGGCGTGGCACGATGAAGCACGAGGAGATCATGTGACGGTGATCATGTGGCTGGCGGCCATCGCCGCGGGGCTGGTGCACGTCTTGATCTTCTGCATGGAAAGCCTCCTGTGGACCACGCCACAGGTGCGCGCGCGCTTTCGCCAGAGTCCGGAGCAAGCGGAGACGACGAAGCTGTTCGCCTTCAACCAGGGCTTCTACAATCTGTTCCTGGCGATCGGCACATTTGCGGGGCTGGGACTCGTGCTCACGGGACACCCTCGCGTCGGGTGGACGCTCGTCTCCTGGAACTGCCTGTTCATGCTCGGCGCGGCGCTGGTGCTCGCAACGTCAGCGCCGGGGATGCGCCGCGGCGCGGTCATCCAGGGTGCGGCGCCGCTGTTGTTTCTCCTGACTTTCGCTGGCTGGGCGCTCTAGCTCCTCCACCTTCTCATTCGAGGGTTGCACCATGCCTCCTCTGTCGCGCCGCGAATTCGCGGAGCTCGCCTCCCTTGCCGTCGCCGGCGCCATTCTCCCCGGGTTGCCTTCCCATTCGCAGCAGGCACTTGCCCTCGAGGAAACCACGATCGCCCAGCTCCAGGACGGCATGAAAGCCGGACGTCTCACGGCGCGCGGCGTCACGCAAGCCTACCTGGACCGCATCGCGGCGCTCGATCGCCAGGGACCCACGCTGCGCGCGGTGCTCGAGACCAATCCCGAGGCGCTCGCGATCGCGGATGCACTGGACGCCGAGCGACGTCGCGGCAAGGTGCGCGGTCCCATGCACGGCATCCCGGTCATCGTCAAGGACAACATCGACACGCACGACAAGATGCAGACGACCGCGGGCTCCCTCGCACTCGAGGGCAACGTCGCGGCGCGGGATGCCTCCATTGTCGAGAGATTGCGCACCGCGGGCGCCGTGATCCTCGCCAAGGCGAATCTCTCGGAGTGGGCCAACTTCCGGTCCACCCGGTCGTCGAGCGGCTGGAGTGGCCGCGGGCGCCAGTGCCGGAACCCCTACGTCCTGGATCGCACGCCGTCGGGCTCGAGCTCCGGGTCGGCAGCGTCGGTGAGCGCCAATCTCTGCGCGGTCGCGGTGGGGACCGAAACGGACGGGTCGATCATCAGCCCGGCGAACACCTGCGGCATCGTCGGCATCAAGCCGACGGTGGGCCTCGTGAGCCGGGCGGGGATCATCCCGATCGCCCACAGCCAGGACACCGCTGGACCGATGGCGCGCACCGTGGCTGACGCCGCCGCGCTACTGACCGCGCTCGCCGGCGTGGACCCGCGCGATCCGGCGACGGCGGACGCTCAGGGCCATGTCGCGAAGGACTACACCGCGTTTCTCGACGCGGGCGGATTGAAGGGCGCGCGCATCGGTGTCCAGGCGCGCACGGGCAACAACCCGATCGTGGATACGGTGCTGGAGCAGGCGATCGCGGTCCTGAAGGCCCAGGGCGCCGAAGTCGTGGACCCCGCCCCCATCGAAACGGCCGGCCAGCTGGGGATGAACGAGCGCGACGTGCTGCAGTACGAATTCAAGGCTGATCTGAACGCCTATCTCGCGACGATGCCTGCCACCGTAAAGCCGCGCACCCTCGCGGATATCATCGCGTTCAACGCGGCGAACGAGACCCAAGAGATGCCCTACTTCGGGCAGGAGACGTTCATCGCCGCGCAGGCCCGTGGACCGCTCACCGATCAGGCCTACCTCGACGCGCGCGCCAAATGCATCGAGCTGACCCGTACCAAAGGCATCGACGCGACGATGGACAAGTACAAGCTCGACGCGATGCTCGGCCCCTCGGGCGGCATCGCGTCACTCGTCGACCTCGCCGGCGGCGGAGGGGGCGGGGGCGGCCCCGGCAGCTCGCAGTTCCCCGCGGTCTCCGGGTACCCGCACATCACGGTGCCGGCGGGTTTCCACCTCGGCCTGCCGTTGGGCGTCTCGTTCTTTGGGCGCGCCTGGAGCGAGCCGGTGTTGCTGCGGGTGGCGTACGCGTTCGAGCAGGCGACCAAGGCGCGCAGAGCGCCCGGCTTCACGCCGACGCTGGCCCTGAGCTAGGCGAGCATATGACCGTGGGCCTGGCCAAGGACGACCACATCCGAGGATCCGAGACCGCACCCGCAACGGTGCTGGTCTACGGCGACTACGAATGTCCATACACGCGCGCGCTGGAGCTCGTCATCGAGCACTTGCGCCGCCGGGACGGCGATTCGTTCCGCTATGTCTATCGCTTCTTTCCCTTGCGCGAGATCCATCCGCACGCAGAGCTGGCCGCGGAAGCGGCGGAGGCGGTCTTCGCGCTCGCCGGGCCCGCCGCTTTCTGGCACATGCACGACGATCTCTTCGCCAATCAATTCACGCTCGAGCCCGACGACCTCGTGCGGATGGCGATCGACGCCGGTGCCAATGAGCGGGCCTTTCGCCGGGCCCGCCGCTTTCTGGCACATGCACGACGATCTCTTCGCCAATCAATTCACGCTCGAGCCCGACGACCTCGTGCGGATGGCGATCGACGCCGGTGCCAATGAGCGGGCGTTTCGCCAGGCCCTCAAGACGCATCAATTCGCCGGGCGGGTGGAGCACGACGTCCAGAGCGGCATGGCGAACGGGGTCGAAGGCACGCCGTCCATTTTCATCAACGGCGAGCGGTACCACGGCAAGCGAGACGAGGGCAGCTTGCGCAAGGCGATCGCGGGCTAAGACACCTCGCGGATTTCGATCTGGGATTTGAGGGTCCGGTGCACCGGACACTTGTGCGCCACCTCCATCAGTTTCTGCTCCTGCTCCACCGTGAGCGGGCCCGAGAGCTGCACTGCGGTATCGATTCGATCGAGTAGGGTATCGTCCCTGACCACGCAGTCGAGGCAGTCCTTGGCGTACACTCGCGAGTGGGTGAGCCGGATGGTGACGGTCTCGAGCGGCCACTTTTTGGTTCGTGCATAGAGCGCAATGGTCATCGACATGCAGGAACCGAGCGCGGACATGAGTAGATCGTACGGACCGGGCCCACGGTCGGTCCCACCGGCGGCGACGGGCTCATCGGCAACGAGACGATGACGGCCAGCGCTGATCTCCTGAACAAACCCCTGCGCACCGCCGCGAACGACGATCTCCGCGATGTCCCTGTGCTCGACGTCGGCCAATGCGTTCAGCCGCCGCATCTCTGCATCACTGATCTTGCCGCCCAGCTCGGCCAGCGCCGCCTGCACGGCGGGATACTTCTCCAACACGGTCTCCCGCACAACCGGCGCGGCCTGGTACGGCGGGAAATAGCCGCGATCGTCTGCCAGCGCGACGAGGTCGAGCGCCGCGATCTGTCCGTCGGTCGAGTTGCCGGCAATAACGTCAACGCCATGGTCGGCCAGCGCCCGATAGGTGAGGCCGAGGTCCATCGCGGTCGGTGGCCGCGAGAAAGCGAGACCATACAGTTTGGCGAGACCGGCAAAGCCATCGGCCCGTTCCAGAAATTCATAGCCGAATCCCGCCTTCCAGCGCGACGCCACGCGGGCGAGATCCCCGATCGACCGCAGGCCGTATCGCTCCGCATCCGCGCGCCGCACGAGGATCGCGAACGTGTTGTTGAAGCCGAGCGGCGCAGTCCAGCGCAGCTGGAAGCGGCGCGCGTAGTCCCGGGCGACGAAGCGATACACGCTGTCAGGATCGGCGATCGGCGGCTGCTTCAGAATCGCCGTGAACGCGGTGCCCGTGTACTCGACATACAGGTCGATCGCGCCGGCCGTGATGGCCTGATGACACACGAACGTGCCGCCGAGATGCAGCTTGCGCTCGACGGGCAGCGCGGTGCGACGCTCGATCTGCTGCGCCACGATTTCAGCGAGCAGGTCGGACTCGGTGAAGTTCTTCGCTCCGATCACGATGCGATCGCGTCTTCCGCACGCGGACAGCAGCAGCAGAGCCAGCAACAGCCGCGTCATCGCTGCCGCCAGACGAGCCGTCGCTCCGCCAATCCGAGCAACCCATCCGCCAGCAACGCGAGCAGCGCCGCGGGAATGGCGCCCGCCAGGATCAGCGTATCGTCGACGGTCGCCACGCCGCGAAAGATGTAGACACCGAGCCCGCCCGCGCCGATCGCGGCCGCAATGGTCGCGATGCCGACGCTCACGACCGTGGCGACCCGTACACCGGCGATGATGACGCCGGCGGCAAGCGGCAACTCGACCAGGCGCAACAACTCGCCGTCGGTCATCCCCATGCCGCGGCCGGCCTCGCGCACCGCCGGGTCAACGCCCATGATCCCGGCATACGTGTTCCGCACGATCGGCAGCAACCCGTAGACGACGAGCGCGGTGATCGCGGTCCACGCGCCGATCCCGAACACCGGAATCAGGAGGCCGAAGAGCGCCAGGCTCGGGATCGTCTGGAACAGATTCGCGAGCCCGAGCACCGGCCGGCGCCAGGCGGGCCGCCGAACCACGAGAATGCCGAGCGGCAGACCGATGAGCGCCGCAAGAGCGGTTGAGATCGCGACGAGGCCGATATGCTGGCCCACGAGCAGCCAGAGCTCGCCCGCGTGGTGGGCGTAAAACTCGAAGAGTCTCAGGCGGCTTCCATGAACTGCCGCACCTCGGGGGCTGTACTGGCGCGAAACTCCTCGGGCGTTCCCAGAAACGCGAGCCGGCCGGAATCGAGCAGTCCGATGCGGGTCCCCAGCAACAAGCCCTCACGCACGTCGTGCGTCACGAACACGACCGCCTTGCCGAGCCCGCTCGCGAGCGCGCGGAATTCGCGCTGCAGCTCGAGGCGCGTAATCGGGTCGAGCGCGCCGAACGGCTCGTCGAGGAGCAAGAGCGGCGGGTCGACGGCGAGCGCGCGGGCCACGCCGACGCGCTGGCGCTGGCCGCCCGAAAGCTCGTGAGGAAAGCGCGCCGCGAATGAGTCGGGATCGAGGCCAACCAGCACGAGCAGCTCGCGCACCCGAAGCTTGATGCGCTCGTGCGGCCATTGCTCGAGTCGCGGCAGCAGCCCGACATTCGCCGCGACGGTGAAGTGGGGGAACAGCCCGATTTCCTGAATCACATATCCGATGCGGCGCCGCAATTGCGTCGCTGCCACCGTGGTGGCAGGCTCGCCCGCGATCCGCACGGTACCGCTGGTGGGCGTCAGCAGCCGATTGATCAGCTTCAGCGTCGATGTTTTCCCCGCGCCGCTGCGCCCGAGCAACACGAGTGTCTCTCCCGCTCCTACCGAAAACGACACCCCATCGACGAGTTTTTTCCCGCTTCCCGGCAGCTCGTAGCGCAGCTCACGCACATCGAGCACGCTGCTCATGCCGGGACGTCCTTCAAGTCGTCGAAGATACGAGCGTCGGCCGCTTCTCCGTCGCCGACACCTTGAAGCGAATCCACATCCCGGCGAGCCCGTGGCCGGGCACCGCGCAGAAGATCATGTAGGACCCCGCCTTGCTCGCGACGAACCGCAGGGAGTCCGACTCGCCGCCGGCGTGGCCGGTCATCAGTTTGGCCGTCATGGCGTGTGCAAACACCGGAGGATCGACGGGGCCAGCCGGCATTGGCTTCGTCGTATCGACGACCTCGGCGGAGTGCGGAAGATTCGTGTCGTGGTTCGTGAACCGGATCACGACCGTCCAGCCCGTGGGAACGGTCAACGTCAGCTTGCCGTCGTTAAAGCCGTTGAAGTTGAGGCCGCCGTTGAGCTGTGTGAGTCCGGAGGTGAGCTGGAATGTCGCGGTCTTGGCGGTCGTGTCGACGGTGAGCCAGTTGCAGTCGATCTGCGGCTTCGCCGCGGGACTTTGTGCGGCGCACAGCGGGGCCGAGAGGAACAGGAGTGGGCCGAAAAGGCTCGCAAGTTTTGTCATGGGTCCAAGCTACCTAGCGACCGGCGCCGACCGAAAGACCCACGTAGACGTTGCGACCGGGAGCCGGTTCGTAGAATCGATCGCGCGCCGCGTTGATGACCACCGAGCTGACATATAGATGATTGAACGCGTTGTTGATTCCCAGGAAGGGGGCCAAACGCATGCTGCCGGCCTTCCCTTCCCATCCGACCCGCACGTTGGTTGCCCACCACGGATCGGCGCGGGTGCTCAGCGTATCGCTCACGAAATACCCCGACGAGTAGCTCTGCTGCACCTCGACCCACGCGCCGCGAAACGCCGCCGGCTGGGCCCGCACCATGAGATTCAGCCAGTGTTGCGGAATGCCCGGAAGCGCGCGGCCGTCCAGCGTATGCACCACGGTATCAGTCGTGAACGAATAGCTCCGATAGCGATAGTCGGCGTAGGTCCAGACCGCCTTGACACTTACACCCGGTACGAGCGAAACGTCGGCGCTCAGCTCGACGCCCCGATGCCGCGTGCTGCCGGCATTTCTATAGTAGAAGCGCGGCGCCTCGATCTCGTACGGGATGAGCGCGTCGCGCACGTCAGCGTCAAACACCGCCAGCGTAAACCCAACGCGCTGACCGAGTGACCCGCGTGCGCCGATCTCATAGTTCCACGCCTGCTGCGGCTTGAGATCGGGATTGAACCCGCCGGTGCCGGTCGCGGAATTGGCCAGCTCAGTGGTGGTCGGTGTCTCGAACGACGACCCGATGTTGCCGTACAGCGTCAGGTTGTTGGAAGGGTTCGTGGCGATGCCGAGCGAGCCCGAAAAGGCATGCATGAGCCGTGCGCCGGAGTCGTCCGGATTCGTGTCCGTCGGTGTCGTGAGAATCAGATGATCCTGGACGCCAAACTTGACCCAGTCGTAGCGCACCCCAGCCGTCAGCGTGGTGGTTGGCGATAACTCGAGCGCGCTCTGCACGAACGGCCCGATTTCGGTCACGTGCTCGAGCTGGTCGAGGGCGCGGACCGTGTCCGGCTTCGCGGAATCGCCGGGCGTGTTGAGATAGTTGAAGTTCTTGCGGTCGTCGCGCTGGCGTTGGAAATCAAAGCCCGCCGTGAGGCGGTGAGTCAGAGCGCCAACGGAAAGAGGATACGTGACACTGGCGCGGGCACCATAATCCACGCGATCGAGATCGATGTAGGTCGTGGTGATCGGATTCTTGAGATCGCGCGTGAGGCCGAAGATCGTGAGCGCTGCTTCCCCGCCGTTCGTCATCGAGCGGCGCAGCGTGGCCCCCGTCTGCACCTGTGTCACCGCTTTGCCGGCGTTGCGATTGCGGTTGAGGACCGGCACCGTATCACGGTTCGCGTTCAACTCCGCGAGCGTGAGCGAGCCGGGGTTGTCGGCGCGCGGGTTGTCGCCGACGTCCGTCACCAGTGCGAGCGACCACCGCGTACCGATCGGCAGCTGCACTCGCGCGTTGAGCACCCGGTTGTCGGCCGCGCTGTGGTCACGTTCGCCCTCGTAATCGAGGCGTGAGGCGGTCACGAGCGCGGTGCCGCTACCCACTCGCATGCTGGTCGTGCTCTGCCACTTGTTCCACGATCGGTCGGATCGTTGGTCGAATCGACCGGCCACGAAGCGGGCCTCTTCATTCACGTGCGCGACGTCGTGTGGTCTGGTCCAGATGCTGATGACGCCACCGGACGCGTTGCCGTAGAGCGCCGATGCCGAGCCGCGCAGCACCTCGATGTGGTCGACTTCGCCGAGCTCGAGATTGGTGAGCTGGCCCTGGCCGTCGGGCAGCGTCTGCGGGATGCCGTCCACGAGAATCTTGATGCCGCGCACGGCGAACGCCGACCGCGCGCCGAAGCCGCGAATCGAGATGCGCTGATCCTGCGAGAAGTTGTAGCGGTTGGCGACGAACACGCCGGGCACGTTCGCGAGCGCTTCGTCGAGGCCCCACGTTGGCTTGGCGCGGCTGATCTCCGCGCGATCCACCGTGTGAACCGACAGCGGAACCTTGGTGAGCGGGATGTCGGTGCGTGTGACGGAGACGGTCGTCGGCGGTAGGGTGTAGGGCTTGGTGGTGTCGGGCGTCTGACCCAATAGAACGGGCGGCACGCACCACATCGCCACCGCGCATGTCGTCCACCGCCACGAGCTAATCATGCTCGGGGGTTTGTAACGCATCGCCACAGATGACGTCAAGGGCCGCAAAAAAACAGGAGCCTGAACGCCCCACTTGGGAACGTCCAGACCCCCTGCAGCAAAACCGGCTACGCCCTACGAAGAACTAAGGATTCGTAATGGCCGTGGCATTGAGTGTAACCGCGGTCTGCGCCAGCGCGCGCCCCATAATCGAAGCGCCGGTGTTGAACGCAATCAGCGTCTTGCAAAGAATGATGCCCTTGAAATTGGACGTCGTACCCAGCGTCGCCTGACCCGCGACTTGCCAGAACACATTCTTGGCCTGTGCGCCGCCGCTCAAGGTCACAATGGCGCCGTTGCCCACCGTGAGATTCTGTGCGATCTGGAAGATCCAGACGTCATTCGCGACACC
>Ga0193723_1000726_pt1 | contig 12901 bp, 10 predicted proteins | sample H2m2metaG_FD_143042 | JGI IMG/M metagenome (GOLD analysis project Ga0193723, IMG submission 143042) | Soil microbial communities from a riparian zone of the East river system, Colorado, United States - H2m2 | ecosystem: Environmental > Terrestrial > Soil > Riparian zone | place: USA: East River... | reverse complement strand
GCTCAGCTGATCGGCATGCGCGTCTCGATAGGCCAGTGATCCTTTGCCCCCGTTCTCCTCGTTGGTCCAGAGCACCACCCGCACCGTTCGACGGGGCCGGAGTCCGAGCTGCTTCATCAGCCGCACTGCCTCCCAGGCCGCGACCGCGCCGCCGCCGTCGTCCATGGCGCCCTGCCCGACATCCCACGAATCGATGTGTCCGCCCAGCACCACCACCTCATCCGGGCGCTCTCGCCCGAGGACCTCGGCCACCACATTCCGCGAGGGGGCGTCGGGCAGGGTGCGGGCCGCCATCCGGAGGGTCACGACCACGGGCTGACCCCGGTCCTGGAATCGCCGCAGCATCATGGCGTCCTCGACGCTGAGCGCCGCCGCCGGAATCCGGGTAACCGTCGAGTCGTAGTGCATCACGCCGGTGTGCGGGCTCCGAATGGAGTAGGCGGCCACCGAGCGGATGAGGCTGGCCACGGCCCCGGCCCGAGCCGCGGCCGCCGCACCTTGCACCCGGTATTTCACGGTCTCACGGTAGGTGGTGAACGGCACGTCGAACAGCACGATCTTGCCCCGCGCCTCCGCTGCCCGTTGGTTGAGGTCGTCGAAGCTGGTTACCACCAGCACGGGCGCCGTTATCCCGCGCTTCGGTGTGGCGATGCTGCCTCCCAGCCCGAGCATGGACAACCGGGCGTGCCTCGGCTTGACCAGCTCGACCGATTCCTCGCCCCGCACCCAGTGCGGCACCATCACCCGCTCGCCCCGAACGTGCTCCAGGCCATCGCTCTCCATCTGCGCCAGGACCCAGTCGATCGCCGCCTCGAGGCTGGCGGAGCCGCTCAGGCGATGCCCGAAACCGTCCACCAGGTTGCCCAGGCGCGCGTAAGCCGCGCTATCCCCGGTCGCCGCGTGTATGAGACTGTCGGCGATGTCGCGATACATCGCCTCGACCGATGAGCCCGCTCCGGCCGGCGACCCGGTCTGAGCCAGGGCCGGTCTGGCAGCCAGCAACAGGAAGACAACGCTCGACCGCACGATTCGCAGAGATCTCATGGCACCGGCAGGTTAAAGGTGAGAGCCAATATGCGCTGAACCCGTCCAGAAGTTGACTCTCGGTGCGTCTATATTCCAGTAGCCGCGAAATGCGGATGAGCTGAAACGTATCGGGAGACACTCATGTTGAAGCGTATTCTGGGGCCGCTCCTGTTGGCCTCGTTGATAGCGACCAGCGCCGCCCTGGCGCAGGCGACTCCGGTCAAGGTCAAGGATCCGATTTCCAATGGACGGACTTTGAGCGAGTGGATCCTGGATCTGAAGGCCCTGGCTCCGCAGAGTCGGAATGCCGCCGCCTATGAGATTGCCGGGATGGGGCCGGAAGCGGTTCGCGCGGTGCCCGCCCTGATCGAGGCGCTCGACGATCCGAGCGCGGTGGTCCGCTACCCGGTCACCGTCGCGCTCGGGGAGATCGGGCCCGGGGCCAAGGCGGCGGTGCCCCGCCTCCAGCAGATGATCGATGAGGAGATCAACGACGAGATCGCCGCGGCAGCCCGGCGGGCGCTGCGGCACATCGATCCGGCTGCCGTGCCACCACCCTCCGACTAGGCGCCCTACCTAAGTCGGCCGCACCACGCCGGAGACCGGTTCTCCCATGAGCCGTCGGATGACCGGCACGAGCAGGGCAAGCAGACATCCCGCGCCGAGACACAGCACGAGGAAAATCAGGAAGAAGTCGGCCGGTCCTCCGAGCACCCGGAAGATTTCGCCGCGCTCGATCGGCTGCACCATGCCTGCCAGGTAACCGCCGATCAGGTTGGCCACGAAGTTGGCGGTCAGCCATATACCCATCAGCATCGATGCGAGCCTGGGGGGCGCGGTCTGGCTCACAAACGAGATACCCACCGGCAGGAAACAGAGCTCTCCCACCGTGTAGATCAGGTAGAACGCCACCAGCACCCATGGACTCACCAGCGAGCCGTGGTCGCTCTGCGCAGCACCCGCCACCATGATCGCGTAGGCCAAGCCGAGCAGGATCAGCCCCAGTGCCATCTTGGCCGGAGTGCTGGGTGCCCGATCCCCCAACCGTTGCCAGAGGCCGGCGACGGCCGGCGCCAGCAGCAGAACGAACAAGGGATTGACCGATTGGAACCAGGCGGCGGGGATCTCGCCGTTCGGTGCCAGCCAGGCCAGCCACTCGCCTGCTGCCCGGTCGGTACGGCGGGCGGCAAACACATTCAGCGATGAGCCGGCCTGCTCATAGGCCAACCAGAAGACCACCACGAAGACAGTGATGAGCCCGATCGCAATTATGCGCTGCCGTTCGGCCGGCGTCAGCGCTGTATGGAGGCGGGGCCCTGCCGACGCCGCGCCCCTCCGCGGCGAGAGGCCGACACTTCGCAGCGATTCGCCCCTGGCCCAGAGGTAGAACAGCAGCGCCACCGCCATGCCGCTGCCCGCCGCGCCGAACCCGTACGACCAGCCGTGCCTGACTGCGAGCCAGGCGCACACCAGCGGGCCGAAGAACGCGCCCAGGTTGATACCCATGTAGTACAGAGTGAAGCCCGAGTCCCGGCGCGGGTCCCCCGGCGGGTAAAGCTGGCCGACCATCGTGTGCACGTTTGCCTTGAAAAACCCGGTGCCCACCGCGACGAGGGCCAGTCCGGCAGCGAACGACAGACCGGTTCCGAGTGCGAGGGAGAAGTAACCGAGCGTGAGGATCGCGCCGCCGACCACCAGCGATCGGTTGGTACCGAGGAACCGGTCCGCGAGCCACCCTCCCGCGACCGGGGTGAGGTAGGTGAGACCGACGAACCAACCGTAGAGCCGGCTGGCCCTCTCCTGGCTCCACCCCAGGCCACCGGTGGCCGTGTCGATGAGATACAGGATGAGGAGCGCCCGCATCCCGTAGTAGGCGAAGCGCTCCCAGAGCTCGGTGAAGAAGAGCACCGCGAGCCCTGGCGGTTGTTGCAGCCTTATCTGGGAACCTCGGCCTCGACCAGCGAGTACAGCAGGGTGCGCACGGCCGGCACTCCATCCAATCGGAAGCGCGCTCGAGTAGGCCCGGGTCCGACCCGGACGGTGATTGCTTCGGGAGGCAGGGCCTCGAAGAGGTCCTCATCGGTGCGATCATCGCCAATGGCGAGCACCGTGGTTGTGGCCAGCCGCTCGGGCGAGAGCGGTGGGACGATCCGCCCCTTGTGAATGCCGTATGGCCGGATCTCGATGACCTTGTGCCCCGCCAGGATCTCCACCGGTTGATTGCTGAGCAGCTGGGTCAGATGGAGCCGTAGCTCGTTGGCTCGCCGGGCTCCCGCCTCCCGGTCCGCCATGCGGTAATGCCAGGCCAGTGCCGCCGACTTCACCTCGATCAAGGAACCTGGCGTCCTGGCGGTGATGTCCCGAAGAATGGTCAGTGCCGGCTCACGCCAACTGCCGCCCAGCTCCCCAATCGCGGTCCACTCGGAGCTGCCGACCGGCCGGGACCAGAATCCGTGCTCCGCGTGCAGCGCAATCGGCAGCGTGCCGAGCCAGTGTTCCAGGGTCTCGCGCGGGCGTCCGCTCACCACATGGACTTCGCTGCGGGGACGCGCGGCCAGCGCACCGAGCAGCTCCATCAGCGCAGGATCGGGCCGGGCCAGCTCGGGTGTCGCGGTGTAGGGAACCAAGGTGCCGTCGTAGTCGAGCAGCGCCAGCAGATCCTCCGCATCGTGAAGCCGCGCCTGAAGGGCCTGGCGGGCGGCGATCGCCCCGGCAGGAGCGCGGCGCGACGAAGGCTGCCGCTGGGTAATCGTCTCCAGCTGCTCCAGGAACGTCGCGGCCCAGTGATGGACGTCGTAGGCCTGCACCCGCGCACGCAGCGGCTCCAGTCGGGTCCGCCGTTCCTCCGCTCCCATCATGAGCGCGCGATAGCAGCTCTCGGCGGTTCCCTCCACGTCGTAGGGATTGACTTGAATGGCCTCGGGCAGCTCCCAGGATGCCCCGGCAAACTCACTCAGCACCAGGACTCCGTCGCCATCGGTCCGAGAGGCCACGAACTCCTTGGCCACCAGGTTCATGCCGTCGCGCAACGGAGTGACCAGCATGACGTCCGCCGCGCGGTAGAGTGCCACCAGCTCCCGCTCCGATAGCCCGCGAAAGATGTAGTGCACGGGGACCCAGCTCGGGGTCGCGAAGTCGCCATTGATGCGGCCCACCATGCCGTCGACCAGTGATCGAAACTCCTGATATGCCCCCACCCCGGTCCGCGACGGCACCGCCACCTGCACCAGCCGAACCCGTCCCCGCAGGTCTGGATGCGTCTGCAGCATCTTCTCATAGGAGAGGAGCCGCCGGGGAATCCCCTTGGTGTAGTCCAGACGATCCACTCCCACCAGGAGCTTCACCGATCCGTCACCGCGCAGCGCCTTTGCCTCGGCCTGCACTGTCGGGTCTTCTGCCAGCGCGATGAACGTTGCGGCGTCGATCCCCATCGGAAAGACGCCGAGCCGGACTTCGCGATCCGTCAGCTGGACCCGGTCGATGTCCACCGTGAGCCCGAGGATCTGGGTGAGCGAGGCGGCGAAGTGTCTCAGGTAGGTGGGCGTATGAAACCCGACCAGGTCGGCGCCGAGGAGTCCACGGAGCAATCGATCGCGCTCGGGAAGCGTGCGGAACAGTTCCTCGGACGGAAACGGTATATGGAGGAAGAATCCGATGCGGGCGTCCGGGAGCCGCTGCCGCAACAGTTCGGGCAAGAGCAAGAGCTGATAGTCGTGCACCCAGATCAGGTCGCCGGGCTGATAATGCTGAGCCACCACATCGGCGAACCGCTGGTTCACCTCGGCGTACGGCTCCCAGTCGCGCACGTGAAGCGGAACTTGCTCCAGGAGATAATGGAAGAGCGGCCAGAGGACCCCGTTGGAGAAGCCCTCGTAGTAGCGGGTGATCTGATCGGCACTCAGGGGGACGGCCGCCAGCCGCATGTCGGCCAGCTGCCGGTTCAGCTCGGTCTGCTGGCTCTCGGTGAGGTCGTCGGCCGCGCCGGACCACCCGACCCAGAGCCCGCCAGACTGCTCGTGCACCCTGAGGAGGCCCGTCGCCAGGCCGCCGGAGCTCTTCTGCACCTCGACACCGGCTTCGTTTGCTCGAACGGTGATCGGGAGGCGGTTTGCGACGATCAGGACACGGGGCATGGTTGTAAGGTAGTCGCTAGTCGCTAGCTGCTAGTCATTAGTCGTCAGTCGCTAGTCGCCAGTCGCTAGTCGCTAGTCGCTGGTCAGGAGTTCCGTGGTCTACACCAAGAGACTAGCGTCTAGTGACTAGTGACTAGTGACTAGCGACTAGCGACTAGCGACTAGCGACTAGCGACTAGCGACTAGCGACTAGCGGGGCCAAACCTGATTGCTCCGGTCCAGATCCGGGAAGTCCTTCTGGGTATCGATCTCGATGCTCTTGACCATCGGCTCCCGCGGTATCCGGATGGCGTGCCGCCGGTCGCCTCCGAACCAGACGTCCACCGGGATGGTCAGCTGGTCCACCCGGCCATTGGCCCGGGTCACCGCCAGGAAGACCGGCATCGGTGCCCGTCCCCGGTTCTCGACGATGACCTCGAGTGAATCGCCGGCTGTGGTGACGGTATCGATCGCCTGATCGAGCTTCCAGGTCTCGAAGAACCAGGTCCGCCAGAACCATGAGAGGTCCTTACCCGAGACGTCTTCGAAGGTGTGAAAGAAGTCATAGGGTGAGGGATGTTTGTAGCTCCATCGGCGGATGTATTCGGTGTAGGCCTTGTGGAACGTCTCCGCCCCGATCACCGCCCGGAGCGCCACCAGCACGCTCGCAGGCTTGTAATAGCTCGCCACCCCGTACGAGGCGTAGGTGGGATAGCGGTCACCGTGATGCATCAGCTCCACCTCACTGCCCATCTGGGCAATGTCGAGGTAGTTCTTCCGGTTCCGCGCCTCGTCGTCGAAGCCCTTGAAAAAGCTGTCCATGGACTGGGACTGATCGAACTGGGTGAGCCCCTCGTCCATCCAGGCGTAGCGCTTCTCGTCCGAGCCCACGACCATCGGAAACCACATGTGTCCGATCTCATGGGTGAGGACCTCATACAGGCCGAGCGTGTCCCACTGGCCGCCGATGCAGGTCATCATGGGATACTCCATGCCACCGCAGGAGGTAGGCCCGTCTACCGCGGTCATGTGGGAGTAGGGATAGGGCGCCAGATACTTGGAGAAGAATTCGATCGAGTAGCGCGAGTAGCGGGCGCTTTCATCCCATCGGCTGATCCGACGCTGCTCGGGACGATAGAACGAATAGATGGCCGCCGTGTCCGGACGCCCGTCGCCGGTCGCATCGCCGACCGCCGCATTGGTGGCATCCCAGAGATACCTGGCCGACGTGGCCCAGGCCACGTCGCGGACGTTTTCAGCCCGAAATCGCCAGGTGAGCTTGCCGTTGGTGCCGGCGGTGGTGGCCCTTCCCGGCTCGCGGTCCAGGTCGGTCACGACGTGCACTATTCCGGGTGCCCGGCCGGCCGAATCCAGCCGCTCGCGAGTCTGCGCTGAGAGAACCTCCGCCGGGTTCTGCAGCCGGCCGGTGGCATCCACCAGCCAACCCGCGGGCACGGTGAGCGCCACGTCGTAGTTCCCGTAGCCCATATAGAACTCGGCGTTGCCGAGATACTGGTCGATCTGCCATCCGTTGATGTCGTCGTAGACGGCCATCTGCGGATACCAGTAATTGATGTAGAAGACCTCGCCGTCCTGGCCTCCTCGAGGCGCCCCGTCTGGGGGTATCCTGAGCTTCCAGGCAAAGTCGAACGCGACCGACCCGCCGGGCGGCAATGTCCGTGGCAGCTGAATCCGCATGACGGTTCCATCTACCGTGTAGCCCGGCGCGTCTCCCTCGGTCTTCTTCAGCTCCTGCCCCTGCACCGCCACGCGATCCAGCTCGATACCCTCGACCTGCCAGGGGACGTCGGTGTTATGCCGGCTGTTCGGCGCGAAGATGTTCTGCAGCAGCTGGACGTAGACCTCGTTCAGCGCGTCGGGCGAGCGGTTAGTAGGTCACCGATCCCTTGCCGCTTGGAGACCGGATTGAGCTCGGCCTCCAGACGGTAGTCCGCCCATTGCTGCCAATAGCGCGGACCCGGCTTTCCGGTGCGGGTGCGGGTGCCGTTGGTCACGGCTCGCTCGAACCCCTCGAGGACGGGAACCGCGAGGCTACTGGTGTGAGCCCCCACTGTCCCCGGAGTGGGGGAGGTGACCGGCGCGCGTCGGCCGCCGCTACAGGCCGAAAGGGCCGTCAGCAAGATCAGGCCGGTGAGCGTGCTCCGACGACGAGGGGCCGTGCAATCCATCAGCTTCTCCGGCTCAGGGGGACCTGAATGATTCTTCGTGCGGCGAGGATGATGTTCTGACTGAGGGCGTGAGGCAACCCTACGGCCGGCTGACCAGGCTCGTTTCAGAACGGCGCGACGGAATCCTCCGCATAAGCATCAGAATAGCCCTACGGAGCAATCCCGCTCCGAACCCAGACGCATGCCCATGCGGGAGTAGATAATGTCCCACGGATGGTTCCGTCGCCTCAAGTCAGCCGGAGTTGGATTGGCCTTCGCCATCGGCCTGATGGCGGCCGGTCTTCTTCACTTGCCTTATCAGTCCGCAGCGCAGCAGGCCCAGCAACAGTCTCCCTACGGCCCGGGAGTTCAAGCCGCCAGCCGGACAGTAACCCCGGCCGCAGCATCGCTTCAGAATCTCAGCGAAGCCTTTGCCTCTGTGGCAGAGCACGTCAAACCCAGCGTGGTCTACATCAAATCCGGCCGGAAGCCTGAGGCCATGACTCGGAGAGGACCCCGAGGCCAGCGGAACGCTCCTCGCATGGAGGTGCCGCCCGGTATGGAGCCGTTCTTCCGCGGGCTGCCTCCAATGCAGCCGCAACCGCAGGAGCCCCAGTTCCAGGAGGGCTCCGGCTCGGGATTCGTCGTCTCCAAGGACGGCTACATCCTCACCAACAACCACGTGGTCGATGGCTCGGATCAGGTAACGGTCCGCCTGCTGGACCGGCGCGAGTTCAAGGCCAAGATCGTCGGGACCGACCCGAATACCGACCTCGCGGTGCTCAAGATCGACGCCAAGAACCTCGTCCCGGCTCCGCTGGGCAACAGCGGTGCGGCCCGGGTCGGCGAGTGGGTCCTGGCCGTAGGCAATCCTTTGGGTGACAATCTCACCTTCACGGTGACCTCGGGCATCATCAGCGCGAAAGGTCGCAGTCTCGCCCTTCCGGGCCAGTCCGACCGCACCATCCAGGACTTCATCCAGACCGACGCGGCCATCAATCCGGGCAACTCCGGCGGTCCCTTGGTGAGCGTGCAGGGTGAGGTGATCGGCGTCAACTCGGCCATTGCCAGCGAGACCGGGTACTACTCCGGGTACGGCTTTGCCATCCCGATCGATCTTGCCCGCCGGGTGATGGACCAGATCATCTCCGAAGGCCGGGTCCACCGCGTGGCGCTCGGCATCACCGTTCAGGACGCCACCGCGAACGATGCCGAGTACGTCGGTCTGCCGGATATCCGCGGCGTCCTGGTCCAGGACTTCACCGAGAAGTCTCCGGCTCAGAAGGCTGGGATTGAGTCCGGCGACATCATCGTGGCGGTGGACGGAAAGCCGGTCGAGTACGTCGGCCAGCTCCAGCAGCAGATCGCCTTCCGGAAGGCCGGTGAGACCGTGAAGGTCGAGGTGGCGCGGAAGGGTGGAGTACACAAGACGCTCGAAGTCCGGTTGCAGGAAGTTGCCCCGCCCAAGCAGACTGCCGACGCGAGCGCGGATCAATCGAACGATGCGTCCGATTCGAGCGACGCGGCGGCCGCCTCAATCGATCTCCTCGGCCTCACGGTCCAGCCGGTGGATCAGGACGCGGTGCAGCAGTTCGAGCTCGCGCCCGACCAGCGGGGCCTCCTGGTCACCGGGGTCACTCCCGGCGGGCCATCGTACGGCGAGGTGGCCGACCCGGACCAGGGCGGTCCCGACATCATCCTGTCGGTCGAGGGCAAGCCGATGAAGAGCGTGGCCGACCTCAAGCAGACGCTCAAGGCCTTCAAGAAGGACGATATCGTGAGCCTTCGGATCTACAACACCCAGGCCAAGACCCGCCGGATCCAGCGGATTCGCTTGGGCGACTAGGCTCACTGCAGTTATAGATTCCGGAGCGCGCATCCCATTGCCGGGGTGCGCGCTTCGCTCATATTCAGGCGGACCCTCACCCAGGCCGCCGCCATGAGCGATCCCACCAACCCGTACGCCGCATTGTCGCTCATCGTAGCGCCGGCGGTGCTGACCAACGCCTCCTCCATCCTCGTCCTGAGCACCAGCAATCGCCTGGCGCGTGCCGTGGATCGGGCCCGTACCCTGGCCACTGAGCTGGACACTCCGGCCAAGGCCGTGGATCTCGCGGCGCTGCGGTTGAGTGAGCTCGACAGCGCCGCGCGGCGGGCGGTGATGCTGCTCGGTGCGTTGCGTCTTTTCTATGTGTCGATCGGCTCGTTCGCGGCGGCAGCGCTCACGTCGCTCATCGGCGCCGCACTGCTGGGGACCCCGCTCCGCACCGTGCCGGCGACCCTGGAGATCATCGCCCTGGCAGCTGGTTTTGGGGGAGTCATGGGGCTGGTGCTGGGCTGCGTCCTTCTGCTTCGGGAAACCCGAATTGCGGTCCGGACCATGACCGACGAGGCAACCCTCCTCGGGGCCTACTTCGCCAAGCGAACCAAAACGACTTGATCGCCTCTGCCGGCTGGCCCATCCGTGACCGTAGCGTCATTCAGTTGATACTGAACGGATTAACTTCCGCTTCGGGTCTGCGTCTAAACCCGAATGAGGAAGGCTAGGGATCCGCAAACGGTGAATTTCATCGAGCGAATGGGCGTCGCCCTCGAATCCGACGGCCTGCCGCGTATCGCGGGGCGGATCTTCGGTCTTTTGCTGGTCAGTGAGGACGCCCGTTCGCTGGACGATCTGGCCGCCGAGCTCCGAGTCAGCAAGGGCAGCGTGAGCACCAATGCGCGCCTGCTGGAGCAGCGCGGCCTGCTCGAGCGGGTCTGCCGGCCGGCCGACCGCCGGGACTACTACAGCGTGCGCCCGGATCTGTTCATTCACACGATGGCCCAGCGACTGACGCGGTGGCAGCAATTCCACGAAGCGATCGGCGCGGCCCGCACCAGTGTGCCGATACGAAGCCAGGAGGTCAGGGACCGGCTCGAGGAGTATGAGCAGGCCTATGCCTTCATCTCCCAGGTGATTGGTGAAGCGCTGACTCGCTGGCAGGGGATCCGGGATGAACGACTCAGCGGGGCGGGAGCACCGGGGTGAGCTCGCACTCGAATGGCCTGGCCGCGTGCCTGCTGTTGGCAGGCTTCGGATGTGTCGGGACGCCATCCGTCAATGGTGTGCCGGGCGTGCCCCCGTCCTCGAGCGCGCCTTGGACACCGCCGCGTGACATTCGGGTGCGGGATTCGGTGGCCCATCCCCCGGTGCCGGCGGACCTGGAGCAACGGATCCGCCGGCTGACCCTGGCGGAGGTTGTGGATCTGGGACTCCGAAACAATCCGACCACCCGGATCTCCTGGGCCAACGCGCGGGCCGCCGCCGCCGCATATGGCTCGGCCCGCGGGGCCTATCTGCCGACCATCGATGGCGATGTGACCGCTACCCGGCTCAAGACAGTGGCCTCCCAGGGGCGGAGCGCGGTCACCCAGTCGGTGCTGAGCCCGAGCCTCAACCTCACCTATCTGCTGTTCGACTTCGGGGGCCGCTCCGGCACGATTGGAGCCGCCCGCAACGCGCTGGTCGCCGCCGACTTTACTCATAACGCGACCCTGCAGAATGTGGTGCTGCAGATCCAGTCGGCCTACTTCCAATACATCGCCAATCGAGCCCTGCTCCAGGCTCAGCGGATCACCGTGCGGGAAGCCCAGATCAATCTGCAGGCTGCGGAGGAGCGGCATCGCGTCGGTGTCGCGACGATCGCCGACGTGCTGCAGGCCCGCACCGCGGCTTCCCAGGCTGAGCTGGCGGCGCAGGCCACCGAGGGCGATCTGCAGACCTCGCGCGGCGCGCTGGCCCTGTCTCTGGGATTGCCGGCCAATCTGCCCTACGACATCGACTCCACCGCGGCCCAAGTGCCGGTCGCGGTGCTGGCCGACAGCGTGGATGTGCTGATCGCGCGCGCGGTGGAGGCGCGGCCTGATCTGGCCGCCGCTCGGGCGGAGTACGAGACGTCTCGAGATCAAATCTCGATAGCGCGAGCAAATCGGCTCCCGTCGCTGGAATTGAATGGAACCGGGGGACGGACCTACACCACCTCCCTGCCCCAAGGCGGCAACAATTACACTCTGTCGCTGGGGCTTCGAATCCCGCTCTTTGCGGGTTTCTCGCGGATTTACGATCAACGACAGGCCGTGGCCCTGGCCGACGCGGCTGCCGCCCGGACCGATGCCCTGGGCCAGCAGGTGGTCTTCCAGGTGTTCAGCTCGTACTACGCCTTGCGGACTGCTGACCGCCGGGTGCGGACCACTGAGGACCTCATAGCCAGTGCCCAGCGCTCGAACGATGTCGCCTTGGGCATGTACAAAGCCGGGGTGGGATCCGTGCTGGATCTCCTGACGGCTCAAGCCGCACTCGCCGATGCCCGCGCCCAGCAGGTCCTGGCGCGGCTGGAGTGGAACACCTCGCTGGCCCAGCTCGCGCACGATGCAGGGGTCCTCGACGAACGGGGCGGAAGCTCCCTCCGTCTCCAGCCGGACTCCGCCTCCCAGGCACCTCCACGATGAGAACGACCGTGAAGGGAACGCTGTTATCCCTGCTCCTGCTCGCCGGCTGCTCCAAGGCGAAACCCCCGGCGGCGCCGCCGGTTCCAGTTAAGGTCGCCATCGCCGAGCGGCGGCCGATGCCGTTCGAGCTGGCTGCCACCGGCACCGTCGAGCCGCTGCAGGCGGTGGCGGTGCAGGCGCAGGTAGGCGGCGCCCTGCAACGAGTCGCCTTCAAGGAAGGCGATGAGGTAAAACAAGGCCAGCTGCTCTTTCAGCTGGATCCGCGGCCGTACCGCGCCGCCCTCGACCAGGCGCTCGCGATGCTGGCTCATGACCGGGCCCAGGCCGATAATGCGGTGCAGGATCAGAAGCGATACGAGTCGCTGGTGGAGAAGGAGTACGTCACCCCCCAGCAATACGAGCAGGTGCGGACCACGGCCGCGGCGGCTCAGGCCACGCTCGCCGGGAGTCAGGCGGCCGTCGACCAGGCACGGCTGAACCTTCAATACTCCACCATTCGGGCGCCGATATCGGGCCGGACCGGAAGTCTCCTGGTCCGGGAGGGGAACCTGGTACGGGCCAACGCCGACCAGCCGCTGGTCCTCATCAACCGGATCCGGCCGATCCTGGTTCGCTTCGCGGTCCCCGCGGGTAACCTGCCGCTCATTCAGACCCACCTCGGCAAGGGCATCGTCGTCCGCGCCGAGGCCGCGGGTGGAGGAGATCCCAGTGAGGGCTCCCTGAGCTTCGTGGACAACGCGGTGGACACGACCACCGGCACCATTCTCCTCAAGGGGCGTTTCCCCAACGACGATGGCTCGCTCTGGCCCGGCGGGTTCGTCAACATACGACTCCAGCTCTACGTGGAGCCGGACGCGATCGTGGTGCCCACGGCGGCAGTGGTATCCGGGCAGCAGGGCAGCTTCATCTTCGTGATTCAGGCGGACAGCACGGCGGCCACCAAGGCGGTGACGATCAGCCGGACTGCAGGCGATTTCGCCATCGTGAGCGGTGGTATTCAGGCGGGAGACCGGGTCGTGGTCGACGGGCAGCTGCGGCTGCGCCAGGGCGCCAAGGTCCAGATCAAGGCCGCGGCCGACACCACGCGGCTGGGCGCGTTATGAACTT
>Ga0193723_1000725_pt1 | contig 12905 bp, 11 predicted proteins | sample H2m2metaG_FD_143042 | JGI IMG/M metagenome (GOLD analysis project Ga0193723, IMG submission 143042) | Soil microbial communities from a riparian zone of the East river system, Colorado, United States - H2m2 | ecosystem: Environmental > Terrestrial > Soil > Riparian zone | place: USA: East River... | reverse complement strand
CGACATCGGAGGGCACTTGCTCTCCTCAGGAAAGAACGTGGCGCATTGGGGCGAGAACTCCAGTCGGTGCGCAGATGTCGCGTACTTGAAACGTGGCTGGCAGCACATTTCGAATCGGACATTGCCGCGGATCACGGAGACAAGGCGCACGATCTGATTCGGATGACCTGCGTCGTTGTGGATGGGCATGCAGTCCATCACTTCAACCACGCCTTCTTCGGCCAAGAAACGAGTTAGCAGAATGTTGGTATCCGGCAAATAAAGCTGCCGTGCACGCATGTTCGCCATCCGAGGTCGAATTTGAAATCGGCCGGCCTTCTGGTCATCGAGCAGAGCGGCAAACACTGTCGGCGAGTCGAACTCCGGATAGCACATGAAGTCGATCGACCCGTTCATGCCGACTAGTGCAATCGACTGCATGTTGCCGATCACGCCGTAATTTTCGATTGGTTCAAAAGCCATACTGCAACTTAGAATTTGTGGACGCCATCCGGCGCCGCAAGGGTTAGAATGCGCCTGAATTATCTACGCGCAATGGTGACTGCCTGGCTGGTTACAGCTTGGAGGCGTGCGCGGACCATCAGAGCTGATCACTCAACGTCACGCAATTTCACTGGCCGAAGCAGCCGAGGTCTCACCTCTGCGCCACCTGATCCGTTGAAAGAGGCGCGGCGCCGAAATTGACACTGAACCGCTTACACCACACGGAGACAGCGCGATATTTCGAGAGATCTAGATCGGAGCCAAGGGTGTAATTCTGGTCACCGATATTGCCCTTGATCGAGCCAAGATCGACAAAGGCGGCCCTCTTCACTGATTCGCTATCCCTGGCGTCGTCAGCAGCGAAGAGATAGACATGAACATCCGGGCCGTTTGACGTCTTGAAGTGTGTGAAGCGCAGCACGCGAGTGCCATCGGCTAGCTGATAGACCGCAGCAGTTCCACTGGTCGCGTGCGCTACTGAATGGAATTTGCCCGAGGCGAGCGGTCTCGCTGGCGAATCCGCCGCCTGCGCCGTTGGCAGTTCTTCATGGACCCGTTGATTTACGAACAGACGTTCGGGACGGAACGCGTACCAGGCCACTAACAGCACAACGGCAATCACGGGGAGAATGATTCTGTATTTCTGCATTGACTGACTCCTTTTCAATCGTTTGTGAGTTGGCTGCGAGGATGTTGTCATCTGTCACATTCACGCTACCTGACGACGGATTGCGATTCTACCTTCTCCAGATTTTGTACTGTGGCTGAAGAGGTAACGCTTGCTACCTCTTTCGAGTGACAGCCCGCGGTCCTCCAACTACCGCCGATCGCGCGCGTTAAGGCAGTGAACACCGACCGTGTCGGCGACGAAGACTACATCGGCACGGCCGACGAAAAGCCCGCATTCAACCACTCCCACTACTCGCCTAATCCGCTCCTCTAGCTGTCCTGGATCAGCGATAGGACCGAAGTTGCAGTCGAGAATGCGGTTGCCGCTATCGGTCACGAACGGCTTGTCGGTCGCTGACAAACGCAGCCGCGCTTTTGCGCCGAGCAATTCGAGAGCGGCCTGCGTTGCTTCGAGTCCAAAAGCGACGACTTCCACCGGAACTGGAGTGCGCGCACCGAGTTGATCCACCAATTTGAAACCATCCACAACAATTGCGAGGCGCCGGCTTGCGGCGGCAACAATCTTCTCGTGCAGCAAGGCGCCGCCGAGCCCCTTGATGAGATTGAGCGTGCCGCGTTCCACCTCGTCCGCACCGTCGATGGTAATATCAATTTGGCAATGTTCAGTAAACGACGTGAGCGGAATGTTCTCAGCCTTCGCCTGGGCAGCCGTGCGCTCCGAAGTAGGAATGCCGACGAATCGCAGTCCTTCTCGGTGTCGCCGCCCTAGTGCCTCAACTGCGAACGCCGCTGTCGAGCCGGTGCCGAGCCCGACCACCATGCCATCCTGCACGAGTTCGACCGCTGCTCCGGCCGTGGCGCGTTTGAGAACATCCCGACGAGCGTCAGACTCAGGAGCCGACCCATTCATGCCTGCGCCGCTGCCGCTGTGGCGTGCCCGCGGATCGCCGCGATCGCCTACGCATAATCTTTCGTGCCGAAAATCGCCGAGCCCGCGACGATGGCAGTTGCTCCGGCGGCCGCCGCCTGTGCCGCCGTTGTTCTGTTCTCTCCGCCGTCGACCTGTATAATGGGATGGACACCACGCAGTGCGCACATCGCGCGGAGCTGCTCGATTTTCGGCAGCATCTCGGAGAGGAACGGCTGACCACCAAATCCGGGATTCACAGTCATCACCAAAACGATATCACAAAGATGAAGCACATATTCGATGAGCTCCGGCGGAGTCGCCGGATCCAGCACGACGCCTGCTTTCTTTCCGAGGTGTCGGATCCGGCTCAGCGTCCGATGCAGATGGATCGTGGAGCCGGGCTCGGCTTGAACGAGCAGGTGATCGGCTCCCGCTTGGGCGAACGTATCAATGTAGCGCTCCGGTTCGACGATCATGAGATGCACATTCAGAGGTTTCAGAGTTGATCGTCGGATCGCCTCCACCACCACCGGTCCAATGGTGATGTTGGGCACGAATCGGCCGTCCATCACATCGACGTGAATCCAGTCGGCGCCGGCCGCATCAATTGCGTGAATCTCATCGCCCAAGCGCGTGAAGTCTGCAGACAACACCGAAGGTGCAATGAGGATCGACCGCGCGGCAGACGCCCGCGCGCCCGCCTCAGAATAATCGGTTTCCAGTACGAGCTGAGATCGAAATGTCATATCGATTACGACTCGCCCGCCGCAGCTCGATCGACGAACCAGAAGAGCTCGCCGACGGGCTGCACGCGTGCCGCTGGGACCTGGCTGCCGCCGGCGCAGATCGCGCGGAAAATCGGCTCCTTCTCGCTGCCGGTCACGAGAAACGCGACGCGCCGGCTGCTTTCGATCACTGGATAGGTCATTGTGATGCGCACCTCGGGCCGTCCGTGTGAAACGGCCGCCACCCATCGTTTGCGTTCCTCTAGCACGGCTTCGCCGGGCAGCAGCGACGCTGTATGCCCGTCCGGACCTAGACCTAGCAGCGTCACGTCGAAGAGCGGTGTGGCCGGATCGAGAATCGTTGCGCCATAAGCATGTTGCAGAGTTCGTTCGTACTGCTGGGCGGCCTCTTGCGGGCTTCCGTCGACTGGAATTGGGTGAATGTTCTCTGGCGGCACAGAGGCCTTCGCGAACATCGCCTCGCGTACCATCCGATAATTGCTGTCCGGACTGTCGTAGGGAACGAATCGCTCGTCGCCAAAGTACCAGGACACAAGCTGCCACGGGAAACGGTTCCTGAACTCATCCGACGCGAGCAGTTGGTAGAGCGTTTTCGGGGTCGAGCCGCCTGATAGGGATACCCGGAAGCTGCCCTTCGCCGCAACCGCGGCCGTCGTAATCCATTCAGCCACATGGCGGGCGAGCGCCGCCGGATCGGAAAATATTTTGATGTGTCCGGTCATGTCGTCGGTTGTCTCAATTTTGCGGAGCAAAGCGTTATTGTGTGTCTCATCATGAGCTCCATGCACCTCGTTAGGCCAACGGCCTCCATGCTCGACCGTCGCGCACTAGTAACTCGTCAGCCGCAGCAGGCCCGCTTAAGCCCGCTAAATAGTTCGGAAAATCCCGCGGCGGATTGTTCGCCCAAGCATCAAGAATGGGCTGAACAGCCTGCCAACCCAGCTCGATGTTGTCGGCGCGTTGGAACAAGGTCGCATCGCCCATCATGCAGTCGTAGATGAGAGTCTCGTAGCCGGTATTGGGCGCGGCGTTGAAAAAGTCCTTGTAGCAAAAGTCCATGGTGACGTTGCTCAGCCTAACGAATGGACCGGGTCGCTTGGCCGCGAACTCAAGCCCAATGCCCTCACTCGGCTGGATACGCAGGATCATCCAGTTGGGATGCATTCGCTTCACATCTGTACCGCGAAAAAGTGAATACGGTGCCTGGTGAAAGTGGATTGCTATCTCCGTAACTCGGCGTTTCATGTATTTGCCGGTGCGAAGATAGAATGGAACGCCGGCCCAACGCCAGTTATCGATCTGTAACTTGCAAGCGATGAACGTCTCGGTCTTCGAATCTGGAGCGACGTCCGGCTCCTGACGATACGCGCGCACGGACCTGCCCGAGACGGTACCGGCGTCGTATTGGCCACGCACTGCATCTCTGAGCGCTCCCGCAGTATCGAGGGGGTGTATCGCTTCAATTACTTCAGCCTTCTTGTTCCTCACCGCATCGGCATCGAAGGAAATCGGTGGCTCCATCGCTGTCATCGCCAGTAGTTGAAATACGTGATTCGGCACCATGTCGCGCAGCGCTCCGGTCTTCTCGTAAAATTTTCCGCGATGCTCTACGCCGACCGTCTCCGCAGCGGTGATCTGAATGTGATCAATATGTTCTCGATTCCACATCGGCTCGAAGAGACCATTAGCAAAGCGGAGCGCCATAATGTTCTGGACCGTTTCCTTTCCGAGGAAGTGGTCGATCCTATAGATCTGATCCTCTCCCAGATGCTTCAGAATTTCGCGGTTAAGCGCTTTGGCCGAAACCAAGTCGTGGCCAAAGGGCTTTTCAATAATCACACGCCGCCATTGGCCGTCCCTTTCCGTCACGAGACCCGCCGCTCCGAGGCCATCGACCGCCACACTGAAGAAGCGGTCCGCAATTGCGAGATAGAAGAGGCGGTTGCCCGCCGTACCCGCTGTTTTGTCCAGGCGAGTGAGATGCCCGTCAAGCCGACGATAGGCTTCGGGATCGTTTAGGTCGCCTTGCAAATAGCTCATCCGTTCGGTCAACCATTGCCAGGCAGTCTGATCTATGTGGTCGACTGCGAACTCGCCATCGGCGCCGACGAATTCTTGCATGGTATGGGTGAGATCGGTGCGCCATTCCTCCGTGGTTTTCGGGGCGAGGTCTACGCCAACGAGCTGGAATTCGTTAGGCAGTCGTCCGGCATTCACCAGGTTATAGAGCGCCGGAACGACCAAACGCTTCGTCAAGTCGCCCGCGGCGCCGAGAATGACCATTGCGCAGGGGGGCGCAACCGGCGCGCCGTCCGGCGCGAATGCTGAGGCACCCTTATCGCGGGTCAGCGTTTCCATTGCAAGGTTCCCCTCGTAAGACCGAGTGTTCGACCACTGTCGCGAACGCCGTCGGCGGAATGGCTAGGTGATAGGCAGGATGGCGCGCGTCGCCAAGTTCCCGGCGCAACGCCTTGTAGGTTGCGGGGTCGGAATTGTCGCCTCGCACGTAGCGCAACAGCCCAACGAGTTTGTCAAAAGCCGCTGGGCCCAAGCCTCCGTGCTTTTCGACGCTCTCGCGAGCTCGCGCTTTTAGAGCCGCGAGGTCCGGAGCAGAACGCGCTACGCCAATGACCGGCATGTTGAGATTGCCGTGTTTGGCCATCGCTTGCAACGCCGGGAAAATCTTCTTATAAGCCAGGTCCCCAGTTGCGCCGAAGAATAGTAATGCGTCAGACTGAGTAGAGGCCCCCTCACGAATAGCCACCATTGAGTGGCTCTCTCCGCGCTGAGTATCTATGAGTTCATTTGCAGGATTCATGCCGCCTTGATGTTTTGCATTTTCTCCAGATGGCCACCAAAACCGAAGCGCATCGCGGAAAGCAGCCTATCCGCGTAATCGGCTTCACCGCGCGAAGAGAACCGCTCATATAAAGCCGTTGTCAGCACCGGTACGGGCACACCTTCATCAATCGCAGCTTTGATCGTCCAGCGACCTTCCCCGGAATCGGAAACCCGGCCGGCGAACTTCGCGAGCTTAGGATCTGTAACTAATGCAGCTGCGGTGAGGTCGAGTAACCATGACGCGATCACGCTGCCGCGTCGCCAAACTTCGGAAATATCAGCTACGTTGAAATCGTATTGGTAGTGCTCCGGATTGCGCAACGGTGTAGTCTCAGCATCTATGTCACTCTGACGTTTTCCCGCATTGGCCGCTTCCAAAACACTTATGCCTTCCGAGTAAGCGGCCATGATTCCATACTCGATCCCATTATGGATCATTTTCACAAAATGCCCCGCACCGCTCGGACCACAATACAAGTAGCCTTGTTCCGCTGTGCCATTGAGTTTCTCGCGGCCAGGAGTGCGCGGCACATTGCCGATGCCCGGGGCAAGCGCTGCAAAGATAAGATCTAAACGTTGGACTACCTCCTTTTCACCGCCAATCATCATGCAATAGCCACGATCCAAGCCCCAGATTCCGCCGCTGGTCCCCACATCGAGATAGTGAATACCTAACGAGCGGAGCCCATTCGCCCGTTCTATATCATCTATGTAATAGGAGTTGCCTCCATCGATAATGGTATCGCCAGCTTCCAGCAGCGGTGATAACTCGCCAATCGTTTCGTCGACCACCGCCGCGGGAACCATCAGCCAGATAGCTCGCGGCCGATCCAGCTTGGCGACTAAATCCGCCAGCGAAGCAGCGCCGATCGCTTTCTCTTTCACGAGGTCGTCGACCGCATTGGGTGAGCGATCAAACACGACACACGTCTGTCCGTTCCTTAGTAACCGGCGCACCATGTTTGCGCCCATCCTGCCTAGCCCAATCATTCCCAGTTGCATTGTGGTGTTTTTCATAACTTGTTTTACCTAGCTTCGCATTTCTCTCGCCGCGTCATCGGCAGCCGCTTCATGGCTGCCACTACACAGTCGCACGCAGCTGAACCTTCCGTGTTTGTTTCCTGCTTCCACGCTTCACCGTGGATGCTTCAAAGATGCTCTGAATGGCTGCATTCAGCTGGGCGTCAAATTCGGCATCGGATTGTTCGGCCCTCAATCCTTCGAGCAAAGCCCGCGAAAAGCTCGCGACCACCCCGGGATTCCGGCGCAACCGCTCGTTGGATTCTTCCCGTATATAACCACCCGACAACGCAAGAACCCTAACCACATTCGGATGTCTGACGCAATCAAAGTAAAAGTCGTCTCTCTCCGGCAGCGTAAGCTTCAGAAGGACCAGCCGGTCTGCTGGTAACTTGTTGAGCTTCTCGAGTATGGCTGTCTTAAGCAACTCTTCGGCTTTAGCTTTTTGAGGGCACTGAATGCTAACTTCCGGTTCGACTATTGGCACCAGCCCGGCAGCAAGGATTTGGGCAGCTACTTCGAACTGCTGATCAACTATTTCTTTGATTCCAGCTGAATCGGCTTGAATGATGAACGAGCGCATCTTGGTACCGAAAATCCGGTTCGCTTTCGCCTTGGCAAGCAACGCGGTAAGCTCGGGCATTGGCTTTATCAAGCGCACCCCGTTTTTCTCTTCCGCAAGACCTTTGTCCACTTTCAGGAAAGGGACGACCCGTTTCACGTTCCAGAGATAGTCTGCTGTCGGCCGTTCGTTGATTTCCCTGTCCATCGTGTTCTCAAACAGAATTGCGCCAAGAATCCGGTCGCCGTCGAAGCTTGGGCTGGTGATGATGCGCGTGCGCATCTGATGGACAATGGCAAACATCTCATCCTCATTGGACCACGCTCCGTCCTTGATCCCATAAGCCGCCAGGGCCTTGGGCGTGCTGCCACCGCTTTGGTCCAGCGCGGCTACGAAGCCCGGCTGTGTTTTCATTTTCCGCAATTGTTGTTCGTTCAATCCAGGATTACTCATGCTATCTGTTTCAGTTTCCGATAACGACGGATAAGATTATTGGTTGAAGTGTCGTGTTTCAGCTCCGGTGCCGAAGAAGCTTCTAATTCAGGAATGATCCGCTGGGCTAAGGCTTTGCCTAGTTCCACGCCCCATTGATCGAATGAGTTGATATTCCAGATAGTGCCTTGTGTGAACACGCTGTGTTCGTAAAGCGCCACAAGTTTGCCCAGCACTTCGGGAGTTAACCGATCAGCCAGAATAAGGTTCGATGGTCGGTTGCCTTCGAATACGCGGTGCGATACTAGCCAGCGGGGTGTCCCTTCGGCCTTTACCTCTTCGGCTGTTTTGCCAAAAGCCAGAGCTTCAGCTTGTGCAAATACATTGGCCAGGAGGATGTCATGATGACGACCTAGCGGAGTTAGTGGGTGGACAAAAGCGATGAAATCACACGGAATCAGCCGTGTGCCCTGATGAATTAACTGATAGAACGAATGCTGGCCATTAGTCCCGGGCTCGCCCCAAAAGATCGGCCCGGTGTCATAGGATACCTGTTTCCCGCCAAGGGTGACGTGCTTGCCGTTACTCTCCATTGTCAGTTGCTGAAGATAAGCGGGAAACCGTTTCAGATACTGTTCGTACGGAAGAACGGCGATCGTCTGCGCATCAAAAAAGTTGGTGTACCAAACAGTAAGCAAACCGAGCAGAACCGGCAGATTCCGATCAAACGGCGCGCTACGGAAGTGCTCATCCATCTGGTGGAAGCCGTCGAGCATGGAGCGAAAATTGTCCGAGCCAATCGCCAGCATGGTCGATAAGCCGATTGCAGAGTCCATTGAGTAGCGTCCACCGACCCAATCCCAAAAGCCGAACATGTTAGCCGTATCGATACCGAAGGCAGAAACCTTTTCAGCGTTGGTGGAGACGGCGACGAAATGTTTGGCAACAGCAGCTTTGTCACCTCCTAGTCCTTGCAACAGCCACGCCCGCGCGGTTTCCGCGTTCGTCATTGTCTCGAGCGTGGTGAAGGTCTTGGAGGAAACAATGAACAGCGTCTCAGCTGGATCGAGATCGCGGGTTGCTTCCACGAAATCGATGCCGTCCACGTTCGAGACGAACCGGAAGGTTAGCGTGCGATCGCTGTGATGTTTGAGAGCTTCATAGGTCATCACCGGCCCAAGATCGGAGCCGCCAATGCCAATGTTAACGATATTCCTGATGCGCTTGCCGGTGTGGCCCAGCCATTCGCCCCTGCGGATGCGGTTACTGAAGGACGTCATCTTGTCCAGGACCGCATGGACTTCGGGTACAACGTTCTTGCCGTCTACCATGAAAGTGGCACCGCTCGGAGCACGCAAGGCCACGTGAAGGACAGCGCGATTCTCGGTGATGTTTATCTTCTCACCGCCAAACATCGCTTCGATCCTTGCGCGCAACTCGGATTCCTCTGCCAATTGAAGGAGGAGCTTGAGGGTGGCATCGGTGATGCGATTCTTCGAGTAGTCCAGAAACAGCCCGGTTGCTTCGGCGGTAAGCCGTTCACCGCGTGCTGTGTCGCTGGCGAAAAGCTGTCGCAGATGGAGCTTCTTGATCTCCTTGCTGTGCGAGGCCAGTGATTTCCAAACGGGACGCCGAGTAAGTAGGTTGCTCTTTGCTTTCATACCTATTTAGGCTGCCTGCTTAAGAGCTGCGGTCTTTGAGGAGATCACTCCCAGTAACTCGTTCCAGGACTTCACAAATGAATTTGCTCCTTCGTCTTGGAGTTGAGTAGCACGCGCATCCACATTAACTCCCATCTTCGCGAACCGCAACAGGAGCGCATGGTCATGGCCGCCATCGACATCGATTTTGCGGCCGATCTGGCCATGATCGGCAAAATCTTTAAGAGTGGCCTCAGGCATCGTATTGACGGTCAGCGGAGCGGCCAGGTTTTGAATGTAAAGCGTATCAGAGGCGTGTGGATCCTTGGTTCCAGTGCTGGCAAAGAGTAACCGCTGCGGGAACGCGCCTTCGTTGAAGGCCCGCTGCCACCTAGCCGAGCCAAGTAGCTCGAGATAGGCCTCGTATGTTTGGCGAGCTATGGCAAGTCCCAGCTGATTCGCCAGAGTTGGCGGGACTTTACCGGCTACAGCAACGTCCCATCGACTAACAAACAATGAAGCTACCGAACCGACCTTTGGGTTAAGTCCAGCTTCGATGCGCCGTTCTATTCCGCGCATGTAAGCCTCTGCAGCCGCCCGGTATTGCTCACGCGAGAACAACAGCGTTACATTGACTGGAATACCCGAGAAAATCGCTTCCTCAATGGCAGGCAGACCCTCCTTTGTGCCTGGAATCTTGATGAGTAAGTTAGGACAATGGGCGCGGGCAAAAAGATCTCTGGCTTCGGCCAGCATACTCGCGGTGTCATGCGCCAGGAGCGGCGAGACCTCCAGCGATACCCAACCATCAACTCCATTTGTGCGGTCGTAGATCGGCCGGAACAAATCCGCTGCCCGAGTAATATCTTTCAAAGCAATGTCAAAGAACAGGTCCTCGCCGGATTCTCCCTTCGCCGATGCAGCGCGAATCGCGCCGTCATACGCGCTGCTCGTTTTGATGGCGTGATCGAAAATCGTTGGATTGGAGGTCAAGCCGGTTACGGACAAGTCATTAATGTAACGTTTGAGCGTGCCGTCGTTGAGAAGGCCGCGGGTGATGTTATCAAGCCAGAGGCTCTGGCCGAGCCTGCGGAGCAGTTGTGTAGTCCTCATAGTTTAGAGTGGGAATTCCACTAAGCGGTAGGCGAATCTAAATAGCCACCAAAGAGAAAGATAATGAGTATGCATGACATGATGGTCATTGGCTTAACATGATATCTTTAACCTAGCAACCTCGTGCTTGTCTTTGCCGGGTTTACTTGTTAGTCGCAGGAGATGTTTCGCGTGTGTGGAAGTGGTTTGGGTACACTTCCTGTGCCCGGAGCGACTTTCGCTGCAGGCGGATTCGCGACCTGGATCACGAGACGCGCTTAGCTCTGGCATAAGAGCGAGTCCAGGCAGATAATGGCGAAGTAACTTCTCAGTCAGGGCGCTTCTATCGTAACGACGGTAAGCGGCCCAAAGAACTTCATCGATTTGGTAAGCAGAAGCGCTCTGCGAATGAGGCCGCCTGAAGCGTGAAGAATTCGCCTTTAATTGTCCAAGAGCCGTAACGAGTCCTTGGGCAGCTGTCGGCAAGTCGCGATCCTCCGCGACGGTGTCGAGGCTGATCAGTCTATTCTCGTCCCACACCGGGTGCTGAGCCAGCCGGTCGTGGTGCAGTGGTTCTTTTATGTGACCGTCCGACGAAGTTTGCGTTGTCGCACGCGCATCGCGTGATGTGGATGGTGAATTCGCTTGCGTTGCCTCCGTATTCATCACGAACGTGTCGCCTTCGCCGCGTGCGTCTGCTACGATCCATCCGCAGGATTTGTTGATGCGACGTCGGGGGTATACCTGCGTCTCTCTTTCGGGTGATATGCTCGCCAACCGGTTTCGAGAAAAGGTTGATTACATCCTGCTAGCCGGTTTTGGCTAAAACGTACCGCTCTACGGCGAGGGCGAAGCCTTCTTCTTCAGATGAAGTGGTCTTGTGGGTAGCGGCGGCTTTCACTTCGTCGCTGGATTGGCCCATCGCAATGCTGATCCCGCTCCTCTCGAACATCTCAATGTCGTTAGGCATGTCTCCGATGGTAGCGATTTGCTCTCTGGGGATGTCGAGCATCTCGGACAAACGCACGACGACGTGACCTTTGTTAGCATCGGGGTGAGTGACGTCGAGATAGTACGGTTGCGAACGCGCGGCGGAGACTAATCTTTCCCGCCGCGGATTGGACTGTTTCGTGTGCACTTTTTCGGCGAACTGCTCGCGCACTGCGGTTTCACACTTGCAAACGGCATCGAGATCATCGCTCACCCCCACGAGCTTGGCGACGCCATTCGTTAGGTGCTTGAGATCCGGCACGACTGTAGGCTGAAACTTCACTGTCCATTCTTCGCGATCGACATGCGGTCCATGGCGCTCGTGCACGAACCAGTCGGTGCCACGGTAAATCCAGGTATCCAGTCCGTGAGCTCTCATCGTTTCCATCGCTGGCTCAATCACGTCGCTCGGCAGCACGCGTTGTTCAATGACCGACAGGTCCGGGTGGACGAACATCCCGCCGTTGAACCCCGCGATCGGCGTGCTGAGCGCCAATGGCTCGATCAACATTTGCATGCCACGTGGAGGCCGGCCGCTAGTGATGGCGAACTGGATGCCAACGACGCGCATGCGGGCCACCGCGGCACGGGCGCGCTCGGTCAGCACTTTCTCGCGTGTCACGAGCGTGCCATCGACGTCGGCTAGGAGGAGACGGATCATGGCAATGTTAGAGTGCAAAACTGCGGACGGCGCGTGTCAGAGCCGAGCCGCAGCTTGTCGCGTGTGTTGAATTTATCGCAGTGCGTTGAATCAGCTCTCATAGATTTTTGCGCGGAAGTTGCATCCGCGGTGACTTTGTAGACTTTGCGCGTCCGAAATCACCGAGAAGTTTTGCGCGTTCCGTGGAGTAACGATTGGTCGCGAGATACTCGTAAACAGCCGAAAAATCCTCAGTCGCAGGTCCGTGTCGCATGGCGAGGCGATGTACTTCTTGTGCGGAATTCATTAATGGTCACGCGACTCCGCTCTCGATATGCGTCATCGGCTTGGCCTCCAGAAGTCCAGGTATATCTGGTATCGCTGCGTGGGTTCCGACATTCACCAACACGCGGTCAGCGGTTAATGTCCGTTCGCCGCCGTCGCGAAGAGCGACCTGGAGAGTACGCGGTGCGGTGAATTGAGCATTCCCGCAAATCAATTCAGCTCCCGATGCCTGGTATTGATCGAGATGGACTTCAATCAAGTCGTCGACCATTCTTTTCTTTCGCGCGTAGACTCCCGCCATGTTGACGGTGATCGGTCCAGTTTCTATCCCGAATTCCTGGTGTCGTCCAAACAGCGAGGCCACCTTCGCTGTGTGAATGATGTTCTTGCTCGGCAAGCAGGCGATATTTGGGCACGCTCCACCGATGTACTTCCGCTCGATTGAAGCTGTTCGCTTGCCTTCTCTGGCCATCGTCCACGCCATTAATTTACCGGCCGCGCCGCTCCCAAGCACAAGGACGTCATATTTTTCCGGATCGCTGATGCCGTTGATCTCCTTTTGTGGTCTGATGTTTTGCCTCGGCGATGATATGTCGATCGGGGTAACGGCGGCTCGGGCGGTGGTCCCCATTGT
>Ga0193723_1000724_pt1 | contig 12913 bp, 10 predicted proteins | sample H2m2metaG_FD_143042 | JGI IMG/M metagenome (GOLD analysis project Ga0193723, IMG submission 143042) | Soil microbial communities from a riparian zone of the East river system, Colorado, United States - H2m2 | ecosystem: Environmental > Terrestrial > Soil > Riparian zone | place: USA: East River... | reverse complement strand
AACACTTTCTTAATCACCTCCTCGATTACGAAACTGCGGAGTTCCGAATGCTTCACGTCGCGCGTGTGCTGGGTCGAGACAACCACGCAAGAAATGCCGATAGGTTTGCCGTCTTCATAGATCACTGAAACCTGCGATTTCGCGTCTGGCCGCAACCAGCCGACTTTGCCGTTCTTGCGAATGACGGTGAGTTCGCGCCCGAGCCGATGCGCAAACATGATGGGCGCCGGCATCAGCTCCCGCGTCTCGTCGCACGCGTAGCCGAACATCAACCCTTGATCGCCCGCGCCTTGTTCTGCCGTGTCCTTACCTTCAACTGCGCGGGCGTCCACGCCCTGCGCGATATCAGGCGATTGTTTAGTGAGGATGTTGGTGATGAAAATTTTGTCGGCATGAAATATGTCGTCGTCATTCACGTAACCGATGTCGCGGACGGTGTCGCGCACGAGCTGTTCGACAGGCAGCACACTCGCCAGCGGCTTATCTTCAGACAGGCTTGGAATAGTGATCTCGCCACCTACGATGACGATGTTGCTTTTGGCGAACGTTTCGCAAGCCACGCGACTACGTCGGTCCTGTTGAATGCACGCGTCGAGCACGGCGTCTGAAATGGCATCGCAAACTTTGTCGGGATGACCTTCACCGACTGATTCGGAGGAAAAAATGTAACGGCGAGACATGGTTTGTAGGAGTGATTCGTTACAAGAGTTACAAAGTTAAATCGGATGAATGGAACGTCGGTCGCGACGGCGATTGTCACGATGTAACTCTCTTAACCATTCAACCATTGTGTCAGCGACATATTGACCAATCATGATGCGTCGATATATCGTAGGCTCCAACAATGGCGTCAACCATTAATTTGTTGCGGTTGCTAGCCGATTCCACGCGTCTGCGGCTGTTGCTGCTTCTCGAACAGGAGGAACTTTCGGTCGCTGAATTGCAGCAGATTCTGGGCATGGGCCAGTCTCGTATCTCGAGTCATCTCGCTCAGTTGAAGCGGGCCGGCGTAGTGGCTGATCGCCGCGTGGGCAAGAATGTTTATTATGGCGCGAATCACAACGGACAGAACGCGCAGCGTGAGCGTGTGGCGGAGATTACTCGACTTCTGGCGCGCGAACTGCGCGAAGGCTCACGCGATCGCACGAGTCTGAAGCTTGTACTCCAGAAGCGACAGGATAAGGCGCGGAGATATTTCGATGAACTCGCTGGCAAATTCGGTCGAGGCTATGTGCCGGGGCGATCATGGCAGGCGCTTGCGCACACGCTGATCACATTGCTCCCGCCGTTGACCGTCGCCGATCTGGGAGCAGGCGAGGGGACACTCTCGCAATTGCTGGCTAAAAAAGCGCGCAAAGTTATTGCCATCGATAATTCACCGAAAATGGTCGAGTTCGGGTCGCAACTGGCGAAGAAACATGGATTCAAGAACCTTGAGTACCGGCTGGGCGATATTGAGGACCCGCCCATCGCGAAAGAAAGCGTCGACCTTGCAATCCTCAGCCAAGCTTTGCACCACGCCATTCATCCCGAGCGCGCCATCGGCGCTGCTCACCGGATTTTGAAACGCGGCGGGCGCCTGGTGATTCTCGATCTATTGAGCCATCGATTCGAAAAGGCGCGTGAACTTTACGCGGACCACTGGCTCGGATTCAGCGAAGTGCGGTTACACCAACTCCTCGAGAAAAGCGGCTTCCGGGATATCGAGGTCAGCGTCGTTTCCAGGGAAAAGCAGAGCCCACATTTTCAGACTGTCTTTGCCGGCGGCGTTAAGTGAACGCCGGGGCTGCCTCGGCTGTCAATAAGACAGGCCCTTGGCTTTATGGTCTCGACCGAGAAATCTGCAGTCTTGCCGGGCTTCTTTGGAGAAGTAAGACGGCGCAAGGTTTATCGGGTAGCAGCGGCCTACATCATTGCCGCGGGCGGCGTTATTCAATTGGCCTCGGCGGCGTTTCCCGCATGGGAATTACCGAGCTGGACCTTGCGCGTGCTAATTGTGTGTTTGCTGATGGGATTTCCGGTAGCGCTCATGCTTGCGTGGGCGTTCGATATTACCGCGGATGGCATTCAGGTTACTCCTGACGGAGCGACGCCCAGGACGCACGTTCGTCGCAACATGATCTTGCTCGTGGCGGTCGGGCTACTCCTTTCGGCTGCTGCGGGATTCTTTCTGCTGCCACGGGTCGCCGCGCATAAAATCGACAGGTCGATTGCAGTGTTGCCTTTCCAAAACCTGAGCGATGACAAGGAAAACGCGTATTTCGCGGACGGCATCCAAGACGATGTGCTCACGAATCTGTCGAAGATAAGCGACGTCAGGGTGATTTCGCGCACTTCAGTTATGCAATACCGAGGCCGGCCAACCAACCTACGTGAAATCGGCAAGGCGCTCGGTGTATCCAATATTCTCGAGGGCAGCGTGCGCCGCTCGGGAAAGCAGGTGCGTGTCAACGTTCAGTTGATCGACGCCAACACCGATGAGCACGTCTGGGCCAAGGATTACGACGGCGATGTGACTGATGTTTTTGCGATTCAAAGTGATCTCGCTCAAAAAATCGCCGGCGAGCTGCGCGCTAAATTGTCGGCCACTGAGAAGGCGCAGATTGAACGCAAGCCGACTGAGAACAGCGAAGCGTACCTGGCTTTTGTGGAGGGGCACGATTTGCTTACGCGGCCAGATAGACTCCGCCCCGACACTGAAAAGGCTGAGCAACTGTTTGAGAGAGCGACCAGGCTCGATCCTAACTTTGCCAAGGCGTTCGCAGCATTGGCGTGGGTCGAAGACTGGATGTATCACACCTTCGATCCCACACCCGCGCGTAAAGCAAAAGCGTACGCGACTGCTGAAGAAGCGCTTCGATTAGACCCGGACCTGCCCGAGGCACACCTGGCGCTCGGCTTTTACCACTATTATTGCGAGCGCGATTACCAGCGTGCTTTGGACGAATTCGCCATCGCCAGGAAAAGTTTGCCAAACTCTGCTGACGTTTATCTGGCCATTGGAGCGATTCAGCGTCGCCAGGGCAAATGGGCCGAATCGACTGCGAACATGGAGAAAGCCGCTTCCCTGAGTCCAAAGGATTCGTTTCTCCTCCTGAACCTCGCTGACAATTATCGCGCCGCCGATGATTTCGAAAATGCGGACAGACTTTTGGATCGCGCGATCGAAGCTGCGCCGAACTCAGTTGGCGCGCGTGCAGGCAAGGCGATGCTCGCGGTGGAATTAAAAGGCGATCTGTCCGAGATCGACAAACAGTTGGCGCACATCCAGCCAGGTGCTGGTTCTGATGCGGAGGGTATGGTCGGCCGGGCTTATCTTTTGATGCTGCAACGAAAATTTCACGCCGCCGTGGCCGTTCTAAAACAGTTGCCCGGCGACGCCCGCAGCGATGAGAAACCGAAGGAGTATCTCGAGGGCGCTCTTTACACTTTCGTGAATGACAAAGAGCATGCGCGTTCGGCGTTTCAACGTGCTCGTTCGATTCTGGAAAAAGCGATACAAGAAGGCTCCGATGATGCTTCGCGTCACATGATGCTCGGGATGGTACTTGCCGGCCTGGGTGAAAAGGATGCGGCCATCGCCGAAGGCAAACGCGCCATGGCGCTCCTTCCCGAATCTCAGGACGCCTTGGATGGGCCAAAGATGACTCTCGCGCTGGCGCAAATTTACGCCTGGACGGGCGAAAACGACGCAGCTTTTGAGCTTCTTGAACGCTCATTGATAACTCCAGCCGGAGTCACGATCTCGTCATTGAAACTGAACCCAATTTGGGATCCGCTGCGAGCCGATGCTCGTTTTCAGGCCTTAATCGACATTGCGCAAAAGCCTAACGTCGAATTGTCGATGAATTGCCGGTGACGAGCGGTTCACCCTTTGTACGGCGCAATCGACTGGGTAAAATGAATGTCGGGCGTCAATTTGTGTCTATACTCACGGCTGCAGTATAGTTCCCAATCAAAACTCTTCTTATGACCGGCTTCTTCGAGGAAGTAAAACGGCGCAAAGTTTATCGGGTGGCGGCGGCCTACATCATTGCTGCCGGCGGCATCATTCAACTGGCTTCGGCCACGTTTCCAGCATGGGAATTGCCAAATTGGTCGCTGCGCCTCGTGATTCTGTTGCTGCTCGTCGGATTTCCAATCGCGCTGATTCTTGCGTGGGCGTTCGACATCACGGCGCAAGGTATTCAGGCCACGCCTGACACTACCGCGCCCAGGACCCGTCGTCGCCGGAACATAATCATGCTGATCGCCACCGGCGTGATTATTTCCGCGGCCACAGGCTTCTTCCTCTTGCCACGAGTCGCTGCGCACAAGGTCGATAAGTCAATTGCCATCCTGCCATTTGAAAATCTGAGCGATGAGAAAGAAAACGCGTATTTCGCGGACGGCATCCAGGACGACGTGCTCACGAACCTTTCGAAGATAAGCGATCTCAGAGTGATTTCGCGCACGTCGGTCATGCAATATAGAGGCCGCGCGCCGAACCTTCGTGAAATCGGCAAGGCGCTCGGTGTTTCCAATATTCTGGAGGGCAGCGTGCGCCGGTCGGGAAACAAGGTGCGTGTCAACGTGCAATTGATTGATGCGAACACCGATGAGCACGTCTGGGCAACTGATTACGACCGTGAATTTGATGTGACCGACGTTTTTGCGATCCAGAGCGATCTGGCACGTGAAATTGCCAACGCGCTTCAAGCAAAGCTTTCGCCCGCCGAGACATCGCAGATGACGCGGAAGCCGACCGAAAACGGCGAGGCTTACCTTGCCTTCGTGCAAGCGCATGATCTGTCGTGCGCCATGGAGGATTTGACCAAGTTGAAACAGAGCGAGCAGCTTTATCAGCGCGCAATCGAGCTGGATCCAAACTTCGCTCTTGCGCTCGCACGCTATTCGCAACTGGAAAGCTGGATGGTGCGTACGCACGACGCCTCATCGGATCACCGCGAAAAAGCCCGCACTCTCGCAGAGCGCGCTTTGCAACTGCAGCCTGATCTGCCCGAGGCGCATCTGGCGCTGGGGTCCTCATATTATTACGGTGACAACAACTACGAAGCTGCGCTGAAGGAGTTCGAAATTGCACAGCGAGCATTGCCTAACGAGTCGGAAGTTTATCTGGCGATTGGAGCGATCCAGCGGCGGCAGGGAAAATGGGCTGAGTCCACCGCAAATCTCGAGAAGGCCGTGAGCTTGAATCCAAAGGACTCCTGGCCGTTGCAAAATCTCGCTTTCAATTATCAGATGCTGCGGAATTTCGATGCTGCCAATAAAACGATCGACCGTGCTCTCCAAATAGATCCGAAAGGAATCAGTTTGTGGAGCATCAAAGCCAAGCTCGCCATCGGCGAGAAAGGCGACCTGAGCGTCGGCGAGAAGCTTTTGGAGAAAGCGAAATCATTCCCTATGAGCAGCGAAGAACGGCTCAAGATGATCGGAGGGCAAGCCAATTTTCTCCTGGCTCAGCGCAAGTATCAGGAGGTTCTGCAGCTGGGTGCTACGGTGCCTGACGATACATTCGCAGCGGTTCCCGGTTCGCTCGCCTACAAGTATTTTCCGCTGGGCATTGCTCACAAGGCGTTGGGCGATGATGCTGCGGCTCGCACCGCGTTCCTCAAAGCCAAAAATATTTTGGAAGAGCAATTGAAGCAAAAACCGGACGATGCGGATTTGCGCGTTCAATTCGCGAAACTGCTCGCATGGCTCGGTGAAAAAGATGCGGCCGTCGCAGAAGCGCAACGAGCGATAGATTTGCGGCCGGAAAGCAAAGATGCATTCGAAGGTCCGCAGGTTACTGAGCAGGTCGCGCAGGTCTATACAATCCTCGGCGACAACGCGCGTGCGATCGAATTATTGGACGAATTGTTGAGTCGTCCTAGCGAAGTGACGTCGCAAAGTCTGAAACTGGATCCGGCATGGGATCCGCTTCGGAACGATCCGGCGTTTCAGGCTCTCTTCGCCAAATACGCGGGTAAAGCGTAAGACCGCATACAGTCGTGCGATTTCGCTACGCTTCTCCTGCGCGATTTTTTTATCGATCGCTTTTGCTCCTGCTGGTTGCGCTTGCCGCTTCGGCGCAGGCAGAGTGGAAAATCGTTTCAGCCGAAACGGAACCTGGCCGCGGAGGAATTGAGCATCGGCATGTGGTTGTGGAAGACGCCGCCGCCGGTCAGCGCGTCGCTGTCGATGTGGCAGTTTTCCCCGCTAAATCGACTGCGTTGCGTGTCATCGATAATCCCGATGGCCAAAGCCTCAGTGCAATGATGAAACGAGAAAAATTCGTGTGCGGTGTAAACGGCGGTTATTTCGACACCGAATTCAAGCCGATCGGCTTGCGTGTTGCCGATGGTACGACTTTCTCGCCGTCACGCCGGGCCCGTCTGATCACGGGAATCTTGCTTCAGTCGGACCGAGGCATTGACGTCGTGCGTGTCAGTGAATTTTCTCGGACGAAAAAGATCATCACCGCGGTTCAATCCGGACCATTTCTCGTCGAAGGAAACAAGCGCATTCGCGGTTTGAACGATGCACAGCTGGCGCGGCGAACTTTTGCGGGAATAGCCACGAACGATCGCGCCTTTCTCGGCTTTTGCTCCGACGTTTCGCTTGCGGAGTTAGCAAACATTCTCGCTACGGTGCCAATCGCTGCGGATTCGAAAATCCGACGCGCAATGAATCTCGACGGTGGTTCTTCGAGCGCGTTCTGGTTCGCGCGCGAGGATAGCAGCGCATTCTCAATCTCAGGGCGAAAGCCGGTGCGCGATTTTGTGGGTGTCGTGCCAAAATGAAATCGCAGGGCAGGCGCACCACCTGCCAGTTTTGATTCGGCAACCGAAGCGGTTGCCCTACAATTCGGCGCATGAAAACGTTTGGCGGATTCAGATCGGGCGACGAATTTTTCTACGGCGAATTGCGCGGCGATGAAGTGCATCGGCTGTCAGAGCCGTACTGGATTCAAGTTCAACCCACGGGCGAAATACTGCCGCTCGCGAATCTGCAAATCGATGTTCCAGTCGCGCCATCGAAATTGATCGCAGTCGGATTGAATTATGCGGATCACATCGCGGAGATGAAACGCACCGAAATCGGCGCGCCATTAATTTGGTTTAAGGCGCCCAGTTCGCTGCTGGCACATCACGGCGCGATCGAAGTGGCGTTTCCTGAGCACCAAACCGAGTTTGAAGTTGAGCTGGCCGTCGTGATCGGCTCGCGCACGAAAAATGTCAGCGCGGACAATGCACTCGGTCACGTTTTCGGTTACACGATCGGCCTCGATATCACCGATCGCGATTTGCAAAAACAGGAGAAGCAATTTGGTCGCTGCAAATCGTTCGACTCCTACACGCCGATCGGACCCTTCGTGTATGCCGATGCCGATGTGCGCGACGCCTCGATAAAGTTGTGGCAGAACGGCGAGCTGCGCCAGAGCACGCGCACGAGCCGAATGATCCATTCAGTTGCGCAGATTATTTCATTCGTTAGTCAATCGCTCACACTTTTTCCGGGCGACGTAATTTTAACTGGAACACCCGCTGGCGTGGGCCCGATTCAAGCGGGAGATGAATTGGAAGCAGAGGTCGATGATTGGCCGCGGCTGCGCAACACGGTCGCGATTGCGCAAGATTCTCCGACTAGGCAACGCTGAAAGATCCTTAGGAACACAATTTCAACTACTTGCTTACGACCTAGCAGTATAGATATTTCGAATTAAAGATGCGCCCCTGGCGCAAAAAGTATCGCGGAAAAAAATGAAAAGTTTTGCTGGACTCCCGAATAAGTCCTCTGCGATAACGGAAAACTGCACCGAAATCGAACCGGTCACCAAACTCGTGCTTCAACTATGAAAACACTACTCACTACCTGTCTCTGTTCACTCGCGTTCGTGTTGGTTTCGCTCGCACAAGCTCCGCCTCCGGCAAAAGCGCCGCCGGCAACCGGAGGTACGAGTCCAGCGGCTCAGGCACCGACGAACCCGGCTGCCGCAGCGCAGCAGCCGCCTGCGACGAACTTGGCGCCGGGACAGCAAGCGCCTGCGACGAACCTTCCGCCGGGGCAGCAACCGCCGCCGCCAGGAGAACCCGGCGCGGCAGGACAACCTCCAGCATTAGGCCAACCTGGAGCGCCAGGCGCAGTGACCAGTCCAGCAGCAGCGGGCGCAACAAGTCCTGCTGCAGCCGCAGCGGCGAGTGCTGCCCCAGCTGTTGCAGCCACTCCGGAACAGCCTGCTGGTTTTTTGGGGGGTAATTGGTTGATAGACAAGTTTCACAAAGGCGGTCCGATAATGTGGCCGATTCTGATCGTTTCAATCGTAGCGCTCACCGTTGTGCTCGAGCGATGCATTTGGTGGGGTGGCCGGTGGTTCCGGCGGGATCCGAAACGGATCGAGAAAGTTTTCACCGCAATTGAAAATGGTGACACTACCGAGGCTTCGAGGCTTTCGCGCGGTTCCCGCGACCCTGTGCTACGAATGCTTTGGAACGGTCTCAACCATCAGCACAGCTCGCTCGAGGCCGCGTTGCAGGTTGCCGCAGGCATCGAGATCAAGCGGGCCGGACGCTTCCTGGTGGTAATGGATACGCTTGTGACGCTCGCGCCTTTGCTCGGTCTGTTGGGCACAATCACCGGGCTGATCAAGTCCTTCAGTTTTCTGGGCAACGAAGAACTCGCTGTGCAAGCCGTCACTGGCGGTATTGCCGAAGCGCTGATTGCCACGGCGTGCGGTCTGGGTATCGCCATTTTTGCGTTGATTCCGTTTAACTTTTTCACCTCTCGCGTGTCTAACTTGGAGTTCGAATTGCAAACGGCAGCCACCAATTTGGAAGTTATGCTCCAAGCCCACACCGCAGAGCGACACGTGGCGATCGAGAGTACCACGCCCTCATCGGCAACGCGGTCTTCCATCTAGCAACTTAGTATGCGCGTAGCGTCACCCATTCCACACAAGAAAGCGCGGATCGAGATCATTCCGTTGATCGACATCATGTTCTTTCTGCTCGCCAGTTTTATGATGGTGAGCCTGAGTCAGGTACACATGAAGGGGATCAAAGTGAATCTGCCCTCGGGGGTCTCGGGTGAGGTCCAGACAAAACGCGAATATGTGAGCGTCTCGGTCGATAAGGATGGCCATTATTTCTTTGATAAGGACGAAATCGCCGACACGGAATTGCTGAACCGTCTGAAAATGGCGCATCAATCGGCCCCTGACGCGAAGGTCTTTGTTCGAGGGGACAAGGATTCGGTCCACCTGAACGTTGCCCACCTGCTGGACCTTGTTCGCGCGGCTGGCTATTACAAGATTTCTTTCGAGATTAAGAGCGAATCACTCAAATCCGTTCCCGGGGCACATTGATTTTGGTATGGCAGAACCAACCCAAGGCACACAGCTCATTTACCGGCCACCCCCACGATGGTATTTCTGGACGGCACTTGGAGCTGCGTTAGCAATCCACCTGACTGCTGTTGCGGTGTCTCAGCGCCACGAAGCTCCTCCAGTGGACTTACCGCCTCAGCCGCCGCAAGTGGTGGAAGCGGTGCTGGCGCCGCCTGAGGCGACTCCGCCGCCTGAAGATATTCCCATTCCAGAGCCGCCGCCTCCGCCGGAGATTCAACCGGAGTTTGTCGAAGAAAGAACACCGCCACCGAAACAGCCGCAAAACGCAGCAAAATTCACCCCAGTCAAGAGCCCGGGACCGATGTCGATGTCGCGAGCAAAAGCCCTCGCGTTATACGCGCCACGTCCACAGTACCCTTACGAGGCTCGTTCGCGGCACGTCGTCGGGAGTGGAGTGATCGTCTGCACAGTGGACTCAGGTAGCGGCAGCGTCAGTGGCTGTAGTGTTTCGTCAAGCACTGGGAATTCTATCTTAGATAATGCCGCCACTAGCGCATTTCGGCAGTGGCGATTTAGACCTGGAACCGTTTCCAAGGTTAACATTCCTATCACTTTTACCATGACCGGCGCGTCGTACTAAATTCCGTGGTATGAGACTATCTTCGCCAGTTCCAAAAAAAAGAGCGCGGATCGAGATCATCCCGTTGATCGACATCATGTTCTTTCTGCTTGCGAGTTTCATGATGGTGAGTCTGAGCCAGACTCACATGAAAGGCATTCGCGTCAATTTACCGGCCGCGGTTGGCCCGCCGCCAACCGGCGTCAAGGATTTTGTCTCGATCAAAGTGCTGGAAGGAAACGCTGTATTCTTCGACAACCAGTTCGTATCGGACGACCAAGTGCTCCCTCGATTATTCCAGCTTCACAGGGCAAATAAAGATATCAAAATTTCCATTAGCGCCCAACCGATGGCGATGTATGGCGACGTGATTGGAGTCCTCGACAAAGTTCGATCGGTTGGCATTACAAAAGTTGGGTATCAGATCAGGGCAGCTGGGGGCGTCACCCAAGCGGCGCCGGCTCCTCCGGCTCCTGCTCCTCCTCCTCCTAGTCCTTAGTCACCGAACTCGCGTCGTCGAAGTCTCTCGGCAAGCGCGCGAATCGCTTTGGCGCGATGGCTAATTGTGTTCTTCACTTCGGCGGGCAGTTCACCGAAAGTTTGCTTCAATCCTTCCGGAACGAAAATCGGGTCGTAACCAAATCCGGAGTCGCCTCGCGCTTCATCAACGATACTTCCTTCCACAATTCCTTCGAAGGTTCCGAGGAGATTGCCGTTGCGCGCGAGCGCCACGACGCAGCGAAATCGAGCACGACGCCCATCTTCTGTGGCGCGAACTCGCGCAAGCTCGCGAAGTAATTTATCGATTTTGTCCGTGTCCGTCGCGTTCGCTCCAGCATAACGCGCCGAGTAAATTCCCGGTGCACCGCCGAGAGCGTCAACCTCCAATCCGGAATCGTCAGCAATCACCAGGGATGGTAATTGTTTTGATGCGGCGAGAGCTTTGAGTTTCGCGTTTTCCTCGAACGACGTTCCACTCTCGCGAATCTCCGAAACTTCGGGATGCGCCCCGAGATCGCGCACGCTAAACTCCGGTCCGAGAATAGGCTGGATCTCGCGCGTCTTATGTTTGTTGCGTGTTGCGACGACAAGCTCGATCACGTTTCAATTGAATGTGGAAACCGGAAAAGAAGAGTAAATTCTAGTTTCTTTTCGTAGTTTCCTGGTTTCCTGATCTACCTGTAATGAGCAGCGACCGCCGCAAACCATACCCGTTCGACCAGATTGAGCCGAAATGGCAGGCCATCTGGGACGAGCGCCAGTTTTTTCACGGGCCCAACCCCTGCGAGAAAGATTTCGATCCTGCGAAGCCAAAATTCTACGTGCTCGATATGTTTCCTTACCCGAGCGGGGCGGGGCTGCACGTTGGGCATCCGGAAGGCTACACGGCGACTGACATCGTCGCGCGCTATAAACGCATGCGCGGCTTCAACGTCTTGCATCCAATGGGGTGGGACGCGTTCGGTCTGCCGGCGGAGCAATACGCGATCAAAACCGGTCAGCATCCTGCGATCACCACGCGGGAAAACGTGGCGAAGTTCAAGAGCCAATTGAAGCGGATCGGTTTTTCTTACGATTGGCAACGGGAGATCAACACGACAGACCCGCCTTATTACAAATGGACGCAGTGGATTTTCCTGCAGATCTACAACTCCTGGTTTAATCCGGAGACAAATCGGGCCGAGCCGATTTCCACCTATCGCGGAACCGATCCGGACAGGGTTCGGCTCGCTTATGTTGCTGACGTCCCGGTGAACTGGTGTCCGGAGTTGGGGACAGTCTTGGCTAATGAAGAGGTTATAGATGGAAAAAGCGAGGTTGGCGGCTTTCCGGTTGTTCGAAGACCAATGCGGCAATGGATGTTGCGCATCACTGCTTATGCGGAGCGATTGCTCAATGAACTAGAGGGCCTTGATTGGCCTGGAGGAATCAAGTCGCTCCAGCGCAATTGGATTGGTCGAAGCGAAGGCGCGGAAATCGATTTCAAGGTCGACAAAAACGACCAGAAAATTCGCGTTTTCACAACGCGTCCCGACACGCTTTACGGCGGAACATTCCTGGTAATCGCACCGGAACACTCGCTCGTCGATCTCATTGTCAGCGAGGAGCAGTGGCCGGCAGTGCGCGAATACCGCGAGCGCGCGGCGCGTAAGAGTGAGCTAGAGCGTGCCGAGCTATCGAAAGTAAAAACCGGCGTGTTTACTGGCGCGTACGCGATTAATCCGGCGACCAACCAAAAGATTCCAATCTGGATCGCTGATTACGTGCTGCTTGGCTACGGGACCGGCGCGATAGGTGGCGTGCCGGCGCACGATGATCGCGACTTGGAATTCGCGAAAAAATTCGATCTGCCGATTGTCGTTGTTGTTCAGCCAACAGGAGATGAGCCGGCACTTGGATTCACGGGCGAAGGCATCGCCATTAACTCGCCGATCATCAACGGCCTAACGAGCGCTGATGCCAAAAAGAAAATCACGTCCTGGCTGGAAGAACGCGGCCTTGGCAAACGGGCAATCAATTACAAACTGCGCGACTGGTTATTCTCGCGCCAACGATACTGGGGCGAGCCCTTTCCAATTGTTTGGGAAAACGGGAAGCATCGTGCATTGCAGGAAAAAGAATTGCCAGTCGTCCCGCCGCCGCTCGAAGACTACAAACCGACTGGCACCGCAGAACCGCCGCTAGCAAAGGCAAAAGAGTGGATCCGTTACTCCGACAAGGCGATGCGCGAGACGAACACGATGCCGCAGTGGGCAGGCTCATGTTGGTATTACCTGCGGTTCTGCGATCCGCACAATGACAAACGATTCGTTGGCGAAGAGGCGGAACGTTACTGGATGGGTGGCGATCAGCCTGGCGGCGTAGATTTGTACGTCGGAGGAACTGAGCACGCGGTGTTGCACCTTCTTTACGCTCGGTTCTGGCAAAAAGTGTTATTCGACCTGGGTTACGTCTCGAAGCCTGAG
>Ga0193723_1000723_pt1 | contig 12937 bp, 10 predicted proteins | sample H2m2metaG_FD_143042 | JGI IMG/M metagenome (GOLD analysis project Ga0193723, IMG submission 143042) | Soil microbial communities from a riparian zone of the East river system, Colorado, United States - H2m2 | ecosystem: Environmental > Terrestrial > Soil > Riparian zone | place: USA: East River... | reverse complement strand
GTACGGCTTTCGGTTTTATCGTTATTCTCGGAGCGCTGATCGTTTTTTTCGCACTGGCCCGGTACACTGATATTATTCGCGATACTGCCGCGCCACGCCGACCGGATGGCCAGAGGCCTTACAGCCTGGCACGGGGACAGATGGCGTTCTGGTTTTTTCTCGTCATCGCCTCCTATTTCTTTCTTTGGATTGTTACTGGCGACATGAATACGCTTAATGGGTCGGTGTTAGCATTGATTGGGATTAGTGCTGGAACAGCATTGGGCTCCGCCTTCGTCGACGCAGCCAAGCCGGTTCCGGTCGGGTCACCGGGTAACCAGCCTATCGTTGATGTAACCCGGCCACACAACGAAGTCGTGATGGAGTTGAAGAAACTGCGAGCCGACACCGAGCAAGAGTTAGAGGCGCTACAGAAAGCACGCGCCTTGATATCTCCCTCGGACAAGCAAGCACTGGACGACAATGAACAGCAACAGAATGAGGTCCGGGAACGGCTGGCGAATTATCGCTGGCAAAACGCCTATTTCGCTTGGCCGACCTGGAAAGGGGTCATGTATGACCTCCTAGCGGAGAACAACCTAATCAGTTTTCACCGGTTTCAGATCTTTGTCTGGACACTTATCCTGGGAATAATGTTTGTGGCGAGTGTTTACAATGAACTGACGATGCCTGAGTTCAGTGCGACGTTGCTGGGTTTGCTTGGAATTAGCGCTGGCACTTATGTCGGCTTCAAGCTCCCGGAGACTAAAGCCGCGTGATCGCACAGCAATCTCAGAAAGAGCTTGGGACTCAAAAGGGGCTGTAGCTTCGTATGCGACAGGTCGCCCGCTGATATGAAATCAATCGGGATTTGGCTAGGTGGCACAAAAGGAAAGAATGTTTGTCTTGTTCTACGAAGATTCCTATAATTTCAGGGGATTTCACACAGTAGAAGATAGCTGAATCGTCATGAACCCAGTAAAATGAACTCGTAGGACAAAATTATTATCAGATTACCCGTCAGCCATTTTTTGGCGACTAGCCAATGTAGGAACCATTGTTATGAATCTTGACCAAATTATTCGCGCAGTTCAGGAAGCACTTGGTATCACTAGCGATGGCAAGCCCGGCCCCGAAACGTGGCAAGCGATTTACAATCGCATTTGTCCAGACGCGGAACCGCCAGTGCCCTCGGCCGATAAGGTGGATGATCGAAGTGAAAGAGTCATTGCCACACTGCTCCCGGAAGTTCAGCCATACGCGCAGGCACTCGTCATGAAATCAGCTGCCAGTGGCATCGCCATCAAAGTGATCAGTGGCCTTCGTACTTACGATGAACAGAACGATCTTTACGCGCAAGGGCGAACAAAACCAGGGAAGATCGTGACCAACGCACGTGGCGGTTACTCCAATCACAACTTTGGAATTGCCTTCGATATCGGTGTGTTCGAAGGCAGCAGATACCTCGACGACTCGCCTAAATATAAGGCGGTCGGTGTTCTTGGGGTGGATTTGGGACTTGAGTGGGGCGGCAACTGGAAAACCATTCAGGACGAACCTCATTTTCAGCTCCGACCACAATGGGCGTCCGATTTGAGCGAGCGAGATATGCTCGCCGCGCTACGTTCAAGGAAGGACTCGGGCGAAGGTGTGTATGTGTGACGACCATTCCATCTCGAAGAGAAACTGGTAGCAACTGAAGTAATGCGACCGATGTGTCGTCATGCTCGCAGCTAAGAAAGCAGCGGCGCCATGCTGGTCTGCTTGGATGGAGCCAAGCATCACGAAGCAGAAATCGGGTGTCTCTCTGCGAACGTCGCCATCCCTACGGAGGGAACCTCTTTGTCACTGTAGTTCGGCTGCAGAACAAACGCCGAGGATCTATTAAACGCGCGTGCGCGCAGGTGGCGAAAAAGGGATCGGCGCGCCACTCTAATGAATCTTTCCGCCGACGGGACGGATGTTTCTGAACAAGTAAAGGATTCCTCTCGTTGAAGGGATTACTGCACCACGTGGATAGTCCAGACATCCAACTGAAAGACTCTCTGTGGCAAATAACAGTAAGCCATCACGAAGTAGGCTCTTTTACCCCACCTCCTACGAGCTCCATTCCAAGTCCGGGAAGCAGTCTTTTGCCTTATCGAGTCCTCCCCATTTTGTGAAGAGCTGCGCTCCGTATTGATCGATCTGCGGCTGCGAGAGGGGCCAGCCCTGCGCACTGGCCGGAAAGACGATGTAAACTAGACCATGCCCAATCCCGCCGCTCTTCGGACTTGAGGGAATTCCAAGCGCGTTAGCCAGCGCAATTGATCCTTCGCCAATCTTGTTGGCAGGTCCCACATCTGCGTAAACCGCATAATCATAAGCTCCAGTGGCCGGGCGCATCACCACGGCGAAGTCGCCGAGCTTAGACCCCAGACCTAGCCTGCCTGGCAACACGATGAAGTTTATAGCCTCCGAGTTCACATATCGACGCGGATCTTTTCGATCGCAGTTTGAATCTTCCAGCGTTGTCGTGGAAATGTAAAAACCCGAAGCTGGATCAGTGTCCGTCTGGATCAGTGGCTTGCCATCGGGCTCACCATTATTAGTGACTAACGCCCACCAATTTCCGGGGTGGCCGGCATTGCCAAGGTAATCAAGGCCCGATCTCCCATCCGGGTGATAAGCATGATAGGCGCCGTCCGCATCTATCATCATCCCCGATTGATAAAAAAAGGCGGAGTCATCGTCATCAAGGGTATTTATGTTTGAATAGCCGATTCGTTTTAGGAATTTTAGATTAGCCATATGTCAATTTTTCCTTTTGGTTTGTTGTTCGAGGGTTCTTTAGATCATCAGTCGGTTGATTGATGATCCATCCAACCATAATCCAGTCTGTTCGAGTCAATCATCGCAACGGTCCCAGGATGATAGGAGCCATCATCTTACACTCGCGTTTGGTTAAAACCAAATCGCGGTTGGGAGGAGGGCACTTATAGTCGTACCAGCACGTCAGACGATTGGAAATATCTGGCAGGTCCTCCCGTACGATGATCTCGTTAGGAAGCACGACGACCTCGATGTTCGTTTTCTTATCGGAAAAATGTACCACGCAGGTATAGCCCTGGGGATTGTCACGGCCTTGAACGTCGATGTTCTCGACCACGCCTCGGTCGCCCGTCAGCTCATTTCGAACATAGAACTCAGCCGCCCGTTTGCTAATGCTTTCCGCATCCGCGAACCAGCCGGCACAGTTAGGGTCTGCCGTTTTGCCGCTGGCATCTCCGGTTGACTGTGCGTCAGCAGTTTGGTCGCTCTGACTTTGATCGTCAGTCGTTTGTCCCGTGCTCTCGTCCGTAACCTCGTCTTGTGAAGTTTGTAGATTGGATTCGGTTGTGTCCGTCACGCCCTGATCGTCGCTTGTTTGTTCATTGTCTTGATCATCTGGCATGAGTCTTACGCTTTCTACTTGTCTAGTCTTCGTCGTTTGCTCCGGGTGGCATCAAGGCGTCAACGACCGGATCAAATGCTTGTCTAAGAATATCGCTAAACGAAAGGCTTACTAAACGGGTTCTTTCGTCGGAGGCTACACTCGGCATGATTTTCCATTTTGCCCACATGCCATCGTCCTCTGTGATCCAGGCCCATCGATCATCGGCATTGATTACGTCACCAGTAGGAAAGCGAACCAGAAAATCGCGATGGTAAGGATGTATCTTATTTGTAAACGCCCTTGTGTGACTAAAGACTGAAGCCTCCGAGCCGGCTGAGATCTCGTCGTACAATGGCTGGATTATCGAAAATTGCTCGTTTTCCAACAGCGCCTTGTTACCATTTGCAATCCTTTCAGGGTCGCTGGACGCAATGTCTCTCCAGGCATCTGCATAACTTCTGCGCGCAGGAGACGCGGCATCTTGAGCAGCCGCGTTATCGATCGCCGTTTGTGGGTCATCCAGAAAGGCCGCATGCTGCCAGGCCAGATCATGGAAGATGGCCTTGCCGATTCGCACCATGGTTTTGGTCAGAAAAGTTTCACCACCGTTAACCAGCAGGTCCAAACCGCCTACGACAGCGCCACCCGCCATTCGACCCAGTCCAGCCCAAAGAAATTGGTCCGGTCGCTTAAGGTACGTGTCCCGATAGTAATCGTACAGTTTGATTATGCGATCTCGATTCGCAGCAAAGCCTTGTTCTGGGTCCCAATCCGGTTCATCATATTTCCCAAACGCGTTCACGTAGGCTTGGCTTAAGTAAGCCCCGCGATCACGCGGTGCGCCTGCGTCGCCAACTTCTTCATCGTCGGCCATAATTTTTCCTTATCCGATCTGTTCGAGCTTGTCGAGATCAACCCACCCATCGAGTTGCTTTTCCTTAAGATCTGTGGGCGACTTGAGGATGGGAATGCTATTTTCAAATCTTACCGTGCGAGTTGTCACATTTGCTGTCTGATCAGGTAGTGCGCCGCCTCCTCCGTCCGCAGTACGCCATTCGGTTTCTTCCGCTTCAACGAGTATCCCCACGTGACCAACCGAGCCAGCGCTACTTTTACCTATACCGTTGCGCAAAACGATGATGTCTCCCGGTTGCGGAGATTGGACACCATCTGCCTCCACGTAGTATCCGAGTTTCTTCGCCCCAGGACCGTTGCCGACCGCAACATCTCTAATTCCGAAAGCCCCAATGAAGTTACTCCCCCACAGTCTTAGCATCGCGGCGAGAATATCTCCGCAGCTGGTGACCACTGGCTTATGCTCGTCCTTTTCTTGTTTAGAAGCCTGACCCCTCGCTTTTGTCCAGCCAGCCTTTGCCATCAGATCCTGTGTTTCTCCCTCTGGTACCCTCGGATTGTTGAGCGAGGTCGGCATCCACTTGTCGATCAGATCGAGCATGCTTTGCCGTTTGGCGCTTAGCTCTGCCGTAGCCGCTGGTTGTGCTTCACCTGCCCTCGCGTCGGCTTCCCCCTCGTCTCCCTGCTCGGCTGTTTGATCAGCAGCTTGTTGCTCAGTCGCCTGTTCGCTCTCGTCAGTAGACGTTTCGCCAGATTGCTCATCTGACCGGTTTGATTCCTCTGTCGGCTGTTCGCTCTCGTCAGTAGGTGTTTCGCTGGATTGTTCGGCCGACTGGTCCGTTTCCTCAGCCGGTTGATTATCTGACTGTGGCGCCGATTGTTCGCCGGTGTCGGGTCCCGCGGTAGTCGGTTCGCCACTGTCTGTGGGCGTCGCGTCAGATTGTTCCGATTCTTCGGTTGACGATTCGTTAGGTTCGTCGCTCATGATGATCGTTCACTTATGATTCGGCTGCCGGTGTCGTTGATTGATCGTCAGTTGTTTGTTCTTGTTTCTGGTCGTCTGGCATAGATGTTATTTTTTTGTTGTGTCAGTTTCAAAGGATGTCGCTGAACATCACGAAAGGAATTTGTCCATTGTTCGCTGGAAGATCTCCGCGATCATGTGGAAATGTCGTCCGCCGGCGACGTTGATGTTCTGAAACATCGTCACGAATTGGCGTCCAGACGCGTGCTGCAGGATCGAAACTTCGGAGGTCACGCATCGGAAGTTGGGACAGACGCCTCCTCCTTTCAGCTCTCCAAGACCGATCTTGCAGTTCAGCACCGTGAACGCTGGCAACGGGACGGCCCGCGTGAAACGGGAGGGGGCACCGGCGCCGGTGACGGCGTCGGCGGTCATCTTCAGCATGTCCGCATTGGCAGTGTCGTCGCTGTCGTGAGGGTTGCTAACCAGTTGTTCATTGGCCAGCAGCACGAACATCTTGACCGGGTCGATACAAGTCGTGACCTGCTTCACCGGTCCATCATTGAGGCTGGCGATGGTCACAACGTTGCCGCCGACGAGGCCGAGGGCGCGTTCCTCCACAAATTCGGGAAAGGTGGTGTTTGGAACCGGATTTGGCAGGTAATCGCCCGCCAGCCAGATGCCCGTACTGTTGTTCCGGAAGAATCCGCCCTTCTCTAGCACACCGTTAATCAAGTTGTAGCCGAGCGATTGGATGACTAACCCGGCCGAAGGGTTATGACTGTTCACGACCATTTCTTGCAGATGGTGTTGAAAGTCGAACTTCGGATCCGCGTCGCTCCGGAAGGCGACCGTGTACTTGCCGTCACCGCCTAGCGTCGGGGTGAAAATCGTTTCGTATTTCGGAACCTGATGGAACCCTCGGTCGGTCAGGAGCTTGACGGCGTTCTTGATCTGCGGATCGAAGGTCGCTCGCACTTTCTTGAAGAAATCGGGTATTGGCAGGTTGGCGTCCAATGTGCCCGCGAGATCGTTCACCGCATGGCGGAGCTGAAACGCGGCGTACATCGCCGCGATCTTGAGCAAACTGCCCGAGAAGAAAATTTCCGTGACGTCGTGCTGTCCGATCACAGAGGTCGTCCCATCCAAATTTAGGGAGGCGATCGCCATTGGAATCTTTTCCACATCCAGCGGCTTGCCGTCCACGTCGACTAGACCCGTCATGAGCGACCCATCGGCTTTGACTTCGCCCATGGCTGCGATGAACCCGGCCTTGAGCTTGCCGGTATCCCTCACGAGGTCGGGGAATTGGGCGGCGGGAAAGGGCGACATTGCCGGTCCGGCCCTTTTATCGCTGCCGCCACCGACTCCCGCACCACCACCGCCCTCGGCTTCCGCCAGCGCCACCTTAGTTGAACCGAACGCATCGGTAGGCTGCTCAGCCCCTTCAGAATCGCTGTCGCTGCTGTCAGATTTGTTGTCTGATTGCTCAGCGGCCTGGTCGTCAGATTGCTCGGCCGGTTGATCGGTTTCCCCAGCGGGTTGCTCATCTGATTGATCTGCTGGCTGGTCGCTTTCCTCGGCAGGTCGCTCATTTGATTGATCACTATCAGCAGGCGCATCATCTGATTGCGCGCTTGGCTGAGAGCTATCGGTCGGCTGTTCGTCGGACTGGGCGGCCGGCTGATCGCTGTCAACGGGTTGTTCTTCGGTTTGCTCGGCAGGCTGTTCTTCCGTTTGTTGTTCTGAATCGTCAGTAGACTCGTCGGCACTCATAAGCATCCTCTCTCTTCGGTCTGATTGGGGAGGTTAGCAAAGCTCCTCGGAAGAATTTCAGCCCAACCATATGTTAGTTCGTTCTGTTCATTCGGCTTCTGCAAAATCAGACGATCGCAGTTGTTGGTTCATTATATTCAACTCAACCTACGCGGGCTGCGGCGGGCTTCAATCGACGCACGTCACTGAACACTGCTTCGAAAGCTACGCATCCTAGTAATCTGCTCATTTGTAAACTCGAACTTTTCATATCTTGGCCACCACCGTACGGTCCCTCCATCGCCAGGTTGCGGATCTGTCCACGAAAAGGCCCGAAGTCTTTGCAATGTACCTGGAAAATGATCGCCATACTTCTTGGGCAACACTACCGGTCCGCGAATTGCGTCGATAGCTTCTTGCCGCCGCGTCTCCACCTCGCTCTTGGACCCCTCATCCCAATCCATACTTTCCTCATAGGGCTTCACATTGGGTAGAGCCAGGATATCCATGATGTTCGGGCGCTCACTAGGCCACTTGTCGTTTTTGCCGGCGATATTTACTGAATCCTGATCGATATCATTAAGAATGTCCGAAAGCCCAAGATTGTGCCCAACCTCATGACTGACCCCTTTGCCAAGGTAAGCAATTGTCATCTCCGCGGGAGCTTTGTCAGAGCCCGTGGCGTCTTTACGACTCCATTGAATGACTCGATCTCGAAAGATGTGAGGCACTGTTACAACAATTGGACCTAACAAGACGTCACGTGGAACATCACTTTCGTGAAAGTGAACGCCTCCTGCATTGCGAGCCCCCGATGCAAACTTTTCCGCTCCGGCCGTCGAGATCACCTTATGTCGCTTAGCCACTTCCAGCGCTGGAGTGAAGGTATCCCCCCAACCGGGGGTGAGAACGACTTCGATGTTCCCGGGTGTATCTAGCTCCGCATCTGCGAACTTACCCCATTCGACGGAAACAGAAAGTGAGTCATCTTGTAACGGCTTGAAGGACGCCGCGACTTGCTGCACGAGAAGATTTTGCAATTCAGTCGGTAAGGTAACTTTCGCTTTTCCTGGCTCGCTTAGGACGCGATCGTCCATTCTGATTCTGATCTTCACCGTGCTAACGTTTGTTGGGCCACCGCCTTTGCCAGCAGGGGACGCAGACCCGCCGGCAAACGCCACCGTGTCATTCGCGCTCGCGAACGTCGCCGATTGCTCGGCCGGCTGATCACTGTCAGTATGTTGCTCATCTGATTGCTCGCTTGGCTGATCGGTCTCGGCAGGTTGTTCTTCCGCTTGCTCCGCCAGCTGCTGTTCGTCGGCCGGCTGATCGCTCTCAGCGGGCTGTCCTTCTGATTGCTCGGCCGGCTGATTGCTGTCAGTAGGCTGTTCTTCGGATTGATCTACCGCTTGGTCACTGTCAGCGGGCTGTTCTTCCGATTGCTCCGCCGGCTGATCGTCGGCAGGCTGCCCATCGGCTTGGGGTGTATCGTCATCGGGCATGGTGTGCTCCTCTTTAGTTTAGGCAGATTAGCAATTCCCCTCACCACGTCAACGCGGGGTCGGGGTTGGGACTGTTTGGGACTTGTCGGTCTTCACTTCGTTCATTGGTCGTGATGTTGATTGCTCTAGCTTTGTCGCTTGCGGTGTAGGCGGCAGCTTGAATCAAAGGTAGGTTCCGGCGCTGATGCCCATTAGGGCAATAAGTTGCGTAAGAGTTGGACATCTTAATTTCTCGGGAGATTCTTATCGATATCGCTTTGGAGGATGACGACACGACCTGCAGGAGAGAAAATTTGATGGAGCGCATCACGCCCGAGTAGGCCGCATCCTAGCAGAATCCCCGGCCCACAAGCCGGGAGTGCCTGCCTCCGAACGCCTAGACGTAGGCCAGGTTGAGCATCATGCGCTTGACGTAGAGCTCCGCGGTCGCGCGCTTGATCGAGTCCTTGTTGGCCTCGCCCTTGTCCTCGGCGAGCGAGCTGATGCCCACCTGGAACAGGTCGACCGAGCCGAGGACCTCCTTGAGGCTCGGATCGAGGAATTCGATCGCGCCCGACAGCTCCGCGTCCTGTCCGTTGTTGCCCTTGATGACGAAGTCATCGAAGAACGTGGCCCACGGCTTCACGTCGGAGGCCGAGAACGTCACCTTGAGGTTCGAGATCTCGAGCCCGGTCGGCTCCTTGGTGGGGATCCGCTGCTCGCCGACAACGTTCTGCGGGGTGCTCTGCTTGATCGTGAACGAGTCGATCTTGGAGACGCGACCGCACGGCAGGTCGCCGAGGCGGAGCCGGAAGTTCGAGGTCAGCCACGTCTTCTGCTTGGTGTTGACCACGCCCTTGATGTCCGCGTCGTCGCCGGCCTGGTAGGTGATCTCCTCGGCGTCGAACTTGATCGTAAAGAACGAGGTGTCCTTCGACGAGCCGTCGAGAGCCGGGATCGTAATTTCGATGATCAGCGCGTCCCGGAAGTGGACGTAGCGCTGCGCCTTGTAGTTGTAGTCGGCGGCGACCACGTAGCCGTTCTTGCGCTGGGGGGTCTGTCCGAGCGTAGCCTGGATCCACTCGTACAGACCCTTGCCCATCGACATACCGATGTTGATGGTCACGACCTTACCCTTGATGGTGCCAATGTCGACGTCCTTGAGGACGGCCGCCTCGCCATCGAGGTTGAGCAGGAAGTGGCCAGCGGGTTGCCGCCGGGAGAGGCGTGCCTGGACGCCGAGCCCTCCGCCGGCCGCGGACGCAGCCCCGCCGGCAAACGCTAGCGTGTTATCCGCGCTCGCGGACGCTTTCGATTGATCACTGTCGGCGGGCTGTTCACCTGATTGCTCGACTGGTTGATCGCTCTCAGCGGGCTGTTCTTCCGATTGCTCGGCCGGCTGGTCACTGTCAGTTGGCTGTTCCTCTGATTGCTCCGTCGACTGATCACTATCGGTGGGTTGTTCTTCCGATTGCTCGGCTGGCTGATCGCTGTCAGCGGGTTGTTCTTCCGATTGCTCTGTCGATTGATCGTTCTGCTCAGCTGGCTGCTCGTCTGATTGCGCCGCCGGCTGGTCGCTATCGGTAGGTTGTTGTTCCGATTCTTGTTGTGAATCGGCGGATGCGTCTGTCGATTGTTCGTCACTCATCAGTATCTCCTCTAATTCTCTACTTAACTGTCGATAAAATTTTAAGCGCTGTTCGTGACGTCAAACGAGCAAGCACAATTGGTTTCAGTTCCGTACAATAGCTTGTTCACGTTCATTAAGGCGGTGCCGCTCCGGGGTGACGATTCAAAATGCATTGATCGAGAGGCTCGATCGTTCCCTTGGTCAGCAAGAATGGAGCTTTGTTGTTCAAAATAGAAATCACATAACGAATCGGTTTGCCATGATCTACCAGGTTACGCTCCACTAGGCTCGTCTGACTCCAGTACAATTTGTCGATCACTCCGATCTTCGTGCGGATCGAGTTCACGTCGCGGGATGCATCCACCAACGCGTTTTGGACGAAATCGTTAGTCCCGGCCTGAAGAAAATCGAGCATCTCATCGCTGGAGGTCGCATCCACTAATTTGCGCTGGGCAAGAAGGGTGAACATCGCTGCCGCCGCCTTCGCGCTCGAAACCTGGTAGCGCCGTGTCGTATTCGGGTCCTTATTTAATGGCTCTTGCATCCACAAGGTTTCAGTAAGGGCCGCACCTGGCTTATGTGGATACGGCGCGGCCAGCCAGAGACCGCCCTTACCATTCTGGTATAAACCCGCCACGACCAGGGCTGCGTTGATATACTCGTAGCTCAAAGTCGTAATACAGCGAGCGGCAGCGTCGTTGTTAGAAAAGCTCGCCATCAGCAAAAGGAGTTCCTTGAAACCGAACTTGCCGTTAAGCAACGGCCATTGGGCGGACTCTTTGTCCGCTAGCGTGTTAATGTCGCCTTTCGTCGTAAATGTCACGCTCCACGACGCACCAGAAGGAGTAATATCGAAGATGTCAGTGAGATTTGGGAAGCCAGCAAAAGCAGCCGCGTCTTTCGGTTTTTTTGCATCAATAAGAGGCTGCCATGTCTTCTTTACTTGCGCGATCAAGGCAGGCACTGGCGTGGTGACTGGGACTCCGCTAATTCCATCTTGCAACCGCTTTCGCAATTCGAACGCGGCGTAAAGGGCCGCAATCTTCGCCATGCTCGCGATGAAAACCGTGTCCTCAGCCCGGATTCCCGCGAAAACCGGGGCTGCTGGATCGGTGACGTCGACTAACGCCAACGTAAGACTGTCTGGAACCTTGATACAGTTGGCAAAGGCTGCTTCGGCGTTCACGAAGCCGGGATCATAGGGTCCTCCAAAGGGCGAACCGCTAATCACGATCTCGTCGTCTCCACCTTTCCCCGCATCGATGGAAACACCACCGTCGGTGTCCGCCATTGCTACTTGAGTCGAACCTGACTCATCAACAGGCTGCTCGATCTTATCAGAACTGTCATCCGATTCTTCCCCAGTGTTGTCGGCTTTTTGGTCACCTTCGTCGACGGTCTTATCTTCCGGTTGCGCGGTAGCTTGATCACTATCGCCTTCAGATTTGCTGCTGTCATCCGCGGCTTGGTCGCCCTCAGCGGGTTGTTCCTCCTGTTGCTCGGCCGACTGATCGCTCTCAGCGGGTTGTTCTTCCGATTGCTCTGTCGATTGATCGGTTTGCTCAGCTGGCTGCTCATCTGACTGAGCGCTCGGCTGGTCGCTATCGGCAGATTGTCCTTCCGATTCTTGTTGTGAATCTGCGGATTCGTCGTCAGGGTCGTTGCTACTCATTGGCTAGTCATCTTCGTGCTGATAGATGTAATACAAATGAGTCGGCGTTTCAGCCAGATCATGCATGTGTTCTAGAAAGGCCTTAACCAGCGGCCCCCATGCGCCACCACCGAACTCCTCCGTGCGGTGCTGTAAATTGACGATTTCCAGCAACGAACCTTGAACCTCCTGTTCCATTCCTTCTAAGAAGGTTTTCAGTTGGGAATCGGATTGGTGATCGGTCGCGTCTTGGGCGACGATCTCGCCAAACGGATAAATTCTCCAGTCATGGCGAGCCTGTTCAAAGCCCCGACCCATATCGCCGTCAAATGGCAATTGCCCATTTGTGTCCTTTGTCATCCCGCGGCGATCGGCGTCCGATGTATTCAACTGGATATAATACGACACAGCACCAGTGTTATAGTACCACAAGCGGTCCTTACCAGGCGATGGGGTCTTCTGGTATGGATCGGCCAGTGATTCTATGGCCAGAATCCTGCGGATTCTTTTGCCGGGATTTCCCGTCATGTTATTAGCGATCTCTTGAATGCGTTGCATGACTGGTTTTTCCGCGGTGACCTCTTCCGGCTCCATATCGATGACCTCAGAAGGCGGTATGTAAATAAGGCCCGGATCGGCGCTGGAACTGAAAGCCCAGTTTAAGTCGCCATCGTTGGATACATTGCAGCCGGTGTTACGGCGCAAGTACCAATTGACCTCTTCAGGCACGTTAGTGTGGAAGTTGAAATGGATTAAGTCATCTACTTTCACGTTATAACGCGCGGCGACTGAGGCCCAATCTTCGCCATCACTGACGCGGTGTGTCTCAACGGACCCGTCGGGCACAAAGTCAACCGGGAGCGGATCGTCTGGTTCTCTTTCGTTAGCCATAGTGTTGATTAGTTACGTTTCTTCTTTTGATGGAAGCACGCCTAGTCGAACGGATGCGCTGGAGGAACGGCAAACATCACCTCCACCATGGCCTGGTTTCGGTCGTCAATCACAGCCAGCCCGTCAAACCCAGCATCTGTGTAGGTTCCGGCATTCGGAAAGCTTCCAGAGAATGGATCCGGCGCGGCGATCCCGGTCCACTCCTTGATGGAGAGTTCGCTTCCGGGGCTGAGCAGATCAATTTCCGGCAAAGTAGTGTGTCCACCTTGTAACCCGGGCGCCTCGGACAGAAGCAGATGATAGATCTCGTGAGCCA
>Ga0193723_1000722_pt1 | contig 12947 bp, 13 predicted proteins | sample H2m2metaG_FD_143042 | JGI IMG/M metagenome (GOLD analysis project Ga0193723, IMG submission 143042) | Soil microbial communities from a riparian zone of the East river system, Colorado, United States - H2m2 | ecosystem: Environmental > Terrestrial > Soil > Riparian zone | place: USA: East River... | reverse complement strand
CAATTGGCTATCGGACCCTATTGCCGTTGGAGTCCCACACCTCGACCGTTCCGAAACTACGTGCCCGGATCGGCGCTTCGATCTTGGAGAGATCGCCCGCGACAACGACGATCACATTGTTCGGCGTGAGCCTGTTCGCAGCGGCGCTGCGCACATCCTCCGGTGTGATGACAGCGAGTTTCTCGCGATACGTTGCGTAGAAATTCACCGGCAATCCCCAGACGATCAGCTGCTGAATCCGCCCGGTCAATCCTTGAACGGTTTGAACGCCGTTTGGAAAGGCGGATACCAGATTGTTGACGGCTCCCTGCAGCTCCTGCGCGGGAACCGGCTCGCTGGCGACTCGCCTGTACTCGTTGATCGCCTCGACGAGCGCCGAGTCAGTGGCACTCGTTCTCACATCCGAGCTGATCCGAAATGCACCGCTCCCCGGCCTCAAGTCCAATGTGCTTCCCGCGCCGTAGGTGTAGCCGTGTTTCTCGCGCAGGTTCAGGTTAATACGGGAGCTGAACCCTCCGCCCAGCACGTGATTCAAGGCGACCATGTTCAGATAGTCCGGATCGGTGGCGCGGAATCCCGCTTGACCGACGACTATCGATGACTGCACGGATCCGGGCCGGTCAACCAGAATGACCCTGGTGCCGGAGCTCGGACGAATTGGGTTTTCGACCGGCACCAGGGCGGCGCGCGTCACCGTCCAACTGCCGTATGCCTGCTGCGCGATCGAGCGGGCTTCGGCGGGAGTCAGGGCACCGACCAGTAGAAGCGTTGCTGCGGATGGAGCATACATCGTCCGATGCCAATTGATCACCTCGTCGCGAGTGAGTGGACCAATCGTCGAGGGGGTCCCGCTGGCGGGACGTGAGAAGGGCGCAACGCTGTCGAAGGCAGCGCGTATGAACGCGTCTGATGCGAGCCCCGCCGTGCGCGAATGGACCTGCTGATAAGCGGCAAGACTCTGGTTCTTGACTCGACTGAACTCACCAACGGGGAAACTCGGTGCTATGACCGTCTTCGCCGCCAGCGCCAGCGCGTCCGGAAAAACGGTCTTGAGAGCGACTACGTCGATGTTTGCGGCGCTGAAGTTTGCGAACGTCGAGTATTGCGCACCCAGCGCGTCCATCGCACGGGCAATCTCCGCCCCGGTCATGCTGCCCGTCCCCTCGGACAGGAGCGATCCCGTCAGGGCAGCCAGACCGTTCTTGGCTGCCGGCTCTCGCATCGCTCCTGCATCGAGAAGCAAACGGCCTTCAACCACTGGGAGTGTGTGCTTCTGAACGAGGATGACTCTAAGGCCGTTTCCGAGGCGGAATTCTTCGACCGCGGGAAACACATAGGGACGAAGTGTTCCTGCCGGCGGCGGACTGACAGTTTGAGCAAGCGCTGCGCGAAGCGGAAACGACAGGACTCCGACAGCCAGCGCGAATGCCCTGCGTGAAAGAAGATGGCAAAGCATTATTTGAACCTCGTCGCAGAAGTCTGAGCTGCGGTCTTCTTTACAGGCACGTAAACGAGAATCGCCCGATTGGTGGGAACGAGACGCTCCGCGGCGAGGGCGTTGAGATCAGCGAGCTTCACACGATCGATTTCACCCAGAACCGTGTTCACGTAATTCGGATTGCGAAAAAACGTCCATCCCCTCGCAAGAAGATCGGCGCGACCTCCAAATCCACCGGTCGTCTGAAGTCCGTTGACAAATTGGAACCGCTCCAAGGCACGGGCACGATCCAGCTCGGACTGCGTAAAGCTCGACGCTCCTGCCAGCTCCGCCAGAAGCGCTCGCTCCAGCGAATCGGCATTGCTCCCGGGCTTTCCGTTCGCGATGAACACGAGCATGTCCGCGCCATCCGCTAGTCCGAGCTTGAGTCCCGTCACGGTGGTAGCGATCTGTTGTCGCCGCACCAGGGATTCGTCGAGGCGAGAGGAGCTACCACCACCAATGACTTTCGCCAGGAGCGACGCAACCTCAGCCCGCCGATCTTTTGCCGGCGGAACCCGGTACGCCACAAAAACGGCAGGCGCGGGCGCAAGGGCGTCCTGAACCACTATGCGCTGCTCGCGCCCGATCGTGGCGGGGAGGCTCATGTTCGCGAGTCTTGGCGGGACCGGGCCGCGCGGGATTGGTCCGAAATACTTTCTAACCATCGCTTTCGCCTGCGGAACATCGATGTCCCCCGCGACGACGAGTACTGCGTTGTTTGGAGCGTAGTAAGTCTTAAAGAAGTTCTGGACGTCGGTGACAGACGCCGCCGAGAGATCCTCCATCGAGCCGATGACCGAGTGGTGGTAAGGATGCGACTCGGGGAACACCAGCTCTCCAGTCTTTTCCAGCCAGCTTCCATACGGCTGGTTGTCCCGGCTCTGGCGCCGCTCGTTCTTCACTACTTCTCGTTGGTTGTCGAGCTTCTCCTTGGTCAACGTTTCAGTGAGTGTTCCCATCCGATCCGACTCGAGCCAAAGCGCGAGCTCCAACTGGTTCGACGGGAGCTGTTCGAAGTAGTTCGTGCGGTCATAGTCAGTCGTCCCGTTCATGTCGGGGCCCGTGCGGGCGCCTGCGGCCTCTAGAAGAGCAAAGTGCTGTCCGTCCGCGACGTTCCTGGATCCCTTGAACATCATGTGCTCGAAGAGATGCGCGAAGCCGGTTCGACCCGGCTGCTCCATCTTCGATCCGACGTTATACCATAAGAGTACGGCCGCGACCGGCGTCGAGTGATCGACGTGGTAGAGCACGGTGAGTCCGTTAGGCAGTGTCTCCTGGGTGTAATCGATGCGAAGCTCGGGACTTTTCCCCGGGTTGCCTGCCTGCGCGCCAGCATTCGCGGCGACAAGGCACAATAGAGAGACCGCAAAGTAGCGGAGTCTCATTCGACCTCCATTCAGTTCTGGATTGCCGGCAGCTGGACGGGAGCGGACGGCGGGGATGCCCAAAATAGGGGGAAGTGCATCCCCGGGAAAGAGCGGGAGTGTGAATCGCAGGGATGGTGCGTTCCGCCTCGCTGGCATCCACAAAACCGAAGCAGGGAGCTGAAAGCGTTGCAGCCTCACAGCTGAACAGCTTTCATACGGGCGTTCGGGGCGTGTGGAGGTTCGGATCGCCCGTTCTTCAAGATGTTCAGGCGTCCGTCATGATCCGATTCCGCAGTTACCTACGCCGACAGAATAGCTCCTAGCTAAAGAGCTGCAAAGCTTAAAGCTCCCTGCTTCGGTTTTGTGGAAACCCGTCGAAGCGGGCGATTCTCCAATTCGCGCGCTACTCGTATCTGAGCGACTGAATCGGATCCAGACCGGCCGCCCGTCTGGCCGGCCAAACTCCAAACAGAATCCCGACAAACCCGGAAAAGAAGAATGCGAGGAGAATCGACGACGGCGCGACCGAGGTATTGAAGTTCCCGAACTTGGCCAGTGCAACCGCCCCAAGCCATCCAAAAACGATTCCGCCTACGCCGCCGAGAAGGCACAGGACCACGGCCTCGATGAGGAACTGGAGCAGGATGTTCTTCGGCGTCGCGCCCAGCGCCTTTCGCACTCCGATCTCGCGTGTCCGCTCCGTAACCGACACGAGCATGATGTTCATGATGCCGATTCCGCCTACGAGCAGGCTCACGGCGGCAATTCCCGAGAGGAGAAACGTGAAGATCTGCGTCGTCTCGCCGAGAGTGTTCAGGAAGTCGGCCTGATTGCGAATCTGGAAATCGTCGGGGACTCCGACGCGCAGTCTGTGCAAACGGCGAAGCGTTTTCTGGATTTGCGCCATCGCCTGCGGAATCTCCGCCTCCGATGCGGCGAGCACTCCGATCTGGCGCAGCCTGTCGCTGCCGAAAACGCGAAACTGCGCGGTCGTGATTGGTATCAGAACCTGATCGTCCGGATTTCCGAATCCGCCGCCGCTGCCCTTGCTGGCGAGAACGCCAACAACCTGGAAGAGAAATCCACCGATGCGGACGTTCTGTCCGACGAGGCTCGCGGCGGGCACTCCGAGGTTGTCGGGAATCGCCGCCCCAAGCACGGCGACACTCCGGCTGGCGCGATCGTCACCCTGCGTGAACATCTTCCCCACCGCGATCGTGTACTTGCGCACGTCGAGATAATTGGCGGTCGTGCCGAGCACGGTGGTATTGGTATTCGTGGCCAGGTACTGAACCTGGAGCTGCTTCTGCATCTCCGGTTCGACCGCGGCAACGGCCCCGCCCGTCGAATCGAGTGCCTTCGCGTCAGCGACCACCATCGGCGCCCGGTCGCTGCCAGACGAAACTCCCCCGGGCGCGTAGATCTGTCCCGGCTGCACCGTCAGGAGGGTCGTTCCCAGCGCGGAGATTCTCGCGTTGACCGATTCCTGGGCGCCGCGTCCAAGCGCGACCACGGCGATCACAGCTCCAACGCCGATCACAACGCCGAGCATCGTCAGAAAGGAGCGAAGCTTGTTCGCCCTCAGCGCTCCGAGCGCTACGCCAATCGTTTCTCCGAGCAGCATGGTGCTACCTCCTCAATTGCCAGGCGGCCGTCCACCGCCGCCGCCACCTCGAGCTCCGCCAGCTCCACCAGCTCCACCAGCGCCCGCCGCCGGGGTCGTCTGTTGCTGGAGTCCTCCACCTGCGCCGGCTCTCACCCGAGCCTGAAGTTGGTCGCGCTGTGCCTGCAGCACCGCGGGTCCGAGCAGGGCCACCTGCTCGCCTTGCTGAGCGCCGCTGAGGATCTCAGTGTAATCGAAATCGCTGACTCCCAGGCGCACCACGCGCGGCGAGTATTTGTCGCCCTGTTTCACGAATACGAACATTGCGCCACCGGTCCGGCCAGTTCCTGCCGCCCCCGCCCCTGCTCCCGCTCCCGCCGCGCCACCTTGCCCACCACCACCGGCGAAACCACCCCCGGCACCGCCGCCGCCACCGCCCCGCCGGCCGGTCGACGACGCCGTACCAGGCGCCCCAGCCTGGGCCCCGACCGCGCCGGGCGTCGAGCTCGCCGCACCGAACCTGCGGCGACGTGTGGTATCGCCCGAGGCTGGCGTCGACGACGCCGTCCCACCACCTCCAAACCCGCGCGCCGCGCGAGCCGCCGCCTGCGCCGCCTTCAACGAGTCGGGACTGACTCCCAGAACCGGAGCGACCGTTGCGGCGTCGCGCGCATTCCGTATCGCGTCACTCGGCACTGCGAGAACATTGTCTTTCCGCAGGATGTCCATCACCACCTGCCCGTTCATGCCGGGCATGAGCGCGCCGTCAGAGTTGTCGAGACTCACCAGGACCGGGAACATGGTGACGCTCGACTGCACGACCGCCTCCGGCTGGACCTGTTCCACGATACCAACGAATCTCCGATTGGGAAACGCGTCCACGGTCACAGTGGCCGTCTGACCCGCCTTGACGTTGCCGATATCCGTTTCGTTCACGAACGCGCGCATACGGACCTTGCCGAGGTCGGCCATGTCGAGAATCGCCGTACCGCCGCTCGCCGCAGTCGAGGCGGACGTGATTACCGTCCCTACCGACACCGGCCGCGAGATGACGGTACCGTTCGTCGGCGCGGTAATCGTCGCATCCTCCAACTGGAGTCTCGCGGTCGAGAGATCCGTCCGCGCTTTGATGACGTTTGCATCGGCGTTCGCGAAAGCGAGCGTTGCCGCCTCCATCTCCGTCGCCGTAATGATCTTTTGCTGGTAGAGGTCCGCGGACCGGTTGCGTCCCGACAGCGCCACAGCCCTCGCTACGGTCGCCGAGGCAAGGTCAGCGGCCGCTTGAGTGTACGCATTCTGCACGGTGCGCGGATCGATCTGAACCAGGAGATCGCCGACTTTTACTTTCGATCCAACATCGACGGGCATCCTGATGATCGTGCCCGACGCTTTCGACTTCACTTCGACGACGTCGATGGGTTCGACCGTCCCGTTCGCCTGCGCGCTCAGCACGATGCTGCGCCGCTCGACCGGCGCAGTCTCGATGACCAGCGACGGATCAGTGCTCTTCTTGCAGCCGCCAAGCGCGACCATCGCCGAAATCATTACACACCTCAACGCTCGGTTCCCCGGCGTTCGCAGGCGAGCGACCCACGGCTTGCTTGTCTTCATTTTCCTGGTGGAAGTTGCGGAAGTCGTCGTCACTGTAGGTCTCGTCCGACGAGCGCCTCGAGCTGCGCCCGTGCGATCCTGTAGTCGTACCGCGCCTGAATCAGCGCCTGTTCGGCCGTCGCCAGCGCTGCCTGCGATGTTATGAGATCGAGCAGCGTCGACGCCCCGATATTGTAACGCTGCTGCTGCACCCGCACATCCTCCTTCGCCGCGGCCACGGACGCGATCTGTATCGCCACACGCTGGGACGCGCTCCGTATCGCTCCGATGTTCTGAGTCAAACTCTGGACCGCAGCAAGCTGCGAATCCCGGAAAGCTGATTGCGCGTTGACCTCAGCCACCTTCGCGCGAACCACCTGCTCCTCGCGCGCGAAATTGTTGAAGATCGGATACGAAAGCTGGAACGAGAGCCGGCCACTATAGGTGAACGGATCAGACCCGAACCCGAACTGCGGGTCGGTTCCACTGCCAGTGCGCGAGTAGCTCGCCGACAGCGAAGGGAGATAAGTCGCCTTCGAGGCCTTACGGGATTCCTCGGCCACGTCGAGATTCGCCTGCGCCTGCTGCACCGCCGGCCCCGTGAGCGCCAGCACCGCCAGCTGCGCGCTATCCGGAAGCGCCAACATGTTCTCCTGCACGGATGCTGGATCCGCGGTCACCGGCACGGGAGACCCGACGAGTCGCGTGAGCGCCGCCTCCGCCGCTTCCTTGGCGCTCCCCGCCGTGATCTGCGCGAGCTGGGCGTTGCCAATCTGGATCACTCCCCGCAATGAATCCGACCTGGTCGCCGCTCCTGCCCGGACCCGCGCAACGGAGGCCTTGAACTGCTCTGCCGCCTGCGCCATCTGCAGATCGGCGGCATCCTGGCTTTCGATCGCGGCGAGAACCGCGAAGTACTGCTGCTTCACGCCCAGCGCCACGTTGTACTTCACCGCCACACGATTCGCTTCGGCGGCCGCGATTTGGTAATTGGCTGTCCGCAGATCGTACAGGCGCTGGCCGCCATCGAATAGCGTCATGTTGAGCGAAAGCCCGGTATTGTTGGTCGGCTTCTGGGCGACCGTGATTTGCTCGCCATTCTGATTCAGTCGCGTCAGTCCACCACCCAGCTGCACCACGTGACCCGCGCTCAGCGTCGCGCTCGGGAAAATCGCACCAACGGCCGAGACCCTGGCGGCCTTGCTCGTTCTCTCCGTTCCTTCGGCCTGGATTGCGTCGGGGGAATTCTGCTGGGCCATTTGAATGGCCTCGGCGAGCGAGATCTTTCGGGCGCTGTCGGGGGCGCGGGTGAGGCCCGGCTGAAGCCCAGGCTTGAGAACCTGTGCGCCAGCACCCGAGGCAAAGAGGAGCAGCAATGCCAGCGTTGCCGACGGAAGCAGACTCGCCTGCGTTCGATCGTTTATAGCCATATGTATGCGAAGCGGAATCCGGTGATCAAAAAGAAAGGACCGCACCGAACTGCGGCCCTTCAATAAGTACGCCCAAGCTGATCCCAATGCTGGGCCCTGGACGTATCGATCGCCCTATCCCGCTATCGCGTGACCGTCGCCAGCATTCTGCTTCTGAGAGTGGCCAGCCGCCGCCTCACTGAGCCGTCCATAACCGTGTCGCCGACTTTCACGATCAGCCCTCCCAAAATGGCGGGGTTGAGGGTGATGTGCGGTACCACGCGCTTGCCCAGCAACCGCGACAGGTGCCTTGCCAGGGCATCCTTCTCGGGGCCAGCAGGTTCGCGCGCGACCGTTACGCTGGCGTGAATCCGGTCCTCGGATTCGTCAATAAGCCCCCGGTACTCAGTCGCTATCACCGGGATCAGCATCTGGCGACGCTTGGTGACCACGGTCTCCAGAAAACGCAGAAAGACCTGGGGGATCCTCTTTCCGAGGGCCTTGTCCAGAATCTCGATCTTCTGCGAGGCGGCGAGCTTGGGCGACTCGAGAAACGTCTTGAGCGTCCGATCCTCCTGCATGGCCGCAGCGATGGCGTCGATCAGCGCTCCCCATTCCTCCTGTTGTCCCTGCTTTTTGGCGAGGATCAGCAGGGTTTCGGCGTAGTTACGGCCGATGGTCGAGTCGTTCATCCGCGCTTCACCTCACGCGCGGGGATGGAAGCAAGAAAGCTCTCGACAATTTTGCGATTGGCCTGGTCGTCGAGATTTTTCTCAATGACCTTGCTTGCTCCGGCGATCGCGAGCTCGATTGCCTCACGCCGCATCTCGGCGATCGCGCGCTCCTTCTCCTGCTCGATCTCGCGGCGCGCGCGCTCGAGCATTTGCTGCTGTTGCTGGTGCGTCTCTTCGATCATCGTCGCGCGGAGTTTCTCGCCGACCTGACGACCGTCGACGATGATCTTCTGCGCCTCGAGCCTCGCCGCCTCGATCTGCTTGAGCTGCTCGGCAAGTATTCTCGCCGCCTCCTCGCGATCCCGTTTCGCTCCCTCGATCGCTTCCTCGAGCGCCTTCTCTCGCGCCTCGACGGCGGCCGTGATCTTCGGGAAGACCAGCCTGCCCAGGATGGCGAAGAGAAGCAGGAAGGTGACGAGCGTCCAGAACATCAGGCCGCCATTCGGCGAGAGAAGGTTGACCGGTTGGTCGGCCTCCTCCACGACGTGCTGGAGCAGTGCGAAAGTAACAGTGGTCATCGTATGGTCATCCGTGATGTCGCAAAGTGATTGGCGGTGGATCGTGACGGATTAGGCCCGCCACGATCCGTCGCCTGAGCCCTAGAATTTGAACTTGTTCTGAATCAGGAACGAGATAACAACTGCGAACAGCGCCACTCCTTCGATGAGCGCCGCGAAGATGATCGCGCCCGTCTGAATGCGTTGGGCCATCTCGGGCTGACGCGCCATTCCATCCATGGCCTGTCCGGCGAGACGTCCGATACCGATGCCCGCGCCGATTACGGCGAGACCTGCACCGATGCCAGCGCCAAGCATTGCCCATGCTCCGGAGTACGGGCCGTTGAACGTTCCCGGCTGCGAAGCCGCCTGGGTTACAGCCTGCAACAGCGGAAAGATCGAAACCATTTGAGAATCCCCGTCGTGCGTCGTGAATGTCATGCTCGCGATCTCTCGACCGCTGTCCGTCAACGGGGCTCCCGCCCCAACGGACCTCTCCAGCCCGCTCGGCCGGATACCTACGCGAAGTTGAGCAGGCTCCGCGTCAGTGCGCTCCCTCACGAATGAGCCCAATAAACACACTGGACAGAAGCGTGAAGATGAACGCCTGCAGAAAAGCGACGAACAATTCGAGAAGCGAGATGGCCAGCGCGATCAGAATCGGCGCGGGTACGAGCAACCAGCTTCCAAATGTGAAAATCAGGCTGATGAGGGCGAGCAATACCACGTGGCCCGAAATCATGTTCGCGAAGAGACGTACCGCCAGGGCGAATGGCTTGGTGAATTTCCCGAAAATCTCGATCGGAGTCAGGATGAACGTGATCGGCAGCTTCATCCCGAGAGCCATGTCATTCGGCCAGAAGACGATGGTCTTCATGTATCCCCATCCCTGCGCTTTCATCCCGGCGAGCTCGATCACGACGAAGGTGACGATCGCGAGCGCGCCAGTTACGGAAATGTTGCCGGTGGCGGTCGCGCCGTAAGGGACGAGCCCGAGCAGATTGGCGAAGAGGATGAAAAAGAAGAGCGTAAGCAGATAGGGCACGTATCCGTTGCCATGCGCGCCGACGTTCGGAATAACGACTTCATTCCGAAGAAACAGCACGAGCGCTTCGAGCCCGTTCCCCAGTCCGCTCGGCGCTTTTCCCTCGTGCGTCTTGCGGTTATGCGCACGGAGGGCGAGTAGCGTGGTGACAATGCAGAGGAATGCGGCGACCCAGAGCATCACCACGTGCCGGGTCGGCGAGATGTCGAGCGCGAAATTGCCGATGTGGATCGGGTTCCAGCGCGGAAGCTCGTACTCGCACACGAAGCCGGTGTGGAGGCACGGGTAATCGAGCGTGTGCGCGTCGGTGATGTGCGGAGTGATGAAGTCTTTTGCGTCAGCGATCATATTCGAGCAGGAGTGGTTCGGCCATCATCGTCAGAAAGAAAAACGTCACCAGACTTACCAGCGCCGCCTCTAGCGAGAGGTTCACAATTCTCGCCAGTGGCGCGTACATCAACAGCACGAAGAACCTGAGAACTGCTCCTATGGCCCAGCGTATCAGCAGCTCGCCCGGTGCGCCTTTGCCCGAGCGTGCCGGTCTCAGTAGAGCGTAGGAGCCGAGTTGTACTGCGAAAGCCAGTCCAGCCGAGACGAGCATCGCGTGGTGCTGCTCCACCGTCCTGAACCAGGTTCTCAGGATGATGGTCCCGACGATTATGAGAGCGCCCGAGACTCCCGCGAAGAAGCTGAGCGCCCGGGTGTTCGTCACCGCTGACCCATCTCTCGCGCCAAGTTCACGGTCGCTTCGACCTCTCCTCGTCGTCGCGCCGCTGCGCCGCGGTGATCTTGCGGTACATGTTGTAGAACGCGGCACCGCCACCTACAAATACGCCGGCGATGGTGAACAACCCGTTGGTACCAAGGCGGTTATCCAACCACTGACCGGCGAAGAGGAAGACGATGATGGCGACGGCGAACTGGACCCCGACGCCGGCGAAATCGGCGCCGGACAGACTCTTCTTGGAGCTCTGGTACGGCCGCTTTTCGTCTTCCATTCCAGAGAGAAATTAATCGCTTGTGAAGATTTTCACAAGCACTTCTCCACTCGTTTCCGAAGAGAGACCGAAGATTTGTGAGGGCCGCAACCCCAACAGCCACGCGAACTTAAGCGCGTTACCTCGGTGTTGACCGTTCGTCTAGAAGTTGATATGTTGGGCATCTCACGATTTGTGAGATTGGCCCGCCCGCCAACAGTCGATTTCCGAGCAAACGAAGTTTAATGGACAACCGCATCATTCTACCGTTGCTGTGCGCCGCATCAGCCGTCGCGTTTGCCGCGGTCCCTTCGTCCCATAACGAAAAACCGATCGCTGTCAAACACAACGCCGCCGCGATGGCCGCGCCGATCGTGACGACGTTCGACATCACGCGCCCCAGGGAAGATGCGGACAAGCTGAAATTCACTCTCAGCGTCAAGAACAACACGACCAAGATGCTCGAGCTGCGATTCCCCGACGGGCAGACCCACGATTTCGTGGTGAAGGATTTCGCCGGCAAGGAAGTGTGGCGCTGGAGCCAGGGCCGCATGTTCACTTCGGCGATGCGCAGCGAGACTCTCAAGGGCAAGGGCGAGACGGCGTTCGAGGAGAGCTGGGACACGAACGGCCAGCACGGAGCGTTCACCGCTGTTGCGATCCTCAGGAGCAACAACTATCCGGTCGAGACCAGCGTTCAGTTCATGCTGCCGTAGCAAGCCAACACCGACACAGCGCAATAAACCCGATCACTACAGCTGATCGGGTTTTTTTATTGTTATTGACCAGGCCCGCTCGGCGGTCCGCCAGGCTTTCCCAGGACATTGCCGGGGTCAGACACCGTCTTCACGAGCAAACCACCCGTGACGAGCCCGGCGATGAACAAGCCTGTGTTGAGCGCCGAAAATTTTCGAAGCTGAATGCGAGATACACCAGACCTGGGAACGGTCACGTGCTCGCCGTGCCAGGTTTCTTCGACTCCATTCGTACGCGTGAGAGCCGTCACCCCGAAGATGAGCGCCGAGTCGGACTTGGCGGTGACGATGCCCTCGAGCGTGCTTCCTCGCGGGCCCACTTGTTTGGTTATTTCCTGTGAGCCTTCTTCCGTAAGCTCCACGCGCACCGGACTCATGAGCGCGGCGTCACCAACCGCGGTGTTACGGTAGGTATAGCAACCACACAACAAAACGGCGCACAAAAGTCTTTGCAGTTTCATCACCCGAGCATCGAATCGAGCCAGGAGATACTCCTGGCTCGATTCGTTACCGCGGTGATGTCGGTTATTGCCCAAGGCAAACGTTACCGAAATCGTCCGTTGCGTTGGCCGGATCCGCCTGGTTGCGAGTCGGCTGATCCTGCGCAGACGGAATGTTGGGATTGGTCTGCCGTTCCAGCGCGTCGTAAAACAGGCGCCCAGGAATCTTCATTCCCACAACAGTGGGAGTGAGGTTCGGGAAGCAGGTCCTCCGATAATCCGTCCAGGCCTGCGTGTGAACGAACAGCTCGATGTACTTCTCGGTAAGAATCTCGCGCAGCAGCGCTGCACCTGCTTGTGCACCGCTCGGAATGCCGTTCGCAGCGCGATATCTATTGAGCTGCGTAAGCGCCTCCGCCTGATTGCCGGTGCGGTACGCCGCCTCCGCCCAGATAAGTGTGTTCTCATCTGCGCTGAAGATCTGCTGGGGATACGTCGGGTCATCAACTTCGCCGAAGTCCACCTGAGTACCGACGTCGGGATCGACGGGACCGGCAAAGTAGACCGGGCGGCGCGGGTCGTTTCGCGCCTGCATCAGGTTCCACAAAAACTCGTTCGGCTGGGCGTACCCGTTCCTTTGTTCGTTGGTGAACTGGTAAAAGAAGTTCGTCTCTCCGCCGCGGCCTGACCAAACCGAGTGGTAGTCACCCGCCTCCGTCTGGATTCCAAGACGTGCCTCAGTCAGCGCCTGGGCGTAGGCCGCCGGCCGTACCTCGGCGGTATTGAGGTAGAATCTCGCTTTCAGGCTGTGCGCGAGGGCGGTCCATCTGGCAGCATTGCCCCCGTACACGAGATCGGCGGGGCCCGGGCCGGAATTGCTCGCAGCGGTGCTGGCGAGGTTCGCGATTGCCTGGTCCAGGACGACCTGCAACGAATCGTATACCTCCAGCTGCTTGGTGAGCGTTGGGTCGCCTCCCTGCAGCGCGCCCTTGTACACCAGGTCGCCGAAGTAATCGGCTCCCAACCCGATCACCATCCCTTCTATTACCT
>Ga0193723_1000721_pt1 | contig 12955 bp, 15 predicted proteins | sample H2m2metaG_FD_143042 | JGI IMG/M metagenome (GOLD analysis project Ga0193723, IMG submission 143042) | Soil microbial communities from a riparian zone of the East river system, Colorado, United States - H2m2 | ecosystem: Environmental > Terrestrial > Soil > Riparian zone | place: USA: East River... | reverse complement strand
ATGAGATTGCCTAACTTGCCGATCAGCTTCATGGTTGTTGATGGTATTCATGTTATTTATGAAACTGCTAATTACTCAAATCCAGAACAGTTCACCACGGCATTAGCAATATATAATGATGAAGTGGAAGCGCAGCGCTTTATAGGCTACTTTGGGTCGCTAACTAAAAACGCTCATATTCCTAAACTTCTACAGTTGGCTAGACCATCTTAGATCTTCCGGATACAATATATTCATATGGTACATAACAAAAAAACAAGAGACTTCGTTTTTTAATAAATTGATATTATTTTGTGATCATGTATAGGATACATTATTCAATCCTAGAACTATACATGAATAGTATAGTTACTCAAAAAAAGACAAATTTTTGGGGATTCCGGGATAGTCGAGCTTAGATTTCCAGTGTATAGTCATGTTGCTTAATCGAAAGTTTGACTCTCTAGTACGGAGTACCCTTTACCCTCTGGTTCTTTAAGGCTTCGATATACCATTCAAATTCATTGAGAAATCTTATTACTTTTTTATCGTATGTTTCATCCGTTAGATCACCATTTTCAGAGAACACGTTAGTCACCCTTGGTATCGTAAAGGCTGATGGAATTGAAGGAGCTCCCAGTTCAGCAAATACCAATCTGAGCTGTTGTGCTGCATTCACCCCACCGAATATTCCAGGTGAATAAGATACTATGGCAGAAGGTTTGAAGAAATATTCTTCAAGAAAGTAATCAAGAGTATTCTTCATTGCCGCAGAAGTACTTCGATTATATTCTGGCGTAACCGCCAAGTACCCTTCCGCATTTTTTATTTTGTTTCGAAGATTCTTCAATTCCTGGGAAGGGTCAGTCATCTCCTTATACATTCTATCTAATAGAGGAAGTTTCAACTCAAGCGGGTCGATAAAGAGCACAGTATGATTTCGACTCAGTAGCTTCTTCTCGATCCATTTCGCTACCTTAATTCCTTGACGATCCCGTCTAACAGAACCTACAATTACGGCGATCTTTGCCATGATCCCACTTCACTAAGCAATAATATTTAATATTACTTACTCCAGCTATCATAAAGAAAAATATTCTGGCTTTCGATATGAAGATGGATGCCTCTACCTTGGATACCGATTCTAACAGCAACGATAATGCATCTACTAGGGCAGAAGAGAATAAAGACTATTGCGAGGAATACTGCATGTGTGCTGTTTTGTCAAGTAATTAGTTTGCAGTATATTCGAGAACAGCTAGTAGAAGATATTTTACTTTGGAATCAAGAAATCTATTGCATCGAATACTCCTTCGAGTTCTTTGGATACCTGATCTGAGAACACTCCTAGAATTTCAAAGTCAGCCGCTTGGAGTCTCTTGGTGCTAAACATCGCAAGGACTCCTATGACATTGTGACTATGAGTCAGGATATCCTCCAAATGATTGCAATCTTTCTCTCTTAGCCCATTCAGGATATCTTATTCTCTTGTCATTAATAACATCATTTGTAATTGTTGGTTTTCCGGTAATTACTATATTCCCTATCTTATTTGAATCGGCAGGAACCTTTGAAAACTCCCCATTAAGATTCTTGTACTTGCCGGCTGTAAATTTCAAAATCAGGTTTTTTCTTTCTTTATCTAACAGCCATATCCTAGCAAACTTAGCATCGAAATGTTTCACCAAACTTTCGACTATAAACTGGAGCTTTTCGTTTAGCTTTTCATATTTCTGTAAAGAATTGAGAATCTTGTAAACCCGCCATTTTTGTTCTCTTGCATCGTAGTCATCAATTAGTACATAAGGTGAGGCTTTTACCATACTTGATTCATAAGAATGGAAATCTTTTATCAATTCAACAAATCTATTCAAGAAATTGTTACTTTCAAATTCATATTGCTCAACGGAATCGAAAAAAAAATGACATACCCAATCAAAATCTCCTGTCAGTTTAGCGGAATAAATACAAAAAGATGATTCCTCACAATATTTTTCAAGACGAGAGGTCATTACAGATGTACTAGCTGTATATTTGAATTTAAGAATAATTGTACGATTTATTTTTTCAGAAAGTAAAGTTGGATTTAGAAGGAGAGAGTATCCAAGTATAACGTTGGATTTCTCTAATTTCGCCAATCTATGGCGTACCGTTCTATCGGTAATTCTGTACCCTAAATTTTGGAGATACCTCGTTATCTCATATGAGGACGCACGTGAATTCTTCCCTAGCTGGACTAGCAGGATTCTATCAATTTCGTCTACCACTAAAAAAATATGGAGGATATTGTTATTATTATGTATTGCCAAATATTGCCAATTAGGTAATTCAACAATGAAAAAATATATATTGTTGATATCACTCTGTCGTAGGATTTCCTAATCGGCAACAAAGGGCCTCATTTGTTTCCGGAGAGAATATAATCTAATTTCATGCATACTAAGATATGAAAATGGACTTTTTTGAAATAGATAGAGTGGTTGAGGATCTCGCAAAAAACTATGCGGCGCCATGCACTACAACATGGTTCAAGGTAACAAACAATAAGAAACCATCAGACGAAGAGTACCGTGCAAAGGTAGTAGAATTCATGAAACAATTCGAAAATATTCTCTTGGCTCGATTCCCAAATAGTGAACAAGCCACCCTCTGTTTAGAGTATGTCAAAAAGCAATTACAAGCCCAAATTTCACTAATTCGAAGAGGAAATAATAAAGAAGTAGAAAGGCGGTTCCAATACTATGTCAATTATAATTAATGATTATACTTGGGATAAATGCTCAGTGTTGACTACGTTGAATTGTCAATCGTTCCATCTTGCCCTAAACTTAGATACAGAAACTAATAGCTCCCATGACCCATGTTAGACATAACCAGACTTGCGGTACCAGCCATAGCAATACTCGCTATCGGTGGAGTAATTAGCTTTCTTCTTGCTTATAGCTTCTATCCTGAAAAGCATGAGAATGTTACTGTCGATGGCAAGTGTTACGAGTTACTCGGTACAGCCCATGAGCAGTATGTGAATCTTGCTGCAAGAAGGGACATAGAGACCTTAAGGCTACAATTGAGCAAGGTCGAACCAAAAGATGCAATAATACCCATCATCCTTAGTGGCAGGGACTCCGATATCGAGCATCTTAGACATAGCTACCAACTAAACCTAACATCTCAACAAAAAGTGAAATACTATCCCAATATTGATGCAAGTGTAGTAACGGCGAATATTGCCAAAAATCAACTTCAAAATATAGCAGGAAATCTGACACTTAAGGATGTCTATCCATCGGCTAAGACTATAGCTGGAAGTATTGGAATCGAACCAAATAATTACATAACGTCAGCAGAAGGAATGGATATTTCAATTAAATCAAAGGAATTCATGAGCAACGGAATTAGGGAAATAATTGCCAATTCAGATGGCGTAAAATCAGCTTATTGCCGTACTGGAGTGTACTAATTAGACGTAAAAGTCGTGGACGATTACAACCCGTGGTTTAGCCCATCCCTCAAATTTTCGGTACAGATAGAATAACACGGAAGTCGCACCAAAAGCGTGTTGGATTCAGCATCAAACTATTTCTTATTCTCGCCTATTGGACCGTGTGGTAGGCTTGACTGTATAGATCAGTGCACATCATCCCATTATGTTAGGATAAAATCTAAGGTCAACAAAGTCAAAAGGAATTCAAGGGAGTAAGTTCTACAATTAAACCCTGATGCCATTTGTACTTTGAATGCATAAGCTCGGAAATCCTATTGGTTAACTCAAGTTCGTTCTTCGGATCAACTAATCGTGCAGTACCTTCAAATGTTCTATCGTGCACTCTGAATGTAATTCTTGGATTATTGCTGATATTCTGGACCCAATGTGCTCGCTCTTGACGTTCAGAGATTACATAATACCTCTTGTTGTGTTCTACAAACCAAATCTCTATTCTGTGCTCCTTACCTGTATTCCACCCTGAGGTAACCAAATATAGAAATTGTGGTTGATTCAATCCTGTCAATTAGGTTCTGAAGAGGACAATTCATACTTTACCTTATAGTTATGCCCTCCATGAAGCTATAATACTTCAGCGAAGACCCAATATTCTGTTTCTAGGTCCATATTATGGTTCCATCATAAACTAGACCTCTAATCATATTAGACAATCTTATTCATCAGGTGACCAATCTCGAGAGTCATATCAAATTTTATTCGCAAGCAGATGATGCACGGGCAGGTCGATAAGATATGTTTCACAACATTATATTCATACCACACCGGCAGGATATGGCAGATGATTGTTCTATGAATTCTCCGTGAGGGATATCAGTAAAGTACAGTTGATCCCAAGTTAGATAATTATCTTATATAATGACTGATACCGTATTAATTGAAAAGTGAAAGGAAAACCTATTAGAAGAATAACAAATTTCTTTACAAAATTTTACATAAGGTATAGCACCACTATATCTCTCAACAAGAACCTCCTACTTTCAGGTACTGTTGGTTTTATGGTTAGTCTTGTGGTTGCATATGTGTCTACGAAATATTCCACTGACAATTTTGCAAATTCTGCTTTCACAGTAATAGCCGGATTCGTATTCTCTAAAGTAATTTTTGCTATTCTCTTTCATCTTGATAATAAAAAGAAATATACAAAAAAATTTACTGGCAAATTAAACTTTCCTGTTTTAAAGCAAATAGTAACAAAGATGGTATTTGCAGATTCCATATTTGATATTATCAATAATGTAACAAGATTCTTCATTCTACTGGAATTATTGAGAATAGAATATCCTCCTGTACAGGCTGCAATAATTGCATCACTGATAGCGTCCTCTTTTTCGTATTTAGCAATAAATTTGATTGTAAGACGTTTACATGTATTTGGCTCAAAGAAAAAATATACTGAGGTCTAATTATTGGTTTGTAGTATTGACTTCCCAAGTGCGCTAGACTAAAGTTCCGTAAACTCAGGTAAATGGGTCTAGATTATCAGGACTCAAATTCTTGACAACCTCAAAAGCGGTCATCATTTCCATTGGTTCGGACCCAGGTGCAGATATTCTAAATTTGATGTGTACGAGTCCTGTTTCCGAAATTCTAGCTATCTTCCACGAAAAAGAAGTTTCCCCTGCTGCGGACGTCATGTTTTCAAATACAATTGATTTTCCAGAGGGACCTGTAATAGTTGCCTCTACCGTAGCATTTGACAAAGGTTGACCTGTATTTAAATCCGAAACATTAAGGCGAACTGTCTGCAAGCTTCCCCTCGGAATGGGATCCATGTCCGATTTGACTACCGCTGACAACTTTTTCATATTCGCAGGCGGAATTATGACGGAACTCTGTGAGCTAACGTTACTGGTTTTCTGGGTAGTTTTGTTTAACGAGTCCATTTGAGTGTTATTGACATCGACGTCCAATTGAGTGGTATTAACATTGATATTCGTATTGTTAGATACTTCCTGTGATTGGTTATCGCTCGTGGTAATATCTTTAAACACTCCAGTAAAGTTGACGCTATTCCATTTTGTGGCATTGGCAGGAATAGCAAGACAAGATATCTTAGAAGTCAGCTTGTTCTGTCCTTCCTTTATCGGGGTATATGATGAATTAAGAGTAAAACTCCAAGATGAATAATCATTTTCTTTGTTAGGTACTGTTCGTTGATAGGGCTTTACGTTATTTGCAATAATTGAAATTTCACAATTGCTTGTAGAATTATCACTGGATATCCCACTAATCCTTAAAGTACCGTTATTCGTACTAATCTGTTGGTCCAGAGTAGGGTGCGTAATTTTAACAGTTGGGACACTATTCAGCGTCTGAGCAAAGATCCCAGCATTCGAACCAATTGTTACGTTCAGAATTAGGAATGCCAAAGAAGAGGACATCATTAAGGCTAAGAACCCCGGATTCACATTCGCCAATTACTGTCATAAAATAAAAGAGTATACCTGACTACATCTATCTAATTGTTTAATAAGAAGATGAAATTTGATGCATTTTATTTACCCTACCATCTCAATGAATTTAGACGGGTTCGATTTTAAGGTCATATCACACCTAGATTAAAGCTGGAGTAGAAGGTCCACTCATTCGATTGGGAGACGTTTATGTATCTGTGATGGTTTGTGAAATAATCCAAAAAATAGGAAAACAAGAGAGATAAAGGTAGTGATTAGCAAATATCTTTATTTTATCTCTCAGGTCAATCGTTGGAACTAATTAAAAAATGTGGTCATCGTAGCTGGAACAATTTAGCTTTCCAATTAGATATTGGAAAACCAGTAATAATCTAGCTCCCAAGTGTCCAAATCTCAGGTCCCGGTAGGACTAAATATCTATTTTTGTTGTTATTTTATATATTGAAAAAAGCAATTGATATATGAGACTTCGCCTATATTGGTGAATATAATGAATATCTTAACAGATGACGATCGTTTCCTAATGTCTTGTACAAGGTGCTTCTAACTCATGACAATGTGCGAAAAATGCAGCAAACATGAAGAATACCATACATGTTCAACGTGCAATCAACACTTATGTATTAATTGTTTTAATACGGTTCATTTTGGTATCAATGCTCCACGGGCCGGTAAGTCAATAATATATAATAAATGCATTTTTTGTGGTGAAATATATGGAATCAATGCTAAAGTTGACGTTTGTGATAAATGTACGATTATACTTAGTTGGGTATCAGGAATGAATTATCTCGCTGCTGTAAATAGGGTATCAGAGTTAATAAAGAAAAATACACTTGATTCAAAACTCAGAAATGAAAACTATTGTAAGACAAAGTTTGGAATGCATGCCACGCAAGTAATCATGGACGCAGTAGATAGTTCAAGAAGGTAGTAATAATATTCCATACACATTATGAATTATCAAATACGGCAAAGCATACCAAAAATTAACTAATGACTTCATTTAACTTCATGTTCTTAAATTATTAAGTGATATTCTGATATTCTGATCCACGTCTATCACAACCAACTTGAAATCCGTGTCTTCTGCGAAATCTCCCATATTCTCTCCCCGTACTCACTCTACCTACACTGAAACGTCAATTGGTCCGGAACTTTTTGAATTTCATTTTTTGAGTCGATGTTCCATCTTAGGTAGGAACTGATCACCAAGGAATTTATTTGTCCTTTTCTCGAAAAAGTGCTTTTTCTAAACATCAGTAAGTTCCAAGTAGTGTCTGATGTGTTTCTTCACCTTTAGTGACGGGCATAAACGTTTTAATTTATGAGTATGGAATATTATTACTGTGTGAAGAGTTAATAAATAAGAGTCAGGGCATAGAAAACATATAGGATCTTAATTCTTCCAACTTCACTTTGATCTTGATACTCATCCTTATATTCAAGAGAGAGTTTGCATAATAGCATATGGAGAATAGCAATTCAAAGCCTGATGATGCCAAGATCAAAGATGGATTAGGACGATACAAACCAATCAAAAGACCTTCAGCCGATATTGATAATCCGCTGGTTAAGATGTTAGATTCCATAGTTAATGGACTTGAACAATCTTTGGGCAAACGCACATATCTTTGTGGCAATCCCGATTGTGGGACATTAATAATATTTCATAAGAACGAACAAAGACCTCTAGTATGTCATAGATGTGGAAGCGAAATCGATTGGGAAGGAGAATATATATCAAGAATCAAGATATGTCCAAAATGTAACAAAGAATATGACACTAATGCAAATTACTGTCCGTTCCATTCTCCGCCAGTTTCATTAATAGAAAAAGAAGTAGAAAAGTAGAATTTATAGGCCTTTTTTCTCTACAAGCTCATTATATTGATAGGGAACGCATACGTCTGACTCAAGAAAAGACTCTTGTTGTCCTAGATAATATGTAACTTCCTTGCACATGACTTATGATAATAATTTCTACGATATCCACAACTTACTAGGACATCTTTTTTGCTAAAGAGTAAATTACAAAAATGGCACTTACCGTCTTGTCTTCTCTTGATGATGCAGAGGATCCGACGCATTATGATCGGTCTAACTTTAGAAAATACTATAGGTTGAACCAAATGATACTTAGTTACTTGTCCTCGTGTGGAAGTATTTATTTTTTTCGTAGAGACGTAGCATTGGAAAGCAAATACACATGAAAAAAAATTGTATGAAATGTTTCTAAATGAGAGAATAACATCTTGTGGTTAGGTATGATTAGAACCATTGAGGATCTGATTGAAGAATCTTAAATCCAAAATTGGATAGAAGTATTTCCACAACTAATCGCTAAGATAGGGCAGTAGATATAATACTGGAAAAATGAAACTTTGTAAGAAAAAGATTGGCGATGAAATTCTATCCCAAAATGAGAGTAATATTGCAGAATATAATCCACAATTTTATTCAATGCATGATTAATGATATTGTATACCAGATACCACGACGAATCAGTTTGTGGGGGATTGAATTTCTCTAACACTCAAATTCTTGAAATCCCATACTATATTGTCAGATCTAAATGTGATTATCGGACCTCCATTTGTAATTACATAATCTTTAGGTTTACCGCAGTTTGCACTATAAAATACTGAATCTGGACTATTAGAATACCAGCCACCGTTATCTATTAAATCTGTTACCTTAATCCATTTATTGTTCGCCTTGTCATCGAGATATGACTCCATCTTGACGGCATTATTGTTGTCAATATTATAAATTACAATCTTCCATCCAATCCATCGACCAATGAGGGAATTCGTAACTTGGGCTTCCGCTCGTTTATCAGTATAACCACCGGTATGCCATATCTCCTTTGCCCAAGAGACAACTCCATTAACTTTGATTCCACCTTTCAGAGAAGTACCTTCACATGGAATAGAACTATCATGCCTTCCACCCCTTGCATACCATACAAGGGAATTGTATGGAGGTTCCGCGGATACCACTCTAGCATACCCGGTAATTTCAATATTCTTCCATTCTTCGGCTCCCGGAGGGGTATTAACATTCATTCTTACCTCGTAATCGTACTTGCCAATGTTTGGCCTCCCACTTATTTGCCATGAACCGTCGGGCTGTTTAGTTATATTGGATTTGGGATTGAATATCCCATCACTTTTGGGATCGGCCATACTGATAAACCATTCTCGACCTCCTGATTTAGTGGGATATATCCCTAGTATCCCAAATTTATCTAACAGCTTACCACTATTAGTAACAAAAAAAGAGGGTTTTGTAATGGACCAGACAAAGTAATAAGATGACACTATAACTGCAATAATGATACCCACTATTATGACGTTCTTCCTTCCGATTAGATATGAAGACCTCTTAGTCATTTTAATACTAATAGAGTTTAGTGGGAGTAATTGAAGATAAGCTCAATCGCGTCAGATTTACTATCAATCCCATGTTCATAAAGTGTATTGCAAAAAGCAAGCTATCAAAGTAACCCTCAGTTATGATATCATTCGAATAAATTTCAATAGCAACCAACTGCCTCCTTAGAGTTGGTCCATCATCTTGCTGGAAATGGATCTTTACTCGCCAACCATGCCTATTCAATATAGGGATCATTAATACCATCACCTACCACTTAAATTGAGTGGCCAATAAGGTAGGAATACCGCAGGGACAATAAACTACCATAAGGATGACAAATGAATGATATCAAAAAAATTACTATTCAATGCTCATAACGATGCGAACCTTCTAGAGTGGGATCCAGATAATACGTTTAACAGAAATCCAAAGGATCTCGAAACTGGGTTAACTAAACTTTTTACAAGAATGTCAGAGCTGCAATATAGAATGTATGTTGAGAAAAAAACCTCGCTGCTCATCATACTACAAGGTATGGATACCTCTGGAAAGGATGGAACAATAAGGCATGTTATAACTGCATTTCATCCTGTTAGTTGTAGAGTCGAAACCTTCAAAATACCATCTACAGAAGACTTAGCACACGATTACTTGTGGAGAATTCATAAGGTTGTACCCCAAAGAGGATTTATTGGGGTATTTAATCGCTCACACTATGAAGATGTTGTTGAAGTTCGTGTCCAAAATTTGGTACCCCGAACAGTTTGGTCACAACGATATGATCAAATCAATGAGTTTGAACGATATATGGTTAAAAATAATATAAAGGTAATAAAGTTTTTCCTACATATTAGTAAACAAGAACAAAAGAAAAGATTACTCGAAAGATTGTCTCATCCGTCAAAACGATGGAAAGTCAAAGAGGATGATTTTAAAAAGAGAAAAAGATGGGATCAATATATGCAAGCCTATGAAGATGCAATTAGTCGCTGCAGTACACGTTGGGCACCCTGGTATATCATCCCTGCGAACAAAAAATGGTTCCGTAATTGGGCAATCGCAAAGATAATTGTAGAAACATTGGAGCAAATGAAAATTAAATATCCTAAGTATATTCCCCCTAAGATAAAAGATAACTCAAGGTCAATTTAGCTATTGTTCATTATCTTAATACTCTTCCTTGCCACAAATGACAAGATATAATATAATGAACAACGCAGGTTAACGACCCTATTACACGGCCGGTTTTATCACATAATTGGCAGGAAGTCCATTTAATCCTGCTTGCTCATACCTCGCACGATTTAGCGAGATGTCCATATTTTCTCTCACTTCAGGACTTTTCGTCATCTAAGTCTGGGAAATCAGACCGGTAATGAGCTCCTCCACTCTCTTGTCGTATCAATGCACACTTCTTATTATGGCTTCACAAACAATGCAATTTAATAAATGGAAGAAAATAAGGTAATGATTAAATCATTTATTGACGAAGTTTTTAACCAACATGATTTAACAGCTATTGACAAATATCATTCACCCTGCCTAACTAATGACTCAGGGAAAACAGTAGAATTATTTAAGAAGTACTTGACTGCACTATTTTCAGGCTTTCCAGATCTGCATGTAAACATAGAACATATTCTTGCCGAAAATAATTTTGTTCTAGTGTTTCTCAATTTCGTTGGCACACATAAAGGAGAATTTAATGGAAGACCACCCACTAATAAGCCAGTAACTATCAGATCTGCTGATCTCTATAGGATAGAAAATGACAAGATTGTAGAACACTGGGATGTAGTGGATCAATTGGATTTGTTAAAACAGACAGGAGCAATTAGTTCTAAGGACACGAGTATGAAAGAATAGACAAGGTGATGTCGGTAGCCTAATCTTAAGTCCAGTTCCGATCAATGTCGATGGACAGTGCCAGCTCATATACCACCTCAAAGAAATGCTCCCGAGATGGAGATAGAGTTTTCATTGTACCGATATTTCTACACCGACGGGCTCTCCCACTCCCTGAACAGTGATCCTACAACTTTAAAGTAAATATTAAGTTCTATTTTATGGGCTGTACAAGACTTTGTGAAGAGATTGGCATGTTACATGCTTCATATCGTGATGGGGTGAAGTTTTGTTCCAAGTGTCAAATCTATCTTTTTTCTGAGAAGGTATTATGTCCTTGTTGTAATACTAGATTGCGATATAAGTCGCAGAGAAAATTGTAGACCGGGCTTGAACTAAACATACTATCAAAAGAATTTATGATATACCCAACGGCAACGTATTGACATGAATGAACGATCTAACCGCCAACATGTAATGTAAATTATTCCAGAATAGTCATCCATGATGTGATGGAAATGAAGAACAACTAGAGCGAACAACCAGACCAAAGTCAGTTTAATTCGAACTTTTTGAATTATCCACAGACAGACCAAACAGTCATCATATAGCCGGTCATCAAAATCCTTGACAAATCAAGAAGAAATCAAGACGTTTAGATATTATGCACCCCTTTTTCGTTTACTTCGATCATGAAGAACTTTGTTCATGTTGGCAGCAACTATATCAAGAACAGGCTCTTTATCATCAAGAGTTGGCTTGGCTCGTAGATCGTGATGTTCTGGAGAATATCCAGTATATGATGATGCTATCTCCGGTCTATTTCTATCTTGTAATTCATTCACAACTAAATTTCTGACTTGACTTGCCGTAACTACTACGGGTTCGGGTTTTGGACTTGATTTTCGCGCTCGGGATGCAGTTCTCTTTCCCATTTTTTTATTCATGTGGTTATCTTCTCCTACCGGTGACATGATCTGCGATTTTATTTTCTTTGTTGCTTTCTTTGCAATATCTCTAGCCATTAGAAAAGGTACACCTGATCGACTAACCGTTTGTGCCAGTCTATTCGTATCAAATTTTTCGACTCTTCCACTGGATCTTTTGACTACAATCTCTTTCTTTAAAGCAGTCTTACGCCTTTCTGGGTTTTGTCTACTTCTCAATGTCTTTTGTCGTCGGGCACTGGTCACTTTTGTTCTAGTCGCACGCTTCGTATCAACATTTAGATTTCGCTTAACTTTCATCTTATTTTTTTTATCACCACTCTTAATTCCCTTTTTCTTTGCTTTTGACTTTGACTTCAATGAATTTATTCAGAAAACATACAAAATAAAGGCTATAAGAATTTTTACCAAAGGCTATTGCTAATCGAGGGTACCGCAGAAATAGATCGAGAACGAGATAAATGATCTTCTAAAATGGGAAACTCTGATTGCAGAGTGATACATGGGTAAAGAAAAAGCAATACTCATGGCAAGAAATAGCTCCGTTGGAAGGTACATTTTTGTTCGCATTGGACCAACTATGATCATAGCACAGAATGATAAAATGTTACATTAAGTTCGTTTCATACATAGTATACATTTTGACGCGGCCAAATTCACCCTCTGTACAAGATCCTGGAGTGATGAGTTTTATGAATTGTTGGAAAAGTTCATCCATTGTTTCATCCTTTTCATTGGTCATTAAAGAAAATTTTAGATAGTCGACTCTGTCATATTTATGCGTGATAAATATTCTCAAACCTCCACCACTAGAATTTCTCGCCTCTACTATCCAACCACAGATCATACTCAACAAAAACATTGATCAAACATACCGCATCGAAAAT
>Ga0193723_1000720_pt1 | contig 12955 bp, 9 predicted proteins | sample H2m2metaG_FD_143042 | JGI IMG/M metagenome (GOLD analysis project Ga0193723, IMG submission 143042) | Soil microbial communities from a riparian zone of the East river system, Colorado, United States - H2m2 | ecosystem: Environmental > Terrestrial > Soil > Riparian zone | place: USA: East River... | reverse complement strand
TCCGCCCCCACCCCCTCCCGATTCCGGCATGATGAATGTCGATATTCGCGGCGCGGTCACTTACCGGGGCAGCTGGGGCGCGTTCGGCCAACTCCGGGATGTGATGGACGTTGACACGAACGACCTGTCTCTCCTCGGTGGCCAAACTCTCGACGTGACCCGGAATTTGAACATGACGCTCGTCTTCCCGGGGCGGCTCGATGTCGGGACCTTCACGATCGGGCGATACACGCCTGGTGTGCTTCCGGCGGGCGCCGCCGCCTACGTCGAAGTGGACACGCTCTTCTTCGCCAGCCTCCCCGGGGGCTCCCTGACGGTCTCCGCGGCCAACTACCCACCGCGTCCGGGGCTCGACTTCGGCATGGCCTACGGGACAATGGCCTTTCGTGCCGTGCGACTCGTCGCGGGGCCGGGGGGGGCGGCGCGCCGGTCACGACGGCGGACACGGTTGATATTCGGATTAGCTTCGCGGCGCGCTGGTACCACTACCTCCGTCCCAATGTCACGATCAGCCTGACCGGTGGCGGCCCGGTCCTGGGCACATCGCTCGTGACGGTCGCGCAATCGGTGGACGACGACCACGGCGGCCGGTTCGTGGACTGGGAGTCAGACTTCGACCGGGCGCCGGGACAAGGAATCCCCTACGAGATCTCAGCGGAGTTTCGGCTCGCCGCTCCAGCCGCCGGGACATTCACACTGGCAGCGACGCCGCCGAGGGACTACAGGGACCCGGCGCGCTGGCCCGCGGCCTACGCGGTGCTGTTTTACCGCGACGATCCACGCATCGCGCTCTCGACGGGTGGCACGCTGACCGTGACGCGGTTCGTCGCACCGACGGACGCGTATTACGGCGAGATTCACGGCACCCTCACCGCTCCATTGGCCTTGTGGGCGAATGATACGACGGTCACGGCTGATACTGTGCAGGTCACCGCGACGTTCGCCGTTCAGCTCTGGCCACTGGGCGGGATTCCTGCCTCTACGTTCCGCCGCGAGTCTCCGCCGAATCCGCTCGCTGCACCAGAAGCACGAAATCTCCTAGCTCCGCGGGCCCCAGGTCCGACACGACCCAATAGGCGTAGGCCGGCGTAGTCCAGTGGAGTAGGTGATAGCCCTGGCGATCGCGAGCGTTGGGCGCGCCGCTCGGGCCGCGAGCGCGAGGCCAGAGAAACACGTTGATGAAGTGCTGACGCCGCCCGTATGTGAGTACTGCGACCGTCCGTCCATCCAGATAATCGAGCCGGCCACCGACGAGCGGAAACCCCTGCGCGACGAAGTCATGCACCGGGGGCGAGTAGTCGAGTTTGCCGTTGAACCACGGCTTCACCGTGTGCTGATCCGAAGAAACAACATCGGTGAGGTGGCCGGGCATTAGGGACCGGATGTGGCTCGACAGCACGTCGTCGGCGAGTGCCGCCCCGGCTGCACGTTGCAACGCGAGGCTCCAGCTTCCGAGCGCCACGACTGCGAATGAGGCGGCGAGTGCGAGCGGGCGCCACCACGTCTGGAGGTTGAAGCGCGACGGGCGTGCGGAGGTCTTCAGCGCTGCCCGTACGCGTCCGCGCAGGACGTCCGATGCCTGGAACGCCGGCACCTCAGCCGCGATCGCCGCACGCAGCGCGAGCCGTCCGTCTCGAAACCGCGCGCACTCCGCACACTGGGCAAGGTGCGCTTCGAGCTCACGCGCATCGGTCGCGGCAAGCTCGCCGTCGAGATAGGCGTCCACTTGGGCTTCGAAGCCGGGGTGGGTCACGTCAGTCTTCTTTCCGCAGTGCCCGCTGGAGCTGGGTGCGGGCGCGCGACAACCGCGACATCACCGTGCCGATCGGCACGCCCGCGACGTCGCTGATCTCCTTGTACGACAGTCCCTGGAGCTCGCGCAAGACGATTACCTCCCGGAATTCCGGCGCCAGCCGGTCGAGCGCGCGGCTGAGTGTTTCCTTGGCTTCCGGGTCCGCATCGGCCACGGCGCGGCTGTGCTCGGTCTCGTCGAACTCCGTGGTGAGCGCGTCGTTGCGGTGGCCCTTGTGCCAGGAGTAGGCGGTGTTGCGCACAATCGTGAGCAGCCAGGCGCGCGCGCTGGTGCCCTGCTCGCCACGGAAGGTGTCGAAATACTTGAGCGCCCGTACGCAGGCGTCCTGTACCACGTCTTCGGCATCGTGGTCGTTCCTCGTCAGGTAGCGCGCCAGCGTGTACGCGGCGTCCAGGTGCGGCAGCACGGCCGCTTCAAATCGCGCCAGGTCAGTTGACTCCAACACTCCTCACGATCTCGTGGAGCACGACTTTATTCCCGGTGGAATAACGGCCTCGTGCGCGGAGTCTTCGGCAATGACCACACTGCCGTCGCACTCTCTCAGGAGGAAGATCGCGTATGAATTCCATGCTTGCTGTGCCATCCCGAAACGTCGCCGGGCTTCTATTCACTGCTCTGGCGCTCGGCGGGACCGCCGGGACCCCCGCCAACCGCATCGCCGGTGACCCGGCAGCGGTCAGCGCCAAGTTGTCCGAGTGGAAGGTCGAGCTGTCGCACAACAGTATCACAGCCGGGCCCGTGACATTCACCGTCACGAACACGGGCAACATTCCGCACGCCTTCGAGGTCGAGGGGCAGGGGATCGAGCGGGAGACGACGGTGATCCAGCCGGGCTCGAGCGCCACACTCACCCTCACCCTCAAGCCCGGGACGTACGAGGTGTACTGCCCGGTGGGGAATGACTCACACAAGAAACTCGGCATGCAGACTGACCTCCGGGTCGTGCGCGCCGCGGACGCTGCCCCGCGGCCGTCCGACGACGCGGCAACGCGCGGGCCGGCGCCGAAGGTCCAGGCGATCCGCGTGACGGGCGGAGGGACCGTCATCCAGATCCTCCCCGGGCCATTTCCGTTTCCGGACAGCGCCGCGCCGATTCTCCAGCAATTCGGCGACGAGCGCGAAGGGCTCGAGTCCCAGGTGAAAAACGGCCCTTACTCGAACAACGTGACCCCCAGCACGGGTACCTTCACGTTCACGGCCTGGGACGAGGGCGCGGTGCGCGACTCGGTGGACGGCATCGCCGAATTCACCACGCAGGACGGGGTGCGCTGGAAGCTCGTGCTCGATCGCGTGCAGACGAAAGACGTCCCGCATCACCCGCGCTTCGGCGGTGTGATCCTGGGCCTGTATTACCACGGGAATACCGCTGTGCACACGCCGCTCGTGCCGACGATCAACAGCGCCGTGGCGCTCTGGGCGTTCGGGCATCTCTACAAGAACGGCGGCCTCGTGACCGACAATGCGCTGGTGCATGTAATGCTCCTGTCGCGCACCCGGCGGGATGGCGACTACGCGCTTGCGTGCTGGGATTGCTCGAGAAACAAGATCGAGGAGCTCCAGCTCCAGATCCTGCCCGGACCGGGCGAGGCGAAGTTTGACGCCGCCGGCGGCTTTCTCTTCGTGAACTGGGAAAAGTCGAGCTCGAGCAAGCTGGCGAGCTGAGGAGGACGGTATATTCTCGGCATGGCCGGTGACCTGAAGCAGATGCAGGATCCCCTGGGACTCCTTCGCCTCGGCTATGCCGATGCGCTGCTTCAGGTCCCCGCGCGCCAATGGCGCGACGGCTCGTTCGAAGCGCGGACCGAGCAGGTCGTCGAAGAAACCCCCGTGGTCATCGTCTACAACAACATCCCGCATGTCGTCATGATGGCGACGCCGCGCGACCTCGAGGACTTCGCGGTCGGCTTCAGCGTGACCGAGGAGCTGATCCGCTCTCCCGCCGATCTCGAGGCGATCCAGATCGTGAAGTACAGCCAGGGCATCGAGCTCCAGACCGCTGTCGCCAGGGAGTGCGAGGCGGTCATCGCCGCACGCACCCGCCGCCTCACGGGCCGGACGGGCTGCGGCATCTGTGGCTCGGATAGCATCGAGGCGGTGCTCAAGACCTTGCATCCGGTCCCGCCCGGGCCCGCCGTGCCGGCTCGCGCGATCGAGCACGCGTTGCAGTCGCTGTCCGAGCACCAGGAGCTCAACGCGGCCTCGGGCGCGGTTCACGCCGCGGCATGGGCTTCGCTCGATGGAGCCATCCTTCATGCCCGCGAGGACGTGGGACGGCACAACGCGCTCGACAAACTGATCGGTGCGCTCCTGCGAGCCGGCGTCAAACCTGCCACAGGCTTCATCGTCGTCACGAGTCGAGCGAGCTTCGAGATGGCGCAGAAGGCGACGGTGTTCGGGGCAGGTCTACTTGCCGCGATCTCGGGACCTACGGGTCTCGCGGTGCGTGTGGCGGAGCAGGCGGGATTGACCTTGGTCGGCTTTGCGCGGCGCGGGCGGATGACGGTCTACACGCACCCGCAGCGCGTCACCGCCTAATCGGGCCGCGGCGCCCGGTTCTGCACGTACCGCCACCCAAAGCGGCCCTTGATGCAGAGATTCCCGCTCGTCACATCGTGGTCGAGCGGTGACGTCACTTTGACGATCTCGTTGTCCTGCACGTGGAGATCGAGGTTGCACCCCACCCCACAGTAGGGACACACGGTCCTGGTCACGGTCTGCCGTGCCTCATCCCATGTGCCGGCGTGCCGGCGGTCGTACTCCGTCTTGAACATCAGCGCCCCGGTGGGGCACACGGCGATGCAGTTGCCGCAGTAGACGCAGGCCGAGTTGGGGAGCGGCGTGGCGAACTCCGTCGCGATGCGGGCGTCGAATCCCCGTCCCGCCACCGCGATCGCAAACGTGTTCTGATACTCGGTCCCGCACGCCTGCACGCACTTGTAGCACAGGATGCACTTGGCGTAGTCGCGCAGGTACAGGTCGTTATCGATCTTGGGCGGCTGCGCTACGGTCGCAGCGTATCGCGGGTCGGGAGCATGATGATGTCCCGTCACGGCCGCATCGCGCGAGCCGTCGTCCGCTGGAGGTGCGGGTGGCCCGAAGCGTTGGGGCTTCGCGCCGTACTCGTCGAGCCAGTCGGCAACGTCCGGCGTCGTGGACAAGTCCACCGACGACGCGAGGAGCTCGAGCACCAGCTTGCGGCTGTGTCTGACTCGCTCGGAGTTGGTTTTGATCACCATCCCGGCCGCCACCGGCCGCGAGCACGCCGGCACCAGCACGCGCGATCCCTCGAGCTCGACGACGCAGACGCGACAGGCGTTCACCGGGCGGAGCGTGTCGAGATAACAGAGCGTGGGGATTTGTTGGTCGAGTTGTTTGCAGGCGTCGAGGATGGTCGTGCCCTCGACCGCCTGAACCTTCCGGCCGTCGATCTGGATCTCCACCGTCCGCTTGCGCGGCTCGAGCTGGATGAGCGCCGTCATGGCGTGGATGCGCCGTCGAAGAGGTGCAGGCGCGTGACGGCAGATTGGATCGCGCTGTAGGCGGTCTGCCCGAGCCCGCAGATCGATGCGTCCTTCATCGCGACACCGATCTCCTCGAGCAGGGCGAGCTCGTCGCGGGTCGTTCCGATCGGCCGGCGCGCCTGAATCCGGTGCAGCGCCTCTTCCTGCCGCACCGTACCCACTCGGCACGGCACGCACTGCCCGCAGGACTCGTCGCGGAAGAATTGCGCGATGCGTCGCACGATGTCGGTCATGTCGACGCGGTCGTCGAACACCATGATGACGCCCGAGCCGAGCGTGGCCTTGGCAGCCTGGACGCCCTCGAAGGTGAGCGGGATGTCCAGCTCGTCGGGCCGCACGAACACCCCGGCCGCGCCGCCGAGCAGGATGGCCTGCAGCGGCCTGCCGTCTTTCACGCCGCCGGCGAGGTCGAGCAGGTGACGCAGCGTGACGCCGAACGGCACCTCGTAGATGCCCGGCTGCGTGACGCACCCCGAGAGACAGAAGAGCCGCGGGCCACTCGACCCCGGTGTGCCGATGGCGGTGTAGGCGGGCCCACCGATCCGCAGAATCTCGAGCACGTTGACGAGCGTCTCGACGTTGTTGATCACGGTCGGTTTGCTGAACAGTCCGGACTCGACGGGGAAGGGCGGCTTGTTGCGCGGCTCACCGCGGTACCCCTCGATCGAGTTGAAGACCGCTGTCTCCTCACCGCAGATGTAGGCGCCGGCGCCGCGGCGAATCTCGATGTCGAACCCGAACGGCCGCCCCATGATGGTCTCACCCAACAGCCCGCGGGCCCGTGCGCTGGCAATCGCGTGCGACAACCGCTCGTTGGCGAGCGGATACTCGCCCCGCAGATAGATGAATCCCTGCTCGCATCCCGTCGCATACGCGGCCACCGTCATCGCCTCGATCACGCTGAACGGGTCTTGCTCCATGAGCACGCGGTCCTTGAAGGTGCCGGGCTCCGATTCGTCGGCGTTACAGACGAGGTAGTGGGGCCGCACGGTCTGCTTGGCGACGGCGTCCCACTTCCGGCCCGTGGGGAAGGCCGCTCCGCCGCGGCCCATGAGCTTGGCGTCTGTGACTTCGCGGATTACTTCGGCTGGCCCGATTTCGAGCGCCCGGCGCAGCGCGACGTAGCCGTCACGTGCGCGATAGTCGTCGAGGCTCGCCGGGTCAACCACGCCCACGCGGCGGAGCAATCGCAGCGATGGGTCGCCTGCCTGCGGTAGCGGGAGGCGCGAGTCTCCGTCCGGGATTTCGCCCTTCAGCACTTTCCTCGCTCGCGCGGCCGTTACATCGCCGAACAATCGTTCCACGGGCTGTGCCCCCGCGACCGTCAGGAGCGCGGCCGGCGCCTGATCGCACAGGCCGAGACAGGGGCTGCGCAGGACAAGCGTGTCTCCCTGCGATCGCTCCAGCTCGGCGCACAGCGCCTCCGCGCCCTTGCAGCGGCACGCGATGTCGTCGCACACATGGAGCACGCGTTTGGGGCGGGGAGTGGTCGACAGCAGCGCGTAGAACGTCACCACGCCGTACGCTTCGGCGGGGGGCACGGTGAGGCGCGTGCAGAGATAGGTCAGCGCACCTTCACTGATCCAGCCGACGCGCGACTGGACGGCCTGCAACGCGGGCAGCAAAAGGTGTCGCCGCGCGCGCGCCGCGCGGCCGCCCGCAGCGGTGTGCGCGTCACGCGCCTGACGTGGCCCGCCATCCCATCCTGTGTGCGGCGCGCCGAGCAGGGCGTCGATCGCCTCGCGCTCCTCGGGCGTTGCTTCGGCTTTGGAAAGATGAATGTCCACGCGCTAGGCCCGGACGAGCTCCGGCTCCACACGGACAGCGCAAGCCTTGAATTCGGCGGTCCCGGACTTCGGGTCGGTGTAGTCCACCGTCAGGACGTTGGTCCGGACTTCATCCTGAAAGTGCAGGGTCATGAAGACGAGTCCCGCCCTGAGCCCCGGATCCAGGTGCACAGGTGCGATGACGCTCCCGCGCCGCGACGTGATGCGGACGATGTCTCCCTCCTCGAGCCCGAGCCGGGTCAGGTCCTCAGGCGACATGTCCAGGGTCTCCGGCCGGCGGAGCGGTGACGTGTAGCCGCCGGTCTGGACGCCCGTGTTGTAGGAATCGAGGCGCCGCCCGGTGGTGAGCTGGAACGGATAGTCCGCGTCAGGACGCTCGAGCGGTGGATCATGCTCCACTACTGAGAACGGCGCCGGAGGTCCGCCACGCGGCTCCTGCCAGAGGCGCGAGTGCAGGAACAGCTCGCCCGGATGTTGCTCGTCGTAGCACGGCCACTGCAACCCGCCTGCCGCTTCGAGGCGCGCGTACGTCATGCCGTGGAAGATCGGGGCGAGCGACCGGACTTCGTTCCAGACATCCTCCGCCGTGGGATGGCCCCAATCGACGCCGAGGCGCCGCGCGATTTCGCAGATGATCCACATGTCGTCCTTCGCGTTGCCCGGCGGATCGAGGGCTTTGCGCAGACGCTGGACGCGTCGCTCGCTGTTGGTGACGGTTCCTTCCGACTCACACCACCCCGCGGACGCGGGCAGCACGACGTGCGCCAGCTCGGCCGTGCGGGTGAGGAAGATGTCCTGCACCACGAGGTGGTCGAGGCTCTGGAGCAGCTTTTGGGCGCGATGCTGGTCGGCCTCGGCCTGGGCGGGATTCTCGCCGATCGCGTAGATGCTGTGCAGCTCGCCGTGCTCCATGGCGTTGAACATGTCGGTCAGGTTCTTCCCGTACTTCGGCGTGAGCGTCACGCCCCATGCGTGCTCGAACTTTTTCTTCACCTCCGCGTCCGTCACCCAGTCCTGGAACCCCACGAGGCGGTTCGGAATGGCGCCCATGTCGCCGCCGCCCTGCACGTTGTTTTGGCCGCGCAGCGGGTTGACGCCTGAGCCGTATTTGCCGACGTGGCCGGTCAGGAGCGAGAGGTTGATCAGCGCCAGGACGTTATCCACCGCGTTGTGGTGCTCGGTGATGCCCAGGGTCCAGCAGATGATCGCGCGGTCGGCGCGGCCGTACGCGTGGGCGGCGCGGCGGATGACGTCGGCCGGGACACCCGTTTCCTGCTCGGCGAATTCGAGGGTGTACTTCTCGACGCAGGCGCGATACGCCTCGAAGCCGCTGGTCGCGCTCCGGATGAAGGCTTGATTCGCGAGCCCCGCGTGAATGATCTCGCGGGCCATGGCGTTGGCGAGCGCGATGTCCGACCCGACGTTGAGGCCGAGCCAGTCGTCGGCCCATTGGGCTGAGGCGGTGCGGCGCGGATCGACGACGAAGAGCGTGGCACCCCGGTGAACCCCCTTGAGCACGTGATGGAAGAAAATGGGGTGAGCATCACGGGCGTTCGCGCCCCAGAGGAAGAGGACATCGGTCTCCTCGACCTCGCGATACGAGCTGGTGCCTCCCCCAGCCCCGAACACCGTCGCCAGACCGACGACGCTAGGTGCGTGTCACGTTCGGTTGCAACTGTCGACGTTGTGGCTGCTGAAGGCGACGCGCGCGAGCTTCGAGGCCAGGAAATTCATTTCGTTGCTGGCCTTGGAGCAGCTGAAAATGCCGAGCGCGTCGCCGCCCTGTTGCGTCTTCACGCGCGCGAACCCTTCGGCGGCGCTGTCGAGCGCGGCGGACCAGGACGCGGTCCGGAGCGCGCCGGAGCGGGCGCGGACCAGGGGCTCGGTGAGACGTTGGAAGTTCATGGCCATGGGGTCCTCGTGATTCGGTGAAACCGTTGGGAACAACTGATGAGAGAGTAAGATGCCGCTTGCGCAGCCGCAACTCACCCATTTTTGTGCGACTCGAAGAACAAGGGTGAGTCCGCCGGCTACCGGCCCGTGAGCCGCCGCAGTCTGCTTACGGTCTCCTCCACCCGCGCCGCCCACTCCCCTCGCGCCAGGTCGTAACGCTGCAGGAACTCGCGATAGTCAGCCGTGGCGGCCGGCGTGTCCCCTGACGCCTCCTCGATCCGCGCGCGCTCGAACAGCGCCGGCGCGGCGAAGACCGCGTTCGCCAGAGCCAGAAAACGGTGGACCTCCCAGAACACGGCCTCGTGCCACTCGAGCAGCCGGGCCGCCTGCGCTGTATCGCCCGCGGCGAGCAGCCAGCGGCTCGCGGACAGTCGGTTCACAGAATTGAAAAACGGATGGTGTCGGCCGTACCCGTGGTGACGGGTATGCTCGGCGCTCTCCCACTCCACGGCGGCGAGGGCGCGCGCGGCCGCGCGGCGATCCCCTGTCAACTCCACCGCGAACGCGGCGAGCGAGCGCTCGAGCAAATCTGCCTCGGCACTGCCGCTTTCGCGGACCTGACGCCGCGCCCGAGCCAGTCCGGCGGCGTCTCCGCTCGCGTGCGCCAGGATCCCGTCGAGCCACGCCAGTTCCGCCCGACCCTCCGGCCACGTGAGCAACCGGCCGGGGCGCCAGGCCGCCGCCCGACGGGGCTCCACCGCCCCAAAACGGGCACCGGCCACGGCAAGACCGTAGGCCGCGAGCGTCGCCGTGGAATCGTTCGTGAGGCGCCGCCACTGATCCATCGCCACCACCGCGGAGTCCCAGCCGCCCCGGGCCGCGTAGGCGAATGCGTTTCCCATCCACATGATGGCTTGAAGCTCTCGACCGGAACGGAGTGTGAGCAGCGCGTCGTCAAACTGGACCTGGGCTCGCGGAAAACCGTATATGAGGAGCGAGATCCCCAAGAACTCGCTCGGCGCGGCCCCGTAGATCGAAAGGACGTGGCGCGCATCCAGGGCTAGCTGTGTGGGAGCGTAGTTTCCCTTGGAGTCGAGGAGCCGCTTCAGCGCTTTGTAGTAAGCGAGTTGATCGAGATTGATCCGGAACCCCGTGGCCGTAGCGAAGCCTTCCAGCGCCCGCAGCGCCCGAGCGGTGCCTGCTGTGTCTCGTTGATCGATCGCAATCCACGAGAGATGCTCCCAAGCGGGCGCGAATCTCGGGTTCAGCTCCACGGTCCGCTCGAGGGCTGCACGAGAGTCGGCGAGCGTCGTCCCCAAGTAGGGCGTCCAGTGAACGAGGAAATCGGCGTGGTCGTACCAGGCCGGCCAGTAATTCGGGAAGCGACGCGTGATCTGTCGCGAGAGGGCTAGCCGTTCGCTCATGTCGCCCGCGAGGAACTCGGCCTCGATCATCAGCCGGTCGGCCTCGGGGAGCTCGCGCCGGTGCTTCACCAACGCGGTCACTGTCGCGCTGTCGGTTTGCCTCGAGCCCTCGTAGACGCGCGGATACAGCGAGCGCCAAAACGCAAACCAGAAGTTCGAGTCGGCCGCGAACGCCTGATCAAAGCTGCGTACCGCGTCGGGGAACTCGGCCCGCGCCAGTGCCTGCTCGCCTTGTAAGTACGCGCGCAGCGCCGGAACGGAGCGGGTCGTGAGAGCGGCCAGATCCGGCGCCGGCGGCTCGCCGCGCTGCCACACCTGCCGGAGCAAGGCGAGCGTGGCAGCATCGGTCAGGCCTGCGATGTCGTCCGCGGGACCAGTCACGGTCGCGTGGGCAAACGCCGCCAGGCTGTCCACGTCGAACAGGGCGGCATCCAAACGCACCTCGCGTCCCGCCGGCACCAACGTGCCGCGCAGCACGCTGCGCGCGCCCAGACGCCGGGCGAGCTCGGCCCCGCGCTCGGGGGTGAGGGGCTCGCCTTCGGCGACTTGGGCGAGCACCGTGATTGCCTCCGCGGTGCGGATCCCGCCCACGCCGTCGAGGGTCGCGCTCAGGGTTACCACCAGCTCTCGGCCGAGGCGCTCGAGCGCCGTATCCGCCGCGACCGGAACCAATGGCATGACCGCGATCGTCGTGGCTGAGGGGACCACCGCGCCGGCTGCCCATCGGCTCCGCAATAGAAGGAAGGCGACGCCGAGCCCGACCGCCGTGATTCCGACGACGCGGGCGACGATGCGGCGAGGCGAGCGGCTCGCAGCGATGCGCGGCGAAACCAGCAGCGCAGCCTCGAGCGCCGCGCCGAACTGCGCCGTGGTGGCGTAGCGGTCGGCCGGCGACTTTGCCAGCGCGCGCCCCACGACCTGGACCACGGACTCCGGGACCGTCTGCCGCAACTGCGTGACGGGTGCAGGATCGGCCGTGAGGTGCTGGTGCAACACACTCTCGACTGTCGGGCCGGTGAACGGCGGCTGTCCTGCCAGCATCTCGTACAACACACACCCGAGGCTGTACAGGTCGCTGCGTCCGTCGAGCTGTCGCTCCCCGGCCGCCTGCTCCGGGCTCATGTACGCGGGCGTCCCGACCGTCAGGCCCGTCGCCGTCAATGTGTCCCCGCCAGCCGTCATGATCGCCCGTGCAATCCCAAAGTCGGCCACCACGGCGTGCCCTTCCTGCAACAAGATGTTCTCCGGTTTGACGTCGCGGTGAAGCACGTTGTGGCGATGCGCGTGATCGAGGGCGCTTGCGATCTCGCCGGTGATCCGCACTGCATCTTCCAGCGGCAGCTGCTTCTCGCGGCTCAGGCGTTCGCGGAGTGATTCTCCCACGACGTAGGGCATGACGTAATACAGGAAACCGTCGACCTCGCCCGAGTCGTGGAGCGGGAGGATGTGGGGGTGGGAAAGCCCCCCCGCCATCTCGATCTCACGGAGAAACCGTTCGGGACCGAGGGCAGCCGCGACGTCGGGCTTCAGGACCTTGACTGCGACTGGGCGATGATGCTTGCGGTCTTGGGCGAGGTAGACGATCGCCATCCCACCGCGGCCCAGTTCACGCTCGATCGCGTAGCGCTCAGCGAGGGCAGTTTGCAGGCGGGCAAGCACGTCGGGCAGGCCGAGGCTCGAGGGTGGGGGACAGGCTGATCATAGCCGTCGCGCTCCGGCCCGGCCAGAACGTCTCCTTGACACCCCCGGCTAACGCCGTGCTTCGGCCGCCCGTATCATTACATGCCGCCACACCTCCAACCTGAGAGTTCGTCGACCATGTTGGCACGCACAACCGTTCTCCTCGTTGCCCTCGGCACGTTCGCCGTCCCCGCGCCCAGACCAGCCCCCGCCCCGGCCCGCGCCCCCGTTGCCCCCGGCCTCCTGTCTGGCCTCGTCTGGCGCAACCTCGGCCCGTTCCGGGCCGGCCGCGTCTCCGCCGTCTCTGGCGCCATCGGCCAGCCCGCCACCTTCTACATCGGCCTGCCCCTCGGCGGTGTCTGGAAGACGACCAGCGCCGGCGAAACATGGACCCCGGTGTTCGACGCCGTCACCGCCGCATCCTCGGTCGGCGCCATCGAGGTGGCTCCGTCCGATCCCAACATCATCTACGTCGGCATGGGCGATCTGATCACCGGCGGCGGCATCAACGAAGGCGACGGCGTCTACAAGTCCAGCGACGCCGGCAAAACGTGGCAGCATCTGGGGGGGGGGCTCGACGACACACGCCAGATCCCCTCGATCCTCGTCGATCCGCACGACCCCAACCTCGTGCTGCTCGCCGCCCAGGGCGACGTCCACAAGAAGAGTGAGACGCGCGGCGTGTACCGCTCGACCGACGGCGGGAAGACGTGGACCAAAACGTTATACGTGGACGACACGACCGGCATGCAGAAGATCACCTGGGCGGCAGATCACCCCGAGGTGATGCTCGCAACCAGCGTGCGGCACTACGTGGTTCCCGTGACCGGCCCGGCG
>Ga0193723_1000719_pt1 | contig 12985 bp, 8 predicted proteins | sample H2m2metaG_FD_143042 | JGI IMG/M metagenome (GOLD analysis project Ga0193723, IMG submission 143042) | Soil microbial communities from a riparian zone of the East river system, Colorado, United States - H2m2 | ecosystem: Environmental > Terrestrial > Soil > Riparian zone | place: USA: East River... | reverse complement strand
CGTCGTGTGGGGCGTCGTGACGCTCACCTTCGTGCTGTTGCACCTCGCACCAGGCGATCCTATCGACATAATCCTCGGCCCAACGGCCAGCACCGAGCAGGTCGCGGTGCAGCGCCGGATCCTGGGTTTGGACCGGCCGCTGCCGGCACAGTTCGTGAGCTGGTTAGGTCGTTTCGCGCGCGGCGACTGGGGAAACAGCATCGCGAAAGGCCGGCCGGTCCGGTCGATTCTGGGCGATGCCTGGCCGGCGACCGTCCGGCTCGTCGGGCTGTCGCTGATCCTGAGTTACCTGATCGGTCTTGCGATCGGCGTGGTCCAGGCGGCTCGGGGCGGATCGCGAACCGATACCCTGCTCTCCGTTTCATCGGTCACCCTGTTCGCCGTACCTGGGTACTGGCTCGGCCTGATGCTGGTGCTCGTGTTCACGTACTGGACACAAGCCTTTCCTGCGTTCGGCGCTGCCGGACTCGACGCCGATTATCTGCGCGGCGGCAGCTGGCTGATCGATCGACTCCGCCATCTGGCGTTGCCGCTCGCGACGCTGACACTCATCGGCATCGGTGGTGCGGCGCGGTTCGCGCGTGGTGCGATGCTCGAGACCCTGAGCCAGCCCTTCATCGTCACCGCGCGGGCGAAAGGGCTGACGACGAGTCGCGTCGTGGGACGACACGCGCTGCGCAATGCGCTGACGCCGGTGGTGACGCTCATCGGGCTGTCGCTGCCCGTGCTGTTCTCAGGCGCGGTCTTTGTCGAGTCGGTGTTCGCCTGGCCCGGCGTCGGACGGGTGCTGGTCGAAGCCGTTCAGGCACGTGACTATCCGGTCGTCATGGCGGCGACCACGGTGAGTGCGGTGCTCGTCGTAGCGGGCAACATGCTCGCGGACGCGTTGGCCGCCTGGCTCGATCCCCGAACCCGGAGCGGAACGGCGTGACGAGACTGCTGCGGGATCGGCGCGGCATGTTCGGGTTCTGCGTGCTGCTCGTGGTGGTCCTGAGCGCCCTGGCGGCCCCGCTCGTGACGAATGGCGATCCGAACACCCAGCGCGACATCGTCGCGACGCGGTTTGTCCCGCCGTTCTCGAGTGACGCGCATGGCGTGTTCCATGCGCTCGGTACGGACCGCTTCGGGCGCGATGTGTGGACTCGTCTCGTGTATGGCACGCGCATTTCGCTGGGGATCGGCGTCCTGGCAGTGCTGGTCTCGCTCGCTGTGGGCATGGTGGTCGGCGGAGTGGCCGGCTACTGGCGGGGCCCGCTGTCTCTCACGCTGCTGGGGCTGACGGATTTCGCATTGGCCGTGCCTCGCGTGGTGCTCCTGCTGCTGCTCGCGGCGCTGTGGCAGCCGAGCACGACGCTGGTCATCGCGGTTTTGGGACTCACGGGATGGATGGGCATCGCCCGGCTGGTGCACGGAGAGGTGCGCGCGCTCGCCGCACGGCCGTTTGTCGAAGGCGCGGTCGCCGTCGGCGCAAGACGCCTGCGCGTGCTCGCGCGCCACATCCTGCCGAACGCGCTCACCCCCGTCATCGTCGCCGCGGCCCTCGGCGTCGGGAATGCGATCACGCTCGAGGCGGGATTGTCCTATCTCGGACTGGGCGTGCAGCCGCCCACACCATCGTGGGGCAATATGATCCAGTCGGGCCGCGATACCCTGGTGAACGCGCCCTGGGTCGCCACGGCGCCGGGCGTCGCGCTCGTGCTCGTCGTCATTGCCTGCACTCTGCTCGGCGATGCCCTGCGCGACGTCCTAGACCCGAGCACCCGCAACCTGTAGCAGCGTGGGTTCGCTGATCTCGTGGCCGCCGTCGAACGCGACGAGGTCGTATCCAATCTTGTGCTCGCGCAGCCGAGCCTCGTTTGCTGCGACGACTTTCGGCGTAAAGAATTGATCGCGCGTGCCGTACACGAGCGCCAGACTCGGAACGCGGAGACGGGTCAGGTCGAGGTCGGGCGGCACTTCCCCGCCCCACAGAATCAGCCGGTCGATGCGCGACGACCCGAACGCAGCCCAACGACAGACGGTGGCCGTCCCCTGCGAGAACCCGAGTGCGGTGACCCTGGCCGCACCGGGTGAGATGTGGCCGTACAGGGCGTCGAGATAGCGAACATAGTCGTCGATTTCGTGCAGCCGGTCTTCGCGGGTCATCCAGCTCGCACCCACACGACGCTCCGTCGGACTCTCCGACAGATAGAAGCGCGACAGGCCCTCCGGCGCGACGATGCAGCGGCGCTTCGCTTCGATCGGACGAAAGCGCTCGAGAAAGCGCGCCGCGAGCTGTCCATATCCGTGACAGACAAACCAGACATCGCCGGCATCTTCAGGAGATCCCAGCGTGCAGTAGCGCGCGGATCGAGGCGTCGAGAACAGGTGCTCCTGCATCACGTGACCAGAATCGAAACGATCTCATGCGGCTCGGCGACGAACCGGACGACGTTGCCGCGCTGCTCGAGCACGAGCGCGACCGCTTCGCGTTCGTCCGCGCGAACCCGATGCGCCGTTTTCACGCCCTGCGCAAACCGCCAGGCGCCTGCCGCCTTGCGGCCCGTCGCGTTGTAACACCGCAGCACCATCGGCGAACCGATCTGCGCCGGCTTGAGCGCTGAGAAAACGAGCCCCGTGCCTTCGAGCGTGATATCGACGGGCAACGGATTCAGTGGCGACGCGTCGCGCAGCCACAGACCGTGCAGGGGAAGAAACGCATCTTCCCAGAGATGCGGCAGATGATCTCCGCGCTCCACGTCACCGGCGCTCACCGGAACAAGCGCCAGGTCGATGCGCGTCGCACCCAGGCATTGAGCGCCGGGAATCGCGGTCGGCCAGCCCGCGTGACCAGGCCGCGTCGGCAGACGCCCGAGTGACAGGTCGCCGACGGCACGCAGCAGCGTGACGAGCAGATCGCCCTTCGCGGTCCACTCGTATTCGAAGAACGCCGGTGCCAGCACCGCGAGTCCGCGCCCGCCGCGGGCGGCGGCTACGAAGCGCTGCCCGGGTGCGGTACGCACGGGTGTCTCACGCGGATAGGCCGCCGCGTTGACCCGGACCGCGGCACGCTCGACGGTGCCGAAGGCGGAACCCGCGATCGCCGAGACACCGGCCAGGCCGGTCGACAGGCGCGCCCGCAGCCGGTGGTAGCGGTTGCGGTTTTCGATGGCGAGCGACGCACGGACGAGCGGGCTGTCGGCAAACAACTGGACGACCAACCGCGCCTCGATGCCGCGGATCACCTCCCAGCGAGCTTCCAGTGCCGCGACGAGCGGGCCGGCCGCGAGCCGCCGGACAGAGACAGGCCCGCGGCTTTGCTTCACGCGGTCCCGAGCCGGCGGCGCGTAGCTGTACGCGTCTCCCGCATCACCTGCATCCTCGAGGCGCAGCAGCTCGCCGTAGCGCTCGTTCCGCCGCCGGTCGAGCACCGTCAGCGCTCCGTTCGCCTCGACCGTCACTGCAACGAAGCGGTTTTCGAGCGAGCGTCCCCGAACCCGTGCTTCCTCGCCGCGCGCGAGCGGCTCCGCGGGACCCGTCGTCAACGCAGCGAGACCAAGTCCCGGCACGGGCGGCGCACGAAATGCTATGCGGACCTGATCGACTTCATCCTGGTCCGGGTAGTGCCGCGTGCCATCGATGCGCTCCTCGGTGCGCCGCTGCGCCAGGAGCTGGAACGGGACGGCGCGACCGCCCGTGTCGTAGAGCGCGAACGGCCGATAGCCCGCTCCCTGACGCGGCAGGCGACTTCCCGCAGGCGGTCCGACCAGGACATCGCGCCGAAAGACGGTGATGTCGACGATCGTGACGCCGGCCCGCGAGCGTGATGCCGGGTTCCAGAGCACCAGCGCGGGAGCGATCCCGTCGGCCCGCTCGCGCTGGAGATCAGGGTCATGACCCACCAGCCCCATCAGAGCACTCCGCGTCAGCTCGGCGGCGTACGCCGCTACATCGTCGAGACGCTGTTCCGCGGCAGCGGTGACTGAGTCCGCGGTACATCCGGAGATCGTGTCATGAAACTGGGCGCGAACCAGCGTCCGCCAGGCGGTCTCGAGGATCGGGCGGCGATCGCGCGCCCCCCCCCCGGCGTGCCGCGCCAATGCCACCAGCGGCTCCACCAGGCGCTCGAGCCAGAGCTCCACCTGCCCGTGCCGGCGCTTGAGCGGCGCCCGCGTGCCGTGCACACCTTGCAGTGTCCAGGTGTAGTTGTACGACCAGCGCAGCTCACCGGCGAGTGGCTTCACGGAAGTGCTGTCCGCTGCCTGGAAGAACTCGTCTAATCGCGAGATGCGGAACGCGCTCGCGGGCTCGAGGTCAGCGAGCAGGTCGCGCACGCGGGCGAGCGTGGGGTGCGGCGCGTGATGATCGGCGCCGATGAACACCGGGACGTGTTTTCCGGCCGCGCGCGGCACCAGCGAGGCGCGAACCTGCGTCCAGATGTCGGGGAGGCGCGCGCCGGCGCCGGGCAACGCCGCGCCGATCTCGTAGCCGTCGGGCGGCAGGTGCCAGAGCAGAATCTCGCGGCCATCCGGCCCGCGCCAGCGATAGAAATCGTGTTCCTGGCCCGGCTCGCCGCCGAGCCCCCGCCAGAGGACTCCGTACTTCAACCCGAACTCCCGGGCCAGCGTGGGCAATACTGCCGGGTGGCCGAACGCATCGGGCGAGTACAGGACATCGAGGCGTCCGCCCAACCGTTCGGCGTCCGCGGCGCCGAGCAGGAGGTTCCGGATCAGAGATTCTCCGGACGGAATCAGCTCGTCGGCCAGCACGTACCACGGCCCCACCTGCAGGCGTCCCGTTTTGACCAGCGTCTTGACATCGTTTTCGCGATCGGGCCGGACCCGCAGGTAGTCTTCGACGAGGACAGTCTGGCCGTCGAGCAGGAAGGTCCGCAGGGCGGCGTCGGCGTGGAGCCGGTCCATCAGTTCGTCGAACATCGAGACGAGGCGCGCGTGAAACGCCGCCCGTGGCAGGAACCACTCCCGGTCCCAGTGGGTGTGTGGAATCAGATGAAAGATGAAGGCGTTCGTCACGCGGGAGGGCCCAGCCGCGATATCTCCACCGGACTCGAGAGATGCACGTGAGCGACGCGCCGCCCGCGCCCCAGCAGCGCCCGCAGATCGCCCCGTGCTTGCGCGCGGTGCAGCTGGCCGAACGTCCAACCCATTTCCGGGATCTCCAGATCCGTTGCGAAATCGGTCGTGATGACGAGAAACAGGCCGCTGTCGGGCCCGCCTTTATGCAGCTGGCCGGTGGAGTGGAGATAGCGGGGACCGATGCCGAGGGTCGTCGCGCAGCCAAGCGCCTTGGCCCACGCGGCGCGCACCTGTTGTAACCGGGTAACCAACTCGGGAGTCGGTGGGACGTAGGCGAGGATGGCGAAATAGTCGCGGGGCCGATAGGCGGCGCGCAACTGTGCAAGTGATAGCGTGGGTAGGGGCGCAGCATGCTGCGCCCCTACTCCCCCACCCTCACCAGTCAATTCTCCACGCGCGAGCCGCTTTGCCTCCTCGACGTCGGGCTGATCGAAGGCGTTGACGCCCAGGCGCTCGCACAACGCCGCGGTCGCATATTCCCAGCGCAGGAACTCGGCGCCGAGATCGCGGGGATCGGCGGAAAACATGTCGGGCCCCGCCGCTTGCACATCAGCCGCAGAGCCGCTCGCAGGATCCTGGACGATGGGAATCACGCCACGTCCATTCTTGCCGGAGCTTTCGGCGACGAGCTGCTCGATCCAGTCCGCGAGCGCCGCGATACGTGGTGGCGGGGTCAGGCGCAGCTTGTCACGCCCGCGCTGCGCGCGTTCGGCGATCGCGCTGCCGAGCGCTTGCGCGGCCTGAATGTCGACGCGGCGCGTTCGCTCGAGCAGGGCGCGGCCATCGAGACCGCTCAGCGCGGCGGGAATCATGCCCACTGCCGTCAGCGCGGAATAGCGGCCTCCGACGTCGGGCGGGTGCGGTACGACAGCGCGGAACTTCTGCGCGCGGGCAATGGTGTCCAACGGAGTGCCCGCTTCGGTGATCGCGATGAACTGCTCGGGGCGGGCGCGCGCCGCGAAGTAATGGTAGAAAGCGAGCGTTTCGACGGTGTTGCCCGACTTGCTCGAGATGACGAACAGGGTGCGCGTGACGTCCGATCCCGCCGCGCGCACCGTATCCGGGTTCGTGCTGTCCAGCACGCGCAGGCTTCCCGTGCCGAACGTCCGGGCGAACACATCGGCGACGAGACTCGATCCACCCATCCCGCACACGAGCGTGTGCGTCAAGCCGTCGGCGCGGACGGCATTGGCCAGCGCGGCGTGCTCATCCCAGTGCGCGAGCGATTCCTCCGGGGCACGCGTCCATCCGAGCGGATTCATTGGCGGCCTAACATAATGCGCATAATTTAGGCCCGGAGTGTGCGTTCGATGATACCCGTCAGCCGGCCCGCTCGCGTGCTGGTCAGCATCGCCGTCGTGTCGCTGGTGGCGATGGTATTGGTGTACCTGTTCCCTCCGAGCGACCGGCGCATCTTTAGCCTCCTCACCGACCTCTGTTGGAGCTGGGCGGCCGCGTTCGCGGCGTTCGCCTGCTACAGCTCCGCGGGCCGGGTCACAACGTCCGAACAACGCCGGACGTGGCGATGGATCGGTGCCGGGTGCGCGTCGTTCTTCGTGGGCCAGCTCGTATGGACGTCGTACGATCTGTGGCGCGGCGCGCCGCCGCTCTATCCCTCGCTGGCCGACGTGGGATTCCTCGGCATCTACGTGTGCCTGATGGTCGGCGTATTGACGCTGGTGCGCGGGCAGCCGCTGCGGCGCGTCGATCCCGAGCTCGCCCTCGATAGCGTCCTCGTCACGTTTACGGTCGGCGCCCTGGCGTACGATTATCTGCTGGAGCCGCTGCTCACAACGCAGGTGTCGATCGCCGCCCTGGTCACGAGTATCGGCTGGTCCATCGGCGCCGTCGCGGTGCTGTGGATCATTCTGATCGAGCTCGTGCGCCGGCCGGCGTTTCCCGCCGCGACTGCGACGCTCGTGCTTCCGGGACTGGTCGCGCTCGCCATCGGCAACCAGGTGTACGCCGTGGTCGCGCTGCGCGGCACCTACCTCCCCGGCGGATGGCTCGACCTCACCTGGGATGCCGGACTCTTGATGATCGCCGCGGCGGCCGCGATCGCGCCCGACTACGGCGTGCACCTACAGCGCACTCGCGCCACGAGACCCGAAACGAGTAACGCCGCGCGGATCGTCGCCCTGGTGATCGGTCTCGCGGGCATGACGGGGATGGCCGTCGTTGGTCTCATCCGCGCGGTCCCTGACCCCGATGATGCCATCATCGTCGGCATCGGTCTGGCGATCGTCGCCGCGCGGGTCCTGTACTCGCTGGGCCTGTCGCAGCGCTACGCGCGGATCCTGGAGGATGAGGTCGCCAATCAGACTCGCTCGCTGATGAGCTCGCTCGGGGCGACCGCGTCAGCCGAGCGCAATCTCCGGCTGCTCATGGAGGCCGTCCCCGATGCGATCACCGTCGTCGATCGGGAGGGCCACGTGCTCGACGAAAACACCGCCGGCCGCAGCCTCGCGAGCGCAGTCCTCAGCGACGCCAAACCGCAGAGCGGGAGGCGCACGGCCTTCGGATGGCTCGAAGGCGCCGCGTCCCGGATTGCACGCGAGAATCTGCTCGCCGCGTTCGACGGCTCGCTGCGGCGGTTCGAGGTCCCGTTTCCACGCCCCGACGGCAACGACGGTACCGGCCAGGTGCTCCTCGCTCCCGTCCGCGAAGGCGGCCGAGTTCCCAAGGTGCTGATGCTGGTCCGCGACATCACGGAGCAGCGCCGCACTCAGACCCAGCTGCAGCAGGCGGAGAAGCTCGCCGCCATGGGTCAGCTCGTCAGTGGCGTGGCGCACGAAATCAACAACCCCGCCGCGATCATTTCGGGCTTCGCCCAGACGCTGCTGCTCGATCAGCTGACGCCCGATCAGCGCGAGACAGTGCAGATGATGTACGACGAGGCGACGCGCATCGGCCGAATCACGTCCAATCTGCTCGCGTTCGCGCGCGCGGGGAGCAAGGAGCGGACGCTGGTAGAGCTGAACGAGACGGTGCGCCGCACCTTCGCGCTCCGTTCCTATCATTTGACCACGCTGAACATCACCGTGAGTCTCGAGCTGGACGACGCGAACCCCAAGGCGTGGGCGAACGGGTCGGAAGTTCAACAGATGCTTCTCAATCTCCTGATCAATGCCGAGCAGGCACTGACCACCATTCCCCCGCCCGGTCGGCGGGCGATCACGATCCGCACGGTGACCGCCGATGATGAGGGCGTCCAGCTGCAGGTCGCCGACACGGGGCCAGGCATTCCCGCCGAGATCCAGGAGAAGATCTTCGACCCGTTTTTCACCACGAAGCCGGAAGGCATGGGAACGGGGCTGGGACTCTCGATCTGCTACGGCATCGTTCACGACCACGGCGGCCGGATCGCCGTGCATTCCGTACCGGGAGACGGCGCGACATTCACCATCTCGCTGCCGCGGGACGCGCGCCAGCGCCAGCGCAGCACGCCTCCGCCCATGGAGATTCCCGAGGGGGCCCGCGAGCCAGAAGGGACGCTCTCGGTTCTGCTGGTCGATGACGAAGAAGGCCTGCGGCGGGCGGTCGTGAGCTTTCTCACGCGCCGCGGCATGAACGTCATGGCGGTCGAAGATGGCAGCGATGCGCTGCGCGCACTGCGCCGCGAGCGCTTTGACGTGATCGTGTCGGATGTGCGCATGCCCGGGATGAGCGGAGCGGAGTTCCTGCAGGGCCTGCGGCGCGAGTATCCGGCGATGGTGCACCGGCTGATCTTCACGACCGGCGATACGTTCGCCGCTGACACGTCCGCCTTGCTGCGCGACGCGGGCGTCCCGTCGCTGGTGAAGCCGTACGATTTTGCGAAGCTCGAGACCGTGCTCCGGGAGGTGGCCCTGGCCGCTAGAACCTCGACTTGAGCCGTACTTCCAGATCCGACTTCCCGATGCCGTTCGGCGTGGGCGACAAACTGAAGCGCACCGGCTCGGCATCCACGGCCAGTGCATCGAGTACCTGTTCCTCGACCGTCAGCTCGTAATCACCGGGCTTCACGCCCATCAGATAGAACGCGCCGTCGTTGAAGGTCACCAGCGTGCGGCGGGTCCCGCTGCGCCGGTCGGTGAGCCTGAGGGTCACGCCCCCGACGCCCGCGCCATTGCGAACGACGCGCCCCTCGATGACCCCCGCTTCCACGACGGGAATGTCGAGACTGCGGAACCGGTTCGGCCCCGGGACGATACTCGTCCGGGCGAAGAGCGGCACGAGCAAAGGCGACTCGAGCGACACGGAGTCGAGACTCACCATGACGGGCTCGAATGGAACGAGATCCCAGACGTGATAGGCACCGGTGGAATCGGTCCGCGCTGAGAGTGAGCCGATCAGCACCCGCGCGTTCGCCACACCCGGCTCGCCCGCGTCGCGAATGCCGTTGGCGTTCAGATCCATGAAGACACGCCCCGAGAGGCCGGACCGCTCGAGGGAAGGACCGGGGGCAACGCCGAGCCGGTCCGTTCGGCGATCCCAGAGCAGGGACCCCTGGAGGAACTGGGTCGCGCTGACGGCCTGGCCGGGCGGCGCGAGCACCGACGTCACCGCTCGTAGTGCCGAGAAGTACGACGTCACGGTGATCGTATACGTGAGACCGGCGTCGCCACGGAGCCAGCCCGCGCCGATCTCGAGACGCACCCCGTGCGCCACGGAATGCGCCGCGAACGCCGACCAGGAGACCAGTCCCGCCCGGCGTTCGATCTCCGTGTTGGTCCGCAGCAGCGTCTGACTCAGGAACGTGCCCCACCGGCTGCGCGGCATAGTGAACGTCGACACGCCGGCAAACTCCTGGTTGCCATTGGTGCCCCCCCGCTCGGTGCGCACATACGGCAAGAGCCGGACCTCGTCCGTTTGCAACGAGGCTCCCACGCGCGTCCGGGTCACCACGCCGGCGTCGGTGCTGATCCGCTCGAAGCGGCCATCAAAAAAGAAGAACCCATGGCTCGTCGTGGGCCGCACGAATCCGGTGAGCGTCCACTGCGCGCGCCTCCCCGGGACCGCCAATACCGACGCCGAATCGGCCGTGAAGTGCACGTACTCCCCCTCGAGCCGCAGATCGACAGATGGCTCGAATCGCAGCGCGCCACGCACGAGCCCATTGCCGATCAGCTCACTCTGGATCGCCCACGCGTTGCTCGGATTCCCAGCCACCGCGGCGTACGGATGCGTGCGGTCCGGAAGCGAGTCACGCCAGAACTGATCGATGCCGCCTTGTATCGTCCAGCGCCGGGTCGCTCCGTAGCGCAGATCGAGATTCGCCGTCGCGTTGCAGATGAACGACGGCTGCGGGCAATGGCCGCCTGAAATGCCGTACTCGAACTGGCGCGCCGGGAGCAGGTCGGTCAGCACGCGGTAGGTGCGATTGAACTCGCGAATCTCGCCGAACGGGCCATAGGCGACGAAATCCACCGGATTCTCGCCGTAGCGGACGGGGAGATCGATCGAGAACCCACCCGATGGGTCGGCCGAATCGAACGCCACGAGATCGCCGCCGCGGTACGCCTCCACCGACCACCCCGGCTCGAGGCTGCCGGCGTAGCGCAGCGACCCGATGAGCGATGGGCGGACGAATGGCGCGTTCGTAATCGCGATGCCCTCGAGCGCGCGCGAGCGTGGCCCGGTGGATGCGACGTCTCCCAGTCGCAGCTGCTTGACCCAGCGGTTCTCGCGCCAGACGCCGGTCCACGAGCCATCGACGTGCACGCGGCCCTCGTCGGCCCGGCCGACACTCTGTCCCAGCATTTCGAGCGAGCCGCCGCCGACATCGGCGCCGAGGCCGAACCCGTAGGTCGATCCCGCCAGAGGATCTGTGGACGGTGAAAACAGCGAATAGTCGACGACGACGCCGTCCCAGGACGGACGCTCGAGGCCGAGCGTCATGTCGGCGCGTGTCCCATCGGGACGACGCAGATACGCCTCGCGGGCCGATTCGCGACGCAGGCGGCGCGCGATCGGCAGGCTGCTCGCATCCACGACCGTGGCGGTGAGATCAGACCAGTCGACGACGAACATGACGCCGAGCAAGTCGCCCAGGCGCTCGCTGCCGACGTAGAGCTCGGGGGCATCGAACCGGATGAATTCCCGCTCGATCTTTACCCGCCGCGCACCGTACTGCATCGAGTCGCTGCGCGGATCGATCATAATGGGGACGTTGCCCGGATCCATCGTCGCTTCGAGCCGGCCATCCGGCGTGAGCCGATGGCGAATTTCCACGAGCTGGAAGAACTGCGAGAGTGGGAGCAGCACTTCGGAACGAACGCGATAGGCCTGGACCGTCGTCCCCGTGATGCGCCCGATGCGCAGGTCGATGACGACCTGTTCGGGGGCGGTGTCCCGGGGAACCTGGTGGCCATGCAGCGCGGCCACCAACAGAAGAGGCGCCGCCAGGAGCATGGCTTACTGGTAAAGCAGCGAAACGACGACGTTTCCCTGGTAAATCCCGGGTTTCGCCGTGGGCGCAGGGTTCACAGTGCCGCCCAACCAGATGTACATGTTTGGATTGGGAGGTGGGCCCAGACGGCCGACGATTCCGAGCGCCGGACTGAACGGTGTCGCGGTGGCCGGATTGTTGTTCGCGCGGTTCCAGCGTGCCGACGTCAGGCCGAATGTGATCGGCATCGTCGAGCCCGGCAGCGCCTGAATGTTCGTCAGCACGGTCGGCAGCGTGAAGCTAATGATCACGAAGGCGTTGCTGCTCCCCGTCACCTGCCACTCGCCCGCCGTCGCCGCGGTTGGCTGCACCGTCGTGGCGACGCCCTTGAGAACGGTGCCAAAGTTCAAGTCGCGCAACGTCGCAATCGTCATCCCCACGGTGACGACGACCGCGTCGGCCGAAACCGGCCCGCTCGACTGCGCGGCAGCGCGCGTGCTGAACGCGACACACGCGGCCAACAGCATCCCCCGTTTCACGGTACGACCACCTGCACCGAGTCGCGGACTGCGGGAGCCTTGAGCACCACCTTGGGATCGAGGTCCTCACGCTCGGCGACGACCTCGTACCGCAGCCAGTAGCGCCCGCGCGCGAGCGCCGGGCGGGCGATCGCGGTGGCGAGACGCGGTTCCATCGTGTAATAGACGCCGACGGGGGACACATAGGACCGGACGAGCGAGTCGCCGACCTGCAATTCGTGCACCTTCCCGGTCGAATCCACCAGCGTCTCGCGAACCATTCCCACGAAGGCCGCATTGCCGCGGCGCTCGAGTTTGGCGCGGGTGACGAGCGAGTCGCCGACGATCTGCGCGCGCACATTTGCCAGCGACACGCCGGTCGTCACGGCTCCCTTGCGGTAGTTCACGCCGATGATGGTCCGCACCTCGAGGGTCAGACCGACCTGAATCGCCGTGGTGTCGCTCAGGCCCGTGATCGGAACGCGGCCGGCCTGGGCGGCGATGATGAGCCGCAGCCAGTATTCGCCGTCCGCGAGTCCGATCGGCGGCCGGGCGAGCAGGCGCACCGTCTGCCGCTCCCTGGGAGCCACGGTGAGGCGGCGCGGGAATGCCTGAATCCATGCCAGTGCCGACGGGACGGTGGAGTCGGGATTGTCGACGGTGTAGAGCCTGATGTGACCGCCCGAATCGGTCGTCGGATAGCCGAAGATCGTCGAGATCGAGACTTCGACCGGTTCAGTGCCGGGATTGTAGAGCAAGACCGAGCCGCTGCGCTGGCTGTGATCGATGAACACCGCGTGCGGCGCCACCATGACACCTTGCGCGGCCAATGACGCACTGCCAAGCGCGAGCATGCCGGCCAGCCCGAACGCGCGCATCACAGGTACGTCACGGTGAGTATGATCGTCCCGGTGTACGCGCCGGCACGCTGGTTTGTCCCAGGATTCGCAGTGGCCCCGACGAAGACCGACACGTTACCATTATTCGGAAACGTTACGGTCGTCGGCTGCTGCAGCCGACGA
>Ga0193723_1000717_pt1 | contig 13011 bp, 11 predicted proteins | sample H2m2metaG_FD_143042 | JGI IMG/M metagenome (GOLD analysis project Ga0193723, IMG submission 143042) | Soil microbial communities from a riparian zone of the East river system, Colorado, United States - H2m2 | ecosystem: Environmental > Terrestrial > Soil > Riparian zone | place: USA: East River... | reverse complement strand
GCGGGGCAGTGCTACCAGTCGTGCGTTCTGCTGGGCATCACGCCCGAGGGCGTGGAGATTGCCGCCCATGCCGCCAAGGCGATGGGCGCGCAATTCGACGTGATCGTCGCGTCGTTCATCAAGCTCGGCTCCAACCTCGCGCCGATCGGCGCCATGGCGGAGTCGGCGCCTGCCGAGATGGATCCCGATTTCATGCCCGGCATGAACCTGCTCGAGAAACTACAGGCGGCGATCGACGAATCGCGCGCGCGCGTGAAACAGGACCTGGTGCTCTACCGCACGCAGCGGCCGGTGAAGAACCTGCAGGGCCGCGGACCGTCGTGATCGTGGACGGACAGATCGTGTATCCGTGGAAGGTCCTGGCGGCCGCGAAGGCGGCGGAGCAGCTCGGCGCGCGGCAGGTGATCATTGCGGCGCCCGTCGCCGCCGCGCCCGCAGCGGACCGCATCCGGGCGCGGCAGTATCCGCTGGTGTGTCCGAGTGTCGTGTTGGAAGCGGAGGGTCATCCTGCGCCGTACGGCGACGCGGGCGCGGGCGCGGAAGGACCGGAGCGCCTGAAGAGCATCATGATCGCGCATCAAGCGGCGTAAGTCCCGGCCGCCTAGTAGTTCAGCTCGACCATTCCTCTTTCCAGCCAACGGTGATCGCCCTTGAGCACCTCTTGGGCGATCTTGTACGTTGGGACATCCTCGTTGCGCCACAACCCCGCAAACTTCGAGCGGATGCGGCCGCGCGCCTGGCGGCAGAACACGTCGGCGAGGCGCACGGCGTGCTCCCCGGTGGCGCGGTCGCGCTGCAGCAGCCAGCGGGCCCGCGCGCAGGTCGAGGCCATCGCAAATAGCTCGGCGCCGACATCCACGAGGCGGAACAGCACCGCCTGCCGCAGCTCGAGCTTTGGCCCGAAGCGCATCATCGAGTGGAATACGCCGCGCGCCAGGCGGCGCGCGTTGCGCTCCACGAAGCGCACGTGGCCGGCCAGCGATCCGAAGCCCGCATAGCGGGGCCAGAAGCCCCAGCCGAGCCAACGCGACGGGTACCACCACACGTAGAACATCGCCGAGCGACCGAGCCCCGCGAGGCGCTGGCTGAACGACTTGCCGGGCATCACGACATCGCCCGCGACCTGCAGGTGTTTGTCCACCGCCTCGCGCGCGATGAAGAGGTGCATGATCTCCGATGAGCCCTCGAAGATCAGGTTGATGCGGAAGTCGCGCATGATGCGCTCGACCGGAATCGCCGGCTCCCCGCGCGCCTTGAGCGAGTCCGCCGTCTCGTAGCCACGACCGCCGCGGATCTGCAGCGTGTCGTCGATGATGCGCCAGCCCGCCTCGGAGTTGTACAGCTTGGCGATCGCGGCCTCGAGCCGGATGTCGTAGCCGCCCCGCTCGGCCATCGCGCCGCACAGCTCGGCCACAGCTTCCATCGCGAAGGTGTTGGCGGCCATCGCGCCGATCTTCTGGGCGATCGCATCGTGCTGGCCGATCGGCCGGCCCCACTGCACGCGCTCCGCCGACCAGCGGCGTGAGATCTCGAGGCAGCGCTTGCCCGCGGCGACCGACGAGATCGGGAGCGTCAGGCGTCCGGTGTTGAGCGTGATGAGCGCGAGCTTCAAGCCTTTGCCCTCGCCCCACAGCAGGTTCTCCTTCGGCACGCGGACGTTGGTGAAACGGATCACGCCGTTGTACATCGCCTTGAGGCCCATGAAGTGGCAACGGTGCGTGACTTCGACGCCGGGCCAGTTCGTCTCCACGATGAACGCCGAGATCTGCCGCTTCTCTTTTCCGCGCACCACCTTCGACGGGGTGCGTGCCATCACGACCATCAGCTCGGCTTTCGTCCCGTTGGTGCACCACAACTTTTCGCCGTTCAGGATCCACTCGCCGTCGTCGCCCGGAACCGCCATGGTCTCGAGCGCGGCGGGATCGGAGCCCACGCCACTCTCGGTGAGGGCGAACGCGGAGATCGCGCCTTTGGCGAGGCGGGGGAGGTATTGCTTTTTCTGCGCGTCGGTGCCGAACATCTTGAGCGGTTGCGGCACGCCAATCGATTGATGGGCCGAGAGCAGGGCGGTGATCGAGCCGTCCACGGACGACACGAGCTCGATCGCTTTCATGTACGACAGCTGCGACAGACCGAGCCCGCCGTACTCGCGCGGGATCTTGATGCCGAAGGCGCCGAGGTCGCGCAGTCCCTGGATGACGGTCTCGGGGATCTCCCCTTCACGGTCGATCTGGTCGGAGTCCACTTTTTCGCGCAGGAACCGCTCGAGCTTGTCGAGGAACGGTTTGGCGCGGGCTACCTCTTCGGCGTCCTGCTCCGGGTACGGGTGGATCAGATCCATCCGGAGGTTGCCGAGGAACAGGTCACGAACGAAGCTGGGCGCCGCCCATTCCTGCTCGCGGGCCGATTCGGCGACGTCGCGCGCTTCGTCGGCGCTGACGGAAGACGGGGGAGGACGTTTCGGTTCGGCGGTGGTGACCATACGCCTAATCTATGCTGGCGTCCCGGCCGGCAGGAGGCGCGGTCGCAGGGCCAGGGCGGCCAGGGCCCCCCCCGCCAACCCGCCGAGATGGGCGAAGTTGTCGATGAACGGGTTGGCGAGACCCGTCAGGATCTGCCACCCCGCCCACACGAGCAGCACGAACCCGATCCGTTTGTCGCGGACGAAGAAGCGGTCTTGCCAGCGGTACAGGACGACGATGACCGCGGCGATGACGCCGAAGATCGCCCCTGATGCCCCCACCGACGGGCCCGGCCCCATCGTCATGCTGAGGAGTCCGCCGGCGATGCCACTCGCGAAGTAGACGAGGGCCGTGCGCGCGCCGCCGAAGGCGTGCTCGCACGCGAGCCCGACGATGTACAGCACGACGATGTTGCCGAAGATGTGATCGAAGCCGCCGTGCAAGAACATGGCGCTCATGAGGCGCCACCATTCACCCGCGAGCACCCGGTCGCGCACCAGGGCGCCCGCCTCGATGATCGTCTCCCGATCGGCGAGCGCGCCGGCCGCGATCTCCCACGCGAACATCGCGAGGTTCGCGGCGATGAGGAAGAGAATGAAGGGCGGCGCGTGCCCCATGCCGCGCTCGAAATCGACCCGGCCGGCGCCCGGACCGCTCTTCGCGAGCATGTCCGGCGTGATGGTGATGGGCTCCTCGCGCCGGCCTGGTGGGAGACCTGTCAACGGCGCTCTCCCGTATCCAGCATGACACCCAGCGCGAGCGCCACGCGGCGGTCCATCAGGCGCTGCGGATCGCCGCTCATGTCGAGGACATAGCGGTCGAGGATCGTGAACTTACGCTTGAACTCGCCGATCACGTCTTCGCTGTCAGGCCGCACGAATATGAAGTTCGTGCGGAGGAGGCCAAGCATGGGGCCGAGGAAGCGCCGCAGCAACGAGAGGATGACCGAGTCTTCCTTGGCGAGGAACAGCAGCTGCCCGTTCGACGCGTAGACGTACCAGCGCTTGCGGATGAAGTTCCACAGGATGTTCTTCCCGAATCGCGCCAGTGTTTGCCCGCGGAAGTCCCGCACCGTGTAGGTCGCGGTGATCGGCTGGAACTTCTTGTCCTGCAGCACTTCGATGAGCCGATCGCGCTTCGAGCCGTCACGATAGAACGTGACGTGCCGCTTCGCGGAGAGGGGCACGCCGACGGCAATCAAGGCGACGAGCGCCAGCACCACGCCGAGGAGCAGGAGGATTCCCCGGGCGGCACTATCGGGTGGGGTCTGGTCGGATACGGCGGCGAACGCCACCATCACGACGACGGCTGCGGTCATGCCCGCGAGTGCCGCGCCGAGGTTCCGCAGGAGGTGTGCCGGGCGCTCAACGTAAATGATGTTGTGCCCCTTCTCATCTCCCACATCGTATTTCTCAGAGATCTTGAGCAGCTGCTGGCGTAGCAGGAAGATGTCCCGGTCGAACACGGGATCGGCTTGGACCTGGACCGGCACGCCGGCCCGTCCGGCGGGGACCCGATTCTCGCGGCCGCACTGCGGGCACTTCACCAGCTTTCCGGCGAACTCGTCCTTCAGCTCGTACGACGTTCCACACTGACAAGTCACACGCACCGACATGGACGGCCTCCAGCGGTGAGGGATAGGCGCGGGGAAAGCTTACCGTCCCGGGGCGAGGGCGGCTAGATTTGCCGCGCCCTCTTCCGGAGTTTCGTTGATGCACCGCCTGCTGCTCCTTCTGACCGTCGTTGCGGGACCCCTCGCCGCCCAGAACCAGCCGATCCTGGTCAAGGCCGGCCGCCTGATCGACGGCCGCTCGGCCCAGGTCCAGACCAACGTCGGGATCCTGATCGACGGTGAGCGCATTCGGACCGTCGGTCCGCTCGCGCAGGTGCAGGCGCAGGCCCCGAACGCCAAGGTGATCGACCTTTCGCAAATGACTGTCCTCCCGGGCTTCATCGATACACACACGCATATGCTGCTCCAGGGAGACGTCACCTCTGAGGAGTACGAGGACCAGCTCCTCAAGCAGTCGATCCCGTATCGCGCCATCCTCGCCGCCCGCAACGCCCGCATCGCGCTCGAGCACGGGTTTACCGCGATCCGCGATCTGGAGACCGAAGGGGCGATGTACGCCGACGTGGACGTGAAGCTGGCGGTGAACCGCGGCGAAGTTCCCGGCGCCCGCGTCTTCGCGTCGACGCGCGCCATGGCACCGACGGGGATGTACCCGATCGGCACACCCAACTGGGAAATTGACCTGCCGCACGGCGTCCAGACGGTGGATGGCGTCGACAACGCGCGCCTCGCGGTGCGCGAGCAGGCGCAGCACGGGGCCGACTGGATCAAGTTCTACAGCGACCGCCGCTACTACTTCACGCCTGACAGCACGCTCCGCAGCTGGGTGAACTTCACCGATGACGAGGCGCGGGCCATCGTGGATGAGGCGCACCGGCTGGGCCGCAGAGTCGCCGCGCACGCCATCGGGTCCGATGGCATCGCCGCCGCCCTGCGCGCCGGCGTGAACTCGATCGAACACGGCGACGGCCTCACCGACTCGTTGATGGACGTGATGGTCCGGAACAACGTGTACTGGGTCCCCACGGTGACGGTCGGCGTGCACGTCGTGCCGCGGGGCGGCGCGTGGCCGGCGTTGGTGGCGCTCGAGCGTCGCGCCTTCGGGCGTGCGCTGCGGAAGGGCGTCAAGATCGCCCTCGGCACCGACGTCGGCGGATTCCCCTGGACCGAGATCAACCAGGCGAAGGAGTTCGAGTACTACGTGCAGTACGGCATGACGCCGATGCAGGCGATTCAATCCGGCACGTCGGTCGCCGCGGCGCTCCTCGGTCAGGAGCAGAACATCGGCGCCATTGCGCCCGGACTCTATGCCGACCTCGTCGCGGTCGCGGCGGATCCGCTCCGGGACATCACGGAACTCCAACGCGTCAAGTTTGTTATGAAGGGCGGCACCGTATACCTTCCACAACAATAGTGCGACGCGCGATCGGACTCGCTCTCTTCCTTAGTATCGGCGCCGTCGGATCCGGGGTGGGGCAGATGACCCCACCCGGCACCGGCGGCGTCGCGGCGTTGGCGGGCATTCTCGAGCAACTCGGCGCGAACAAGCGCGTGCTGGTGATCGGCGCCCATCCCGACGACGAAGACACGCAGCTCCTCGTGCTGCTGTCGCGCGGCCTCGGCGCCCAGGCCGCGTATCTCTCGCTCACGCGTGGTGAAGGCGGGCAGAATCTCATCGGGGCGGAGCTCGGTCCCGGTCTCGGGATCATTCGCACCGAAGAGCTGCTCGCCGCGCGCGACCTGGACGGCGCCCGGCAGTACTTCACGCGCGCCTACGACTTCGGGTTCTCGAAATCCGCCGACGAAGCCTTCCGCTTTTGGCCGCGTGACTCGCTCCTCAAGGACGTGCTCGACGTCATCCGCCGCTTCCGGCCCCAGATTATCGTCTCCGTGTTCGCAGGTACGCCGGCCGACGGGCACGGCCAGCATCAGGTGGCAGGGTTGCTCGCGCGTCAGGCCTTCGACGCGCTGCGCGACTCGACGTGGGGGCCCGTCAAGCTGTATCGCTCTACGCGGTTCGATTCCGCCGCTACGAGCCTCACGCTCCCCGCCGGCACCCTCGATCCCGTCATCGGCCAGTCGTACTACCAGCTGGCGATGGCGAGCCGCAGCCGTCACCGCTCGCAGGACATGGGACAGCTACAGCGCCCGGGGCCGAGTAGCGTGCGGCTCTCGTTGATCACGACTCGCCCCGGTGCAACTGGGACGGGACTCTTCGCCGGGGTCGACACGGTGGTGCACGGCGCCGGCATGGAGCGTTACGCCCCGCTCATCGACTCGGCGCGCGCCGCGCTCAACCCGTGGCGTCCCGCCGCGGCACTGCCGTACTTGAGTCGCGCGCTGCGCGTGCTCGGCGGGAGCGACGCCGATCAGCGCACGCTGCTCGAACGATCGCCACGCCCCGTTCGAGCAGCGTGACGCAGGGCCAGCGCCTCCAGGTCGAGGTGAACGTGTGGAACGCCGGGGACAGCGCCATCCGAGTCGATAGCCTCGATGTGCGGGCGCCGGCGGGGTGGACCGTCGAGCGCCTCGATTTCGGCGGTGCCTCGGTATCCGCGGGGGCGGTGAGCACGCAACGCTTTGTCGTCGCCGTGGCGCGCGAGGCCGAGCGCACCCAGCCGTATTTCTTGCGGCGGCCCCTCACGAATGGGGGCGGGCTTTACGATTGGACCGGCGTGCCGCCCGACGTGCGCGGCCTGCCGTTCGACCCGCCGCCCGTGGAGGCGCGCGTGCGGCTCACGATTGCCGGGGAGCCGGTGACTCTGACGCGCGAGGTCGTGTATCGCTATCGCGATCAGGCGATCGGCGAGGTGCGGCGTCCGCTCTTCGTCACGCGCGCGTTCGATGTCGCCATCGCGCCCGACGAGGTGCTCTGGCCTGTGGATGGGGGCGGCAAGGATCCGCGGCGCTTCACGGTCACGGTCACCAACCGCGCGCGCGGACCCGGGAGCGCTCGGGTGACATTCACGGTGCCAGCCGGGTGGCCCCCGGTTCCTGCCGAGAGTCTGGCATTCGGGCGGGAGGACGAAACGAAGAGCATCACGGTCGCGCTTTCGCCTCCGCTCCAGCGCCTCGCCCCGGGCGCATACGAGCTGCGTGCCGCCGCGGTCGGTACCGACGGCCGCAAGAACGAAGGCGCGCTGCAGGTCATCGACTATCCGCACATCCGCCCGCGTGCCGCGGTGCAGGGGTCTGTCGCCCGGATTCGCGCCGCGGCGATCGCGCTGCCCTCCCTCTCGCGCGTGGGCTACGTGCGGGGCGCGTCCGATCGCGTTCCCGAAGCGTTGCAGGCCGTGGGCGTCCCCATCGAGCTGCTCGGCGCGGACTCCCTGGCGCGCGGCGATCTTTCCCGCTACGACGCGATCGTGATCGGCAGCCGGGCCTATGAGACCGATCCGGCGCTCGTCGCCAACAACGGTCGTCTGCTCGAGTACGCGCGCGCCGGCGGACTCCTGCTCGTCCAGTACCAGCAGTATCCCTTCGTCGACGGCGGCTACGCGCCGTATCGCTTGAGCATCGGGCGGCCACACGACCGCGTGACCGATGAGGCGGCGCCGGTCACGCCCCTCGACTCGGCGAACCCCGCGTTCCACTATCCCAACGAGATCGGCACCGCCGATTGGCGCGGATGGGTGCAGGAGCGTGGTCTCTACTTTGCGCACGACTGGGACACCACGTACGTGCCGACTGGGACACCACGTACGTGCCGTTGCTGGAAACGCACGACGCGCCCGGCCCGGAGCTCAAGGGCGGCGTCCTCGTCGCGCCCCTGGGTCGCGGGACCTACGTGTACACGGGCTTGAGCTTCTTCCGCCAGCTGCCGGCGGGCGTCCCCGGCGCCTATCGGCTCTTTGCCAACCTGCTGGGACTCAAGAGAACCAGTGTCCCGTAACGACAAAGTGCGTGGTGCGTGGTACGTGGGTGCATTGCTGCTCGCGGTGGTTGGATGCTCGCGGGATCACCGCACGCCGCTCGTCATTTACTCCCCTCACGGCCGCGACCTGTTGACGCTGTTCGAGCATCGGTTTGAAGCGGCGCATCCCGACGTCGATGTCCGCTGGCTCGACATGGGCTCGCAGGAAGTGTACGACCGCATTCGCTCCGAGCGGGCCAATCCGCAGGCCGACGTGTGGTTCGGCGGGCCGTCCTTGATATTCGCGCTCGCAGCCCGGGATTCCCTGCTCGACTGTCATCGGCCCAGCTGGGCCGACGCCATTGCCCCGCGCGGCCGCGGCGTCGGCGATTGCTACTTCGCGACGTATGAGACGCCGGCGGTCTTCTTGTACCCCGAGTCTCTGCTCACGCACGCCGAGGCGCCGCAGGACTGGGACGACCTCCTGGCCCCGCGTTGGAAGGGCAAGATCATCATCAGGGATCCCGTCGCGAGCGGCACGATGCGCGCGGTGTGGGGCCTGATCCTGAGCCGCAGCCTGCGTGCGACGGGCGACACCGCGGCGGGCTTCGCGTTCCTGCGCGGACTCGACGGCCAGACCAAGGAGTACGTCCAGAACCCCGCCCTCGTGAGCGAGAAGATCGCGCGCCAGGAGGGGATCGTGACGGTGTGGGACCTCCCCGACGTGTTGATCAGCCGCCGGCGGGGGATGCCGATCGGCTACGTCTTCCCGCGCAGCGGGACCGTGGCCATCGAGGATGGCATTGCTGTCGCGCGCGGCAGCACGCACGTCGATGTGGCCAGGGCGTTCGTGGAGTTCGCCGGGACCCCCGAGATGCAGCTCGCCGCGGCGCGTGAGGTGTACCGGCTGCCGGCGCGGCTCGACCTGCCGGCCGATTCGCTCCCCGATTGGGTGCGGGACGTGCGGCGGCAGATGGTCGTCGCCGACGTGGATTGGAATCTGCTCGCCGAGCGTGGGCCCGAGTGGATGCGGTGGTGGGACCAGCACGTTCGCGGCACGGGGGGAGGGCGGCGGTGAGCGCCTTCCTCCAAGTCCAAGCCATCAAGAAGCAGTGGTCCCACGACGTCACGGTGGGACCGATCACGCTGGACATCGCGCGCGGCGAGATCGTCGCGCTGCTCGGTCCCTCCGGCAGCGGCAAGACGACGATGCTGCGACTGCTCGCGGGGTTCGAGACACCCGACGCGGGCGGCGGGCGAATCGTTGTCGAAGGTGAGGACGTCACGAGCAGACCTCCGGCGCGGCGCCGCTTTGGGATGGTCTTCCAGCATTACGCCTTGTTTCCGCACCTCGATGTCGGCGAGAACGTCGCGTTCGGACTGCGTGGCGACCCCGACGTGGGCAGGAAGACGAGTGAAGCGCTGCGCCTCGTCGATCTGGCCGGCTTCGAGCGGCGCAAGGTGCAGGAGCTGTCGGGCGGGCAACAGCAGCGCGTGGCGCTGGCGCGCGCGCTCGCGCCGGAGCCGCGCGTGCTCCTGCTCGACGAACCGCTGTCGAACCTCGACCCGGCGCTGCGCGAGCGCACGCGCCGCGAGCTGCGCCAGCTCATCAAGCGGGTCGGTATCACCACCGTCTTCGTGACGCACGAGCAGGACGAGGCCTTCGATCTGGGCGATCGCGTCGCCGTGCTGAGCGCGGGCCGCCTCGAACAGGCGGGCCCACCCGACGAGCTCTACGAGCGTCCGGCGAGCCTGTTCGTCGCGACGTTTGTGGGTCGTGCCAACGTGTTTCGGGGACCGGCCGCACGGGCCCTTTGCGGCGGCGCGGATCCCGGCGACTCGCCGATCGTCGTGCGCCCGGAACGACTGCGCTTCACCGACGCGGGACTCGCGGGGGTGGTGCGCGAGCGGCGCTACACCGGCGCGACGGCGTTCTATCTCGTCGAAAGCGACAGCGGCGAGCGCTTCGAGGTCCTGGCCGAGCCTGACGCGGCCAAGGTGGGCGATCGGGTCTACGTCCAGGCCGAGCGCGTGATCCGCTTCACGGAGAACGGCCGGTGAGCCGCCGCACGGCGCAGATCCTGGGAGTTGGTCTCGCGCTGCTGCTCGCGTGGCTCGTGTTGTTCCCCATCCTCGTGGTGGCCGGCGAGGCCGCCGACCGCACGGCGCTCAGTGCGTTTTTTGGCCGGGGGGGGGAATGGGCGGCGCTCTGGGCCAGCCTCTGGATCTCCCTCGTCAGCGTGGCGCTCGCCGCGGCGATCGGTGTGCCGCTCGCCTTCCTGTTCGAGTGGTTCGACTTCCCGGGACGGAAGACCCTGGGCTCGCTCGTCGCGCTTCCGGTCGTGCTTCCGCCCCTGGTCGGCGTGATCGCGTTCCTCTTCTTGTACGGGGAGTCGGGGTTCATCGCGCGCGCCGTGCAACGCTTGTTCGGGATGCAACAGGCGCCGTGGCGGCTCCAGGGACCCGCCGCGATCCTGCTCGTCCACGCCTACTCGATGTACGTCTACTTCTACCTGTTCACGCGCGCGGGGCTCGCCAAGCTCGACGTCTCGATGCTCGAAGCGTCTGAAGCGCTCGGCGCCGATCGCTGGACCACGATCCGGCGCGTCGTGCTGCCGCTCGTGCGTCCGTCGCTGGTCGGCGCCGCCATCCTGACGTTCATGACGTCGCTGGGCTCCTTCAGCGCGCCCTACATCTTCGGGGGCGGTTTCCGCGTCATGACGACGCAAATCGTCGCCACCAAACTCAATGGCGATCTGCCCCTCGCGATGGTCGAGACCCTGGCGCTCGCCGTCGTGGCGGTGGCGGGGCTCCTGCTGCTGCGCCGCACCGAAGGCGACGACATCCTCGTCGCGTTGGGGAAGGGGATCGCCCCGCGGCCCCGGCCGATTCGTCGCGCCGGCGTGCGCGCCCTCGCGACGGCCGCCGGGTGGGGCTTTGCGGTGCTCCTGTTACTCCCGCACCTGACCCTGGCACTGGTCTCGCTCGTCCCCTACGGCGCCTGGACGACGCAAATCCTGCCTCCGGTCCTGAGCTTCGAGAACTACCGCCGCCTGTTGAGCGAAGCCGAACGACTCCGGCCTCTCGCCAACTCGCTGTGGATGGCGGCGGTGAGCACCGCGATCGCCGTCGCCCTGGCGCTCGCCGCCGGGTGGTTGATCGTGCGGCGGCGCGTCGCGGTGCGGCGGGCGATCGAGGGGTTACTCGCGCTGCCGTGGGCGTTGCCGGGCACCGTGTTCGCGATCGCGTTGGCGATGACGTTCAGCGTGCACGCGCCGCCGCTGCGCTGGGTGCTCGTCGGGACCGCGGCGATCCTGCCGCTCGCCTACCTGGTGCGCGCGTTGCCGCTCACGGGCCGCGCCCTGCTCGCCGGGTACCGACAACTCGATCCCGCCCTCGAGGAGGCGGCGGCGAGTCTCGGCGCCGGTCGGTGGCGCACGCTGGCGCGCGTCACCTTGCCGCAGCTCCGGCCCGGGCTGGCCGCGGGCGCGAGTCTCGCGTTCGTCGCCGCGTTGGGCGACATCGTGGCGTCGATTGTCCTGTACACGTACGAGACGCGTCCCATTTCCATCGAGATCCTCTCGAGCTTGCGACTCTCGGAGACGGGGGTCGCCGCGGCGTTCGGCGTGGTCCTGATGGTCGTGAGCGCCCTGGTGCTCGGAATCGGAGCGAGACGATGAAGCGGCTGGCCGTACTGATGGCGGTCTGTTTCGTAGACATGCTGGGCCTGATGCTCGTGGCTCCGCTGATGGCGTTCTACGCCACCAGCATGAAGGCGCCCGAATGGTTGGTGGGACCGCTCATCTCGTCGTTCGCGGTGGCTCAGCTGATCTCGTCACCGATCTGGGGGAAGTTCTCGGACCGCTACGGGCGCCGCCCGGCGATGATCATTGGACTCAGCGCGTCGGCCTTCGCGTACGTCATCTTCGGGCTCGCGACCAGTCTGTGGATGTTGTTCGCTTCGCGCATCGTGCAAGGATTGGGCGGTGGCACGACGGGAGTCGCGCAGGCATACGTCGCCGATACGATGGCGCCCGCGGAGCGGGCCAAAGCGTTGGGGTGGATCTCCGCCGCCACGAGCGCCGGGGTGGTCATTGGGCCGTTCATCGGTTCGATGGCGTACGCCTTCGGCACCGCGGTGCCGGGGTTGGTTGCGGCGGCCCTCGTGCTCGTCAACGTCTTCTTCGCATGGAAGTGGTTGCCGGAGTCCCGTGTGACTCATACGCATACGCCGAGCGGCAAGCAATTGCCCCCCGGCCGCTCGATCAAGCAGGCACTGTGGGAGATCATGGAGCATCCGACGGCGCCGGCGCACCGCGTCATCTGGATTTACGTCGTCGGCATGCTCGCCCTCAACGTCGTGATCGGCGTCCTCGCCCTGTACTTGAAGGACACGTACGGGATCACCGCGAAAACCATCGGCTATTTCTTCCCGATCTTCGGCATCGTGGGAGTGCTGATGCGGGTGTCGCTCGTGGGGTGGTTCAACGACCGCTTTGGTGAAGTGCGGACGATGCAGATCGGGACCGTGGCACTCCTGTTCGGTCTCCTCCTGATGCCGCTCCCCGCCGCGATCCTGCCGCAGGCGCCCGCCATGGCGTTGTTCATTGTGTTTCTCGCGCTGGTGCCGGTGGGGACGGCGCTGCTGTTCCCGGCCTCGACGTCGCTCGTCAGCCAGCGGACCGACCGTCACGAGCTGGGCCTCGTGATGGGAGCGCAGCAGACGTTCCGAGGCATTATGAGCATCGTCGGGCCGGTGGGCGCGACCATCACGTTCGCCACGTGGGGGCACGGTGTCCCCTTCCTCCTGGCCGCCGCCGTCGTGAGCGTGGCGCTGGTGCTGGCGTTCCGGGAGCGGCAGGAGCAGGCGGTGGCGGCGACGGCGTAATCGCCACTAGTTTGTGTGTCCATGACTCTCTTTCTGTGCCTCGCGCTCCTAGGGCCTCCCACGGCACCTGCCCGCCCTAAGCTGGTCGTGGTGATTACGGTGGACCAGCTGCGCCCCGACTACTTCGACCGGTGGAAGAATCAGCTCACGGGGGGCCTGTTCCAGCTCGTGAGCGAGGGCGCCGTCTTCGCGGACGGCTTCCAGGACCACGCCGTCACGGAGACGGCGCCGGGCC
>Ga0193723_1000716_pt1 | contig 13022 bp, 11 predicted proteins | sample H2m2metaG_FD_143042 | JGI IMG/M metagenome (GOLD analysis project Ga0193723, IMG submission 143042) | Soil microbial communities from a riparian zone of the East river system, Colorado, United States - H2m2 | ecosystem: Environmental > Terrestrial > Soil > Riparian zone | place: USA: East River... | reverse complement strand
CCGCGACGCCGGCCGGTCCCGTCATCGAAGTGAAGATGACCGGTAACGGCAGCACGCGCGCCGCGTTCGAGCCCAGCACCATCACCGTTCCGGCCGGCGCGACCGTGCGCTTCACCAACGTCTCGGGTGGACCGCACAACATCACGTTCTGGTCGGATTCCGTTCCCGCGGGTGGCGCGGCGGCTCTCAACGCCGGCATGAAGAACACCGTGGACAACTTGTCGGGCCCGTTCCTCACGCAGCCGAACGAGACGTACGAAGTGTCGTTCGCCAACGCGCCCAAAGGAACGTACAAGGGCTATTGCACGCCCCACCTCACCCTCGGCATGAAGATCGCCATCACGGTTCAGTAATGGTTTTGCTGACGACGACGGGGAGCGGCTCCGGCGGATGCCGGGGCCGTTTTCTTGTCTTAGATTCGGCGACAGAATGAACGCGATGAGAGCGGTGCTCGTGCTCATCGATGGCGCCCGCGTCGATGTGCTGCGCGAGTTGCTCGTGCGCGGCGATCTCCCCAACCTGTCCCGCTGGGTCATCGAGCGGGGCGGAATCACGACCGGCACCACCGTGTTCCCGTCGACGACCGGCGTGGCGTACATCCCGTTCCTGTTCGGCCGGTATCCCGGTAGCGTCGGCATTCCCGGCATTCGTTGGCTCGACCGCGCGGGCGCCGCCCGAGGTTGGCGCGAGCAATGGCGTGCCGCCCGGAGCTATTGCGGGGTGCAGGGAGGCTGGCTGAACCGGGACATCGCGCCGGCGCCGTCCCTGTTCGACCTGATCCCTGAGAGCATCGCGATCTGCAACCCACTGACGCGTGGACTGCGTCGCGGCGCAAACCGTCTGGTGTTCCGTCGCGCGCTGCTCGGGGGCGCGGCGCATTATATCGGGACGTATCCCGCGCTCGATCGGGCGATCGCGCGGACCTGGATCGATGCCGCCGCCGAGCGTTGGCGCTTCCTCTTTGTGGTGTTCCCGGGCGTGGACGGCATCTCCCACCTCAAGGATCCGTTCCATCCGGCGGTTCTGGAGAGCTATCGCCTGGTGGACCGCGCATTGGGCGCCTTCGTCGCGCGTGTCAGCAGGGAAGGGAAAGGGGAGCTGCCGGACTTCTTCGTCGTGTCCGACCACGGGATGACGGCCATGCGCGAGCATGCCGACCCCGCGGTGCTGCTCGAAGGCGACGGGGTGCCCACATTGCGGCACCCCGTCAACGTCTGGCGGCGGGGGGCCCGCGTGGCGACGATGGTGTCCGGCAATGCAAGCGTGCAGCTGTATTTCGATCCGCGGTCGGGTCGCGCCGAGGCGCTGACCGAATCGCGGATTCCGACGGCAATCATCGAGCGCCTGCTGGCGTTGCCGGCCGTTCGGCTCATCGCCTGCCGCGGCGATCGCGGTGGCGTCGTGGTGCGAACTCCCCGCGGGCGGGCACGGTTAACTGAGGGACCCGGCCTCATCCGCTATCAACCCGAGAGTGGCGATCCGTTGGGACTCGGCGGCTACGTAGAGCTGGACGACCGCGACCTGCTGTCACGTACGAGGGAAACCGACGTGCCCGACGCACCGCGTCAGTTGTTGCAGCTCTTCCAGACATCCCGGGCCGGCGATCTGGTGCTGGCGGCCATGCCGGGCGCAGATTTCCGTGGCCCCTGGGAAATCCCGGAACACCGGGCCGGCCATGGCAGTCTCGTTGCGGAACATATGGAGGTCCCGATCGCCGCCAGCGTGGCTCTTCCGGACACTCCTATCCGTACAGTAGATCTGATGCCGACAATGCTGGAGCGCCTCGACGTCGTCGCCCCATCCGGTGTCGTGTTTGATGGCGTTCCTTTTTCTAGACTCGCTGCCACAACGGAACCGCTGACGCGGTGAGGGACGTCCCGATGCCTCCACGTGCGCTCGTGGTCGTAGCCGCGCTCCGCCTGGCCATCTCTGTCTACGCGGCGAGTGCCGATCCGGTACCGCCGCCGCCCGTCGCCGACGACTGGAGCGCGCTGGAGCGCACCACCATCACGAAGAATCCCGTGCGCGATGAGCTCACGATGGATTTGCCGGCCGTGGATCTCCCCGCGGGCACCGTCGTGGATCAGGCCGCGTCGGTGGGCGAGTTCCCCGTGAATGGGTCGATCTACGCGCTTCACGCCGAAATCATCGACGAGCATGGACAGCGGCTGTCCAACGATCTGTTGCACCACATGAACGTGATGAACCCGTCGGAGCGTGAGCTCTTCCTTCCGATCTCCCGCCGGATTCTCGCGTCGGGGCGGGAGACGGGCGAGATCCGGTTCCCGTGGCTCCTGTTTGGGTCTCCGATTCGCGCCGGCGAGCGGATCCTGGCGAATGCCATGGTGCACAATCCGACAGCGGAGAACTACCACGGCGTGCACGTGCGGCTCGTGCTGAGCTACGTGCCGGACCACCGGCCGTGGCCATTTTTTGCCGTGATCCCGTGGCAGCTGGATGTCGGATTCCCGGTGGGTGACAAGTCCTTCGATTTGCCGCCGGGACGCACCGAGCGGTCATATGAAGGAAGCCCGGCGGTCCCCGGAAAGCTCATCGTCATCGGTGGGCACATGCACGAGTACGGCAAGACGATCGAGTTCTGGGACGTCACGACGGGCAAACAGCTGTGGCACGGCGAGCCCACGCCCGCGCCTCCCGGCGAACCCAGCGCCGTCCCATTGGGCAAGCTCTACGGCCTGACCGGGCTCGGTCTGCGCATCACTCCCACGCACCGCTATCGCGTGCGGGTGATATACGAGAACCCAACCGATCACACGATTCCGAACGGCGGGATGGGTGTGGTGGGAGGCTTGTTCATGCCGGACCGCAAAGCGACGTGGCCGGCGACCAACCAGGCCGACTCACTCTACCAGCAGGACCTTCGGCACTTCATGGGGCCGGTGGGGAGGTCGGCGGTTGCGGTGCCGATGTCCCACATGCACATGGACCACTAGACGCTGCTGCCGGACTCCACGCCGTAATCGGCGACCGGCACGCGTTGCTGCGCGGTCGCTTCCGCGGTCTGCATGATGCCGAGCATCATCGCGGCCACGATCAGTCCGGCCAGCGCATCCACGGCGTAGTGGAACTGGCCGTACACCACGGCGAGGATCAGCCCCGCGGTAAACGGCAACAGCACGAGCCCCAGCGCACGCCAGTACCGCAGCGCCATGCCCGTCGCTACGACGGAGGCCGCGACGTGTGATGACGGGAACGCGGCGCCCCACGAGTCCCCTCGATCCAGCAGCCACGCGGCGAAGCGTGCCGGTCCGACCTCGGTGGCCGCGTTGTGTGCGCCGTCGAAGGCGTAGCGCGGTCCCGCCACGGGGAAAAAGAGGAACGCCACGTAGCAGAGATAAAACGTCGCCATGACGGCAAAAATCGTGTGCCGGGACGCGTCGCGCCGGCCGGCCATCCAAAGCGCAAATGGCGCGGCGTACAGAATCGGATAGTACGCGAGATAACAGGCGTGCAGCACCCACGACCACACGACATTGGGCGACTCGCGAATCCACCGATACGAGATCTGCGAGCCGAAGACCCAGGTCTCGAGCCGCTGGATGAGCAGGTCGTTCTGGAAGCCGGCGCTGAGGGTGAGCACGCCGATCTCGCCGTACAGCGCCGGGAGCAGCAGCATCGGATACCAATCGCCCAGGAACCGCCCGAGGCGGCCCGCGGTGCGCGCGCGCGGGGCCAACAGGACCAGCGCCGCAATCAGGGCATGCGCCGTCAGGACCCATGGCCAACTGGGGATGCCGTCGCCACGGAAGGAGAGCAGGACGGCGCCCGTCGCCACGGCGATGTAGGCGCCAGTCGCGAGGTCGATGGCGGTGTAGCCCCGCCATAGCCCGTTGGTCCCACTCCACCTCCAGCCCCGGCTGTTCAGAGCCATCCCACCTCCCGATACCAATTCGCGGCCCGGCGCACCCCGGTTTCGAGATCGACGTGTGCGCGCCAGCCGGTGTCCCGCATCAGGGCATCGCTCCGGCAGGTCCACGCGGGAGCAAGGTACTCGTTGCCCTTGTCGGGCGACAACAAGCTGGGGCGTCCGGTGATATGCGCAAGAGTGCCTATCGTCCACAGCACACCGCGCGCCACCAGCGGGGGCACCGGCACGAGCATCGGCTTCTTCCCCAGCGCCCGGCCCACCGCCAGCACGAGGTCCCGGCTGGACGTTGGCGCCGGATGCGCGGCGAAATAAACATGACCGGCCGCGGCGGGTGAAGTGCCGGCGGCAATCAGGGCGTTCGCCAGATCCTCCGCGTGCACGACCGACAACTCCTGCGACCCGTCGCCGAAGATGGGGACGACCCCGCGCTTGGCCAGCTGGAAGATCTTGAGCGTGGCGCGGTCCCACTCGCCATACACCACCGGCGGCCGCACGATCGTCCAGGCCGGGGAGCTCGGCATCGCGCGTACCAGGACTTCAGCGGCGAGCTTGGAGCGCCCGTAATCGGTGACCGGCTGGGGCGGACGCTGCTCGTCGATCGGGTGGCCGGGACTGGTCGGGCCCGCCACCGCCAGGGATGAGACGAGCAGGAACCGCCGGGCCCCGCCGTCGCGCGCGGCCTCGAGGACGTTGGCCGTACCATCGCGATTCGTCGCCATATAGTCGGCGGCGTTTCGCCCGGAGATCTTGCCGGCGACGTGGTAGACGACGTCGACCCCGTCACAGCCCTGCCGCAGCGCGGCCGCATCGTCGAGATCGCCGCGTACGATCCTGATCTCTGGTCCCCAGCCCAACTCCTTGGCCAGCTCGGGGCGCCGGACCAGGGCCGTCACGGAATCACCGCGCGCGCGCAGCGCCTTGACCAGGTGAGCACCGACGAAGCCGGTGCCACCGGTCACAAACACGTTCACAGGGTCTTGTCGTAGACGCGGTAGGTCTTGGAAACGCGGAAGCCGAGCTCGGTCGCGGCCTTGTTCATCAACACGTTGTCTTCCAGGATCCAGCCCGCTTCACCGCGCGGCATCCCGTGCTTGACGGAGTTTTCCCACGTGCGATGGTACAGCACCGCGTCGATGGCGCGGCCGCGAAACTCCGGAATCACGCCGAGCAGCATGACGCGGGCGCGGTGAATCTTGCGGGCGTACCACAGCACTTTGAGAATGCCCGGAAACATCCGGCCCGAGCGGTTGTGCAAGAGTGCGAGATTGAAGTCCGGGAGGCTCACGGCGAATCCGACGACCTCGCTCCCCCGCTCGGCGAAGATGACGAGGTCCGGCACGACGATCGGCTTCAGCTGCTTCGCGAGATGGTCGATTTCGGTGTCGGTCAGGGGCACGAAGCCCCAGTTTTTCTCCCACGCGCTGTTGTATAGTTTCTTGATCAGCTCGACCTCGGCGTCGAACCGTTTCATGTTCAGCGTCCGCAGCGTGATCCCGTTGCGCTCGAGGGCGCGCCGGCCGATGCGCAGAAACCGCTCCGGGGCGGACTCGGCGCCGCTGCCGCCTTCGTAGGCGAGCAGGTCCTTCGCTTTCCGGAAGCCGTAGCGCTCGTGCAGCTGTTCGTAGTACGAGAAGTTGTACGGCATCATCAGCGACGGCGGCGTGCCGTTGTTCTTGATCAGCAAGCCGCATTCGTCGTTGACGGACGGACTCATCGGCCCGCGCATCGTATCGAAGCCGCGCTGCTTGAGCCAGCTGGCCGCCGTGTCCCACAGCGCGTTGGCGACCGACTGATCGTTTATCGATTCGAAGAATCCGTAAAACCCAACGCGATCGTTGTGCTCCTTATTGTGCATGTCATTCTTGATCGCGCCGATTCTGCCGACCGTCTGGCCGTCCGGCCGTCGGGCCGTCCAGTATTGCGCCTCGGCGTGCTGGAAGAATGGATTCTTGGCAGGCGAGAGCAGCGTCTGCATGTCGCGACGCAACTGCGGCACCCACAACGGATCATGGCGGTAGTGGTCGTACGGAAAGGCGATGAAGCGATCGAGATCCCGCCCGCCCCCCCCGGGGACGGGCGTGACCTCCACTGCGGTCAGATGACCCCCAGCTCTTTTCCGAGGCGGCCGAAGACCTCGAGGGCGAGGTCGATCTGGTCGGCCGTGTGGGTCGCCATCAAGCTGGTGCGCAACCGGCACTGCGAGGGCGGCACCGCGGGCGGCACCACCGGGTTCGTGAAGACGCCGGCGTCGAACAGCTTCCGCCAGAAAAGGAATGTCTTCTCGAGCGGCCCGATCAGCACCGGGATGATCGGTGTCTCGGTCGGGCCGATGTCGAAGCCCAGGGAGCGCATGCCCTCCTGGAGATGCCGGGCATTGCGCCACAGCTGCTCGCGCCGCTCGGGCTCGCGCTGGAGCACGTGCAACGCGGCGAGCACGCCGGCCGTGTTGGCGGGCGGCAAGGCCGCGGTGAAAATGAGCGGGCGCGAGTGATGGCGGAGGTAGTGGATCACGCTCTCCGACCCTGCGGCGAACCCGCCGATCGACGCGAGCGACTTCGAGAACGTCCCCACGATCAGGTCGACTTCGTCCACCAGGTCGTAATGCGCCGCGGTGCCTTCGCCGTTGGGGCCAAGCACGCCAACCGAGTGTGCATCGTCGATCGCGAGCGCGGCGCCGTACTTCTGGCAGAGGCGGAGCAGGCCGGGGACGTCCGCGATGTCGCCTTCCATCGAATAGATGCCGTCCACGATCACCATGCTGCCGGTACCTTCGGGCAGTTTCTGCAGCTTCCGCTCGAGGCCCACGAGGTCGCCATGGTTGAACCGCATCGTCTCGCCATGCGACATCTTGGCGCCATCGACGATCGAGGCGTGGTCCAGCTTGTCCAGGAACACGACGTCGCTGCGGCCGACGAGGCCCGAAATGACGCCGAGATTGGCCTGGTACCCCGTCGAGAAGACGAGGCACGACTCCTTATTGAAGAACTCCGCGAGCTCGGTTTCGAGCTGTTCGTGGAGATCGAGCGTGCCGTTCAGGAAGCGGCTGCCGGTGCATCCCGAGCCATAGCGCTCGAGCGCCGCGCGGGCCGCCGCCAGGACTTCAGGATGATGGGTGAGGCCGAGGTAGTTGTTCGACCCCATCATGATCCGCTCTTGGCCTTCGATGACGACGACGGTGTCTTCGGAGCGGGAGATCGGCTTGAAATAGGGATACAGTCCGGCAGCTTGGACTTCGCGCGCCCGGGTGAAGTTCTTACACTTGTCGAACAGCGCGATGTGCTGCAGGGTCTCTGTGCGCACGAAGCCTCAAGTCTCTATGAGTAAGCGGTGGTACAGCTTAGCCGCGCACACCAAAAATCGCAAGGCTCTTGTGAGACCTGCTACAGCTTTCCGGGCCGTGGCGGCCTAGCCTAGATTGCTGCATCCGCGCTCGGTGAGGGCCGCTCCTCCCGGAGGTTAATAGTGACGTCATACGTTGTCCGGAGCCTGGGCGTTACAGTCCTGTTGTGTTCTCTCGTTTCAAATAGGTCGGCGGCGCAGGACAGGCGACATCCTCGGTGGGAAATCCCGGGATTCGATTTCCGCAAAGATGGCGTGTTGCGCACGCAGGCGCGTGCGGTACGCGCGCGGCGCGCGCAGCTGCGCGCAGCGGGACGATTCTCCGAGCTGAACGCGCGCGTGGCACCGCTGGGGCAGGTCAGCGTCAGCAGTTCCCAGACACAGGTCAACGGCGTGCTCAAAGTGCCCGCCATTCTCTTCCGCTATAAGGATTCTCCCACGGCGACGTTCCTCGCCGCGGACTACAACGCGGTGCTATTTGGCGCGACGCCGCCCCCGGGCCGGCCGTACACATACCGCTCGTTTTACCGGGAGATGTCGGACAGCGTCTTCGATATTCAGGGCGCCACCTACGGGTATGCCAATCTCGACAGCAGCGAGGTCTACTACGTCGGTGGCCAAAGCAGCGGCTGCGCCACGCAGAACCCCTACGGGTCGACCAACTGCAACGGTCTGTTCAGCGCGTTAGCGATTTCCCGCATGCAGTCCGCCCTCACGCAAGCGTTGGGCAAGCTCGACAGCCAGATCGACTTCTCGCAATACGTCGATCCCACGAGCGGCTTCGTTCCGCTGGTGCTCTTCATGCACGAGGCCATGGGCGGAGAATGCGGTCCGTCGACCGCGCCCCAGAACCACCTGTGGGCGCACCGCTTTTCACTCCCGACGTATACGACGCAGGATGACTGGCCGGGGCATCCGGGGCAGAAGATCAAGGTCAGCGACTACATCCTGCAACCTGGCGTCGGCGGCGCCAACTCGTGCACCACGACGCAGATCATGCCGATCGGCACGGTCGCGCACGAGACGGGGCACGGGTTTGGCTTGCCGGATCTGTACGACACCGACGGGCAGAGCGAAGGAATCGGCCAATGGGGCCTGATGAGCTCGGGCAGCTTTACGTCGCCGCTGAGCCCCTCGCGCATGGAAGCGTGGTCCCTGAATGAGCTGGGTTGGATCACCGTCGTGCCGCTCACGTCGAATGGCACCTACACGTTCGACGCCGCGCCCATGTCGGATACGGCGTACTACGTCGCCGTGCAGGGATCGAACCCGCGCGGGGAATACTTCCTGCTGGAGAACCGGGAGCCGCAGCAGTCCGATACGGCCCTCATTCGAATCCACTGTGCGCGGGCGGGGAGTCCTCCCGGATGCACGGGCGGCGTGCTCATTTGGCACGTGGATCAGGTCAAGCTGAATCAGGGTGGGAACGCCGTGAACACCGGCGCTATCCATGGCCTCGAGCTGATGCAGGCTGATGCGTTCCGCAATCTCGATGCGACGTCGGTGTCGACAAATTTCTGTCCATCGATGTCCATGTTCCTCGGTTGCTCCAATCGTGGGGACGAGGGCGACCCCTTTCCCGGGACGACCGGGAACACCGGTTTTGTTTTCCGCACCAATCCTGCCGCCGTGAAGAACGCCGATGGATCCTTCGCAGGGCTCGCCGTCGACTCCATCCGCCAGCTCGTCACGGACCGCACGATGTCGTTCCGGCTACGGTTTGGCGCGCTGACGGTCGTGCGCGCGAGCGACACGGTGGCGACCATCACGGTTGACGGCAGCCCGCTCAATGTGTTCCGCGATCTCCTCGAGCAAGGGTCGAGTCACACGGTGGGCTTTGGTGCAGGCCAGGTTTCGCCGGACGGTCGCACGCGGTGGTTCTTCTCGTCCTGGTCGGATGGCGGCGCCATCAATCACACGATCATCGGCAACCTTGCCGGCGGCACGCTGACGGCGAGTCTCAGTCGCCAGTTCAAACTGATCGCCACGCCGACGAGCGGCGGATCGATCACCGCGGACACGGCGATCAATCTCGCCGGCGACTTCGTCCCCGACGGACGCGCGGTGCAGCTCACCCCGCTCGATGGCACAGCCAACTTCTGCGGCTGGACCGGCGATTCGACTACGAGAGACTCCGTCATCTCGATTCCGATGCAGCGGCCGTACACAGTGACGGCCAACTTCGGAACCAGTCCGACCATCACGTCCGCCACCGCGCGCCCGAACGGCGTCATGGGCGGTACGTACGCCGACACGCTGCGCATCTCGGGCGGCGGCGGCGTCACCATCTGGACCGTGACCGGCGGAGCATTGCCGCAAGGTCTCAGTCTCAGCGCAGCCGGCGTGGTACAGGGATTCCCGCACCAGAGCGGCAACTTCTCCTACACGGCCACCGTCTCCTCGTGCGACACGACGAGCCACGCCTTCACGTTATCGGTGACGGTGCCGACGCTCGCGACCGCGGACGTGACGGCGCAGCTGCTTGGTCCGACCTCGCCGCTCACGGCGGATCAGGTTCGCTATCTCGATTTCCAGGGGAATAACAACGGCGGCTTCGACATCGGCGATTTCCTGGCCTGGGTGAAAGCCACCGGCGCGCCGCTGAGTGCCGCTGCCACGCAAGCGCGGCAGCGGAAAGGAGGCCCGCGATGAAACGGCTCTGCGGTGCGGTATTGCTCTCGGGCGTACTGGCGATCGGGCTCAGCTGCGGAGGGAAGGACCCGATGATGTCGGGACCGGGCGACCTGAAAGTCCAGCTGACCTCGCCCAACTCGGGACTCGACTCCGCCATCGTCTTCACCATCAACGGCCCGGCGGCGCTGACCAAGGCGGTGCCCGGCGCCGGCTTGCGCCTGTTCCAGCAGCCACTCGGCGGCACGTCCACGCGATTTGCGTTGATCGGCCGGCTCAGCACCGGCGCGGTGCTTCTGACGATCGGCGTGCAGGATATCAGTGAGCTCAGCCAATACACCGGCTCGATCACCGGCGTCGCGCTGCCCAACTACAACATCCGCCCGCTTCCCGGAGGCTACGCGCTCGCGTTGACGCGCTAGTCGCCGGCTTGCGCCGCCGCTTCTGGCGCCTCGTCCCAGGCACGCGCCAGAATCTCTTCGAGTCGGCGGCGGAGGTCCTGATAGAGCGCGAGTAACTGGCGGCATTCGTCGGTCAACGTCGTCGCGCCGCCGCCGGGTCCACCGGCACGCGACACGACCATGGGTCTGCCGAGCGCCTGCTCCAGTTGTTGAATGGCACTCCAGGCCGTGCGGTAACTGATCCCCGCCTCCGCTGCTGCATCCTTGATCGAGCGCACGCGGTCCACTGCATTCAGCAACCGCGCTTCGCGGTCGCCGATGACCGAGACACCGCGCTTGGTGAGCGTGACGACTGCGTGGGGAACCAATTCCGGGAACTGCATATCCCTCCTCCTACCGTCCGGCGACCGTAACCGGCGCGGCACATTCACCGCCGGCTGGCGAAAACGCCGCCGCGCCATCGGGCAAATGCACCGCGAGCAACCGGGGGCGCCAATTCGCCATCGCCCAGGCGCTGAATTGCGTCGCCGCGCTGTCCTGCGACGCCGAATGAATCACGTACAACGTGTACGGGTTGCCGAGGGCCGTGTCGGCTGTGAAGAGCACATGGAGCGCGATGCCCGTTAACCGCGTAAACGTGGGTAAGTCGGCGAGCGCGTACGCGGCGCGCTCGTCGGCAATGCGCAGGGTGGCTGCCTGATCCCCACCGGCTTGCACGTACCACGTATCCTTGGGAACGGCAGGCGCCACACCGGCCGATGTCCAGAGCGCCAACTCCTTGAGGTGCGTGCCGGACGAATCCGCGCGCGAGATGAACGGAGCGTGTGCGGTGGCGATGCGACGCAATGCCTCCGCGGCACTAGCGGCCGTCGCCACATGCGCCGGATCGGCGGCCGGTCCTACAATCGCGAAGCGACTCGTGACGAACGGACAGCGGAGGGCCGCGTGCCCGGGTTCGATCAATAGCCGCTGCTCGAGACTGGGTGCATGCGTGATGACGATGTCGAGATCCCCCGCGGCTGCCGAGCGAAGGATCGTGCCCGACGGGCCAACGACGACGCGCACGGGAGTCGTCGGGTGCAGCGAATCAAGCAGCGCCAGCGCGCCCGATTGCTCGACGGTCGTCGTCGTGCCGAGGCGCAGGGCCGGTGCCTGCGTGCCGCGAGAGCAGGCAACCTGCACACAGCAGGCGAGAGCGAGTACGAGCGTGCGCGTCATGTCGTGATGCCTTCTTGCGGTTTATACCCGAGCGCCGAAATCGTTCCAGTCATTGCGAATGTGGCATGCGCGCGACAGGAGAAGTCTCCATCGAACGGGGGATTGTGTTTGCTCTACCCGTTCACCAGTTGCGTATCTATGTTCGTTGCCGGGGGGCGGTAGCTCAGTTGGGAGAGCACCTGGTTTGCAACCAGGGGGTCGTGGGTTCGAATCCCATCCGCTCCACTCACGTAACTCCGTAGTCCCTCGCGGCCTTACGCCCGCGAGTCCGCGTTCACGTCGAAGGCCCTCCGCTACGATCTCCGCTACCGCGGCAGTTTCTGCACGCACTCGGCGCCGCTGTTGCCCGTCCGCCTCGCGTCTCACTCCGCGCGCGAGGCGTCAACGTGCGGGCGTTGGTACCCAACCAGGGGGCCGACGCGCGCAACGCGCCGTCACTTCGGCGGTTAGTTCGGCGCTCCGCTACCAACTCCGCGACGATCAGGGCTACCGTGAACGACTCGCGAACGGGGGGGCGACGTGACCCTCACCCCGGAGCAGGCCCGCGAGCTCGGGAAGCGGAGCGGGGAGGCGCGCCACAAGCTCACGCTCGACCGCGTGACGGCCGAGCTCCCGCCGATGGACTCGGTCGAGCACGTGAAGGCCCGCCTCGAACTGATCTGCAACTGGAGCGTCGCGGGGCTCGTGGCCGGCAGTCAGGCCGGGGCCGCGGTCCGGGCCTGCGAGGAGTGGCTGAAGGTGCACGCCTGGGCGCTCGACGTCGCTGGCGTGCGGCAGCTCGAGGCCCGGGTGCGCGAGCTGGAGGGGCAGATCGCCCGGCCCCGTCGCGGGAGCACACGGTGAACGACGGCTCCGGGCGGCGGATCGACGCGCTGCTGCGCCGGGTCTCGCGGCTGGAAGAACCCGCGGCGGACGTGGTGACGCCGCTCCAGGCCCCGGACATCCTCGCCGCGATGACGGACCCGGACTTGTTCGGGCGGGAGTTCGGCGGTCCCTCGTGGGCGCCGTGGCGCGCGTTCCTCGGGGCGTTCTTCGGTCTCCCGCTGGACGCGGCCCAGCTCGCGCTCTATCGGGCGCACACCGGCCGCACGACGCCGCCCACATCAGCAAGTCGTGAGGCGTGGGTGATCGCCGGGCGCCGGGCGGGGAAGTCGCGCGTCGCGGCGCTCGTCGCGACCTACCTCGCCGCGTTCCGGGACTACTCGTCGGTCCTGTCGGCGGGGGAGCGCGGCACCCTGATGGTGCTGGCGGCGGATACGCGGCAAGCGCGGATCGTCCAGGACTACGTGCGCGGGTTGCTGGAGCGGGTGCCGGCGCTGCGGCGGCTCGTGCGGAAGTGGCGCCTCGATGCGGTCGAGCTCGCGAACAACGTGACGGTCGAGATCCACGCGGCGAGCTACCGCGGCGTGCGCGGCTACTCCCTGATCGGGGTCGTCGCGGACGAGGTGGCGTTCTGGCGGAGCGACGAGGGATCGGCGAACTACGACCGCGAGGTGATCGACGCGCTCCGGCCGGGGCTGCTGACGACCGGCGGCCCGTTGTTG
>Ga0193723_1000715_pt1 | contig 13024 bp, 11 predicted proteins | sample H2m2metaG_FD_143042 | JGI IMG/M metagenome (GOLD analysis project Ga0193723, IMG submission 143042) | Soil microbial communities from a riparian zone of the East river system, Colorado, United States - H2m2 | ecosystem: Environmental > Terrestrial > Soil > Riparian zone | place: USA: East River... | reverse complement strand
CCGCGCTTCAAGGCTTCCAGCATTGGCCCGGAGTCGGCGTCGATGTACTTCTGGTAGAACTGCTCGATCAACGCACGGCCCTCATCGTCCGCCATGCGGTCGTCGCGGTCCCACGTCATCTCCGCAGGGTGGCCTCGTAGCAGGTATACACTGCCCGGCAGTCGATACACGTAGTAATGCACGATGTCCCGCATGATGCGAATGAACGGCAGGTTCACCGACCGCGCGAACGCATCGCGCACGGAGACGGTCTCGTGGTCGTCGGTGCTGTCGACGTTCCGGAACATGTGGCTATCGCCGCCTGTCAAGCTGTCGCTGGGGCTGGCTGAGTAAGGGCGCGACATCGCGGCCTCGAGTACTCGATCGAGGGAAACCCCTGGGTTAGCGGCCAGATAGGCCAGCGTCCACGCCGTAATCCAGTCGCCGGCGCCGACCGGCTCCGCGCGCAGGTTCACACCCGGCCGACCGGCGTTCCGAAGATAGAGTTGCTCCACGATTTCCAGGTAGCTGATGAGCGTGCGCAGCTTGGCCGTGGAGCCGAGCTGGAGCTTGCTGCCTTCGATCACGTTGAACGGCGAGTCGAAGTTGTCCGCTTGGACGCGGACCACGTTCCCGTTCGGGGTGCGCTCGCGCACCACGACCGCGTAGATGACGCGTGTCGGGTCGCCGCGGTCGAGCCCGCGGAAAGACGGATCGGTCAGCCGCGCGAAGAGGTTGGTGACTTCCTGCTGGGCGCGAAGGTCCAGCGTCGTGCGCGCGGTCAAGTCAACGCGGTCCAGCTCGTAGAGTGTGCGCACGCCTGTCACGCGGAGCAGCTCCGTGCGCACCGCGTCCGCGCCCTTTCGCTCGATGAACGAGATGCGGGGGACCTCCGGCGCGCGGCTGCGGAGCGTGAGGTCCACAGCCAACGCGGCGTCACGCAGCTCGGCGGAGATGATTCCCTCACGGGCCATACGGCGGAGGTGCTGGTCCGTCAGCTTCTGCAGCTCGTCGCGACCGTCCGGCCGCAAGAGCAGGTAGGAAGGCCGGCGGTGCGCCAGCAACAGGGTAAGCACCTGGCGGTAGGCGACGGCGCGTCGCGCCACGGTCTCTGCATCGGAGGCCAGCAGCCGATTCACTTCGTTCGGGTCAGCTCCGTACCACGCCCACAACCCGTCGTTCAGACCGGTGACCTCACCGTGCCCCGCGATGGCCGCGAGCGGCACCGAGTTAAGGTAGTCGACGACGATCTGACGACGCACGGCCTCCGTGTTCTCGCCGCCGAGGTAACCGCGCAGCGCGGCGGCTTCCATCTGATGCAGCTTCTCCCCCGTCGAGCGCGTCCGGCCCTCCGTCGAGTGCCGGAGCTTCTCGAGCTGCGTGGCCAGCGTGCTCGCGCCAGGCACCGAGCGGGCGCTGCCCAGCCAGCTCAAGGCTAACGCGGCACCCGCCTGCGCCATGCGCGGCCAATCGACCGATGGGTTGTGGTTTGGAAAACGCGGGTCGAGTAGCGCCCGGTTCTCGAGGAATAGCAGTGTCTGCCAGACGAGTGGAGGGACAGAGTCGAGGGACGGGTAGACCCGCTCAGGGTAGCGGGATACGAAGAGCGTCGCTCCGCGTCGATCGAGGATGCGGAGCCCCGCCTGCGTCTTTTCGCGGAAGATCGGGGACACACCTCGATCCACCAACTCTGCGAACGGCACCGAAACGCGGGCTTGCGCGGTGATGACGAAGCCCCGCGCGGACGCCGTTTCCACCGCGGCCGGCAGGCGCGAATAGCCGAAGCGACGGTCGTGCGGCCCGTCGCCCGGGAATCGGATCCGATCGCTCGGGCCGTCGCTGAGCTCGCTGGTCAGCTGCGACGCTTGGCTGGTGAAGTAGCGCGCCTGCAGCCACGACGCCCGCGCCTCGTCGCGTGCGACGAGGGCGAGCAGGGCGAACAGCATCAACAGGACCGGCACCATCGTGACGATCCAGCGTCGACCCACCCACGGGCTACCGGAGTCTGCGGCGACTGCGTTCGGCACGCGCTTCCGCTATCCCTGCCGCCACCGCGGCGACGAGTGCCGCCCGCCCGGCGATCATCAGCACCCGCCCTGTTTTCTGGAGGGTCTGCTTGAGCCGGCGGTGCCGGGCTTCGGATTCGACCCGCGTCCGGGCTTCCTGCAGCAGACGATCGGCCTCGCGGGCCGCGACCAGCGCCCATTGTTTCGCTCGCCTGGCGGCGCGTACGGCTGCGCTCATGAAGCGGATTGTTCGTGTGGCCATGACTCGTACCTCCTTTAGTGTGTTACAACAGTCGATTCCACTGCGCCATTTCGCCCGGCGACGAACCATGTCGTCATCTCGCCGTTGCCCTCGACCGCGAGTGCGCCGCGCTCCTCGAGCAGAAACGACTCACCCAGGAGTTGTCGGGTCGTGTCTGCTACCTGGACGCGTCCGGCCACGCCATGGGATTCCATGCGGCTGGCGATGGTGACGGCGTCGCCCCACACGTCGTAGACGTACAGGCGTTTGCCGATCACTCCGGCCACCACCGCGCCGCTCGCGACGCCGACGCGCACCTGGAGCGCGTGCCCGCTGCGCTCATTGAAGCGCTGCAGCGTATCGATCATATCCAGCGACAGGTGCGCCGCCCGCGTCGCATGGTCGCTCACGGCAACGGGCACACCAGCGACGGCCATGTACGAATTCCCGAGCGTCTTGATCTTCTTGACGCCGCGCGCCTGCGCGAGACCGTCGAAATGGGCGAAGATCTCATCGACGAAGAGCGTGAGTTGCTCCGGGCGCGCGGTGGGTGTCAGCTCGGCCAGGCCGACGATGTCGGCGATCACCACGGTCACGTCCGCAAAGCTGTCGGCCGTGACGTCCGGGCGCGCCTGCAGCCGGGCCGCAATGGAATCGGGGGGTACGTGCAGCGCCAGCCGTTCCGACAGCTTCCGTTCCGCCACGACTTGATCGAACAGCGTCTTCAGCTCGGCGTTCTTGCGGCGGATCTCGACGTGCAACAAGCGCACCTCGAGCATGTTGTGGACGCGCGTCAATACCTCGGCGACATCGAACGGCTTGCTGATGAAATCCTTCGCGCCGGCCCGGAGCGCTCGGAGCTTGTGGTCCGGCTGCGCGGTGATCACGAGGACCGGCAGGTAGCCGCCGGTCTCGATCTCCTTCAGCCCTTCCATCACCTGGAATCCGTCCATGCCGGGCATTTGGAGATCGAGCAGGATCAAGTCGTAGCGATGCTGCTCGTCGAGCGCCCGCACCGCGTGCGGATCGAGCGTGGACGTGACGGACCGGTATCCTGCGTCACCCAGCATGCGCTCGAGCAGCAGGACGTTGGCCGGCTGATCGTCGACGACGAGGATCCTGGCCGCGAGGATATCGGAGGGCTCACGCATGCGCGTGCGCGGAGTGCAGGGCAGCGTCCAGCGCCTCCATGAACTCCGGGACCTTGATCGGTTTGGTGAGATAGGAGAAGAATCCCGCCTCGAGTCCTTTCGCGATGTCGCGTGGCATTGCATTGGCGCTGAGGGCCACGATGGGAATGTGGGCGGTCGTCGGGTCGTCGCGCAGGATCTTCATCGCCTCGATCCCGCTGATGCCGGGCAGATTGATGTCCATCAGGATCACGTCCGGCTGGTGGGCGCGCGCCAGCTGAATCCCCTGATTGCTCTCCACGGCGGTCAGCAGCCGCAGCGACGGGCGGCGCACGATCAGCTGCTCGACCAGCTTCAAGTTCGCCGGGTTGTCCTCGACATAGAGCAGCGTCTGCAACGGCGCCCCTAGTAGCGGCTCCAGGCCTTCAGCGGGCGCGAGTTCGGCTGGTCTCGCGTCGAGCTCCGGTGCGGCAGCCGCGTCCAGCTCGCACCAGAAGACGCTGCCGGATCCGACGCTGCTCTCCACGCCGAGGACGCCACCCATCAAATCAATCAGCCGCTTGCTCATCACGAGGCCGATCCCCGTGCCCTGCTCGGCGCCGCGTTCCTGGCCCAGACGATTGAACGGCTGGAACAGCTGCGCCAATTTCTCCGGCGGCAACCCTGGGCCGGTGTCCCGCACGTTGATACGCGTCCGTTCGGCCGTGCTGCCGACACAGTCCACGACGACCGTTCCGCCCGCTTGATTGTACTTGACGGCGTTGGACAGCAGGTTGATGAGCACCTGCTTCAGCCGCGTGCGATCGGCCGCGATGAACCAGGGTCGGTCGAATTGTGGGTACGTCATCTGGATGCCACGGCCTTGTGCCTGCGGCTCGATCATGGCCTGGCATTCCACGATCACTTCAGCGAGCGACGTCGGCTCGGGCGACAACGAGAGCTTGCCGGACTCGATCTGCGCCAGATCGAGGATCTCGTTGATCAGCTCGAGGAGGTACCAGCCGGCGCGCAGAATCTCGGCGATGCTCCCCTTTTGGGATGGCGTCGCCGGCGTGGCGTCGGAATCCATCAACTGCGCGAACCCGAGGATCGCATTGAGCGGTGAGCGCAGCTCATGGCTCATGCTCGAGAGGAACTCTGATTTCGCGAGGTTCGCCTTTTCCGCGGCGCCCTTGGCCATTGTCAGGGTCTGTTCGACCTGGCGGCGCTCGGTCAGGTCGCGGGTCAATTTGGCGAACCCACGCGCGTTGCCCGCCGCGTCGCGAATTGCCGTGAAGACCACATTCGCCCAGAACAACGATCCATCTTTGCGCACCCGCCACCCCTCGACCTCGAATCGGCCCTCGGCCGCGGCCGCGTCCAGGTCGCGCTGCGGGGTGCCGCGCGCGATCTCCGCCGGAGGATAGAAGCGGGAGAAGTGCTGGCCCACGATCTCTTCCGACGAGTAGCCTTTGATCCGCTGCGCGCCGCTATTCCAGCTCGCGACGCGGCCTTCGGAGTCCAGCATGACGATGGCGCAGTCGGTCACGCTCTCCACCATCAAGCGGAACCCTTCTTCGGTCCAGCGCAGCTTCTCTTCCACCTGCTTCCGGGCCGAATTGTCGGTCCCGATCAGCAGATATCCAATGATTCCGCCGTCCACGTCGCGCAGCGCAGTAACGGACACAATGGCGGGGAAGCGGCTCCCGTCCTTCCGGATGTACGTCAGCTCATACTTGTCCTCGATCCCGCGCGAGGCCTTGAAGGCCAATGCCTCGAAGCCCGGGGCGATCGGGGTCGCGAGCTCCCGGCTCAAGGCCTGGGCGCGCTCGACGACCTCCTGGGGATCGTGAATGTCGGCCGGGGTGATCTTGTTCACTACTTCGGCGGCCGCGTACCCCAGCATCGTCTCCGCGCCGATGTTGAAGAGCTGAATGACGCCCTTCTCGTCGGTGGCGATGATCGAGAAGTTGGCGCTGGTGAGAATCGCGTCCTGAAGAGCGGCACGCGGAGCGAGTGAGGTGGCATTCATGGCGTGGCTCCCACCGGTTCTTTCGCGGCGTCGACGGCGTCCGCCTCGCGGATGTCGTGCGCGAGGTTTTTCGCGATCTGCCCCGCTTCCGGGGCGCTCGCCCCGGCACTCATGCGCTCGTAGGTGGCCTCGGTCTTCGCGTTGCGGGCCTGCGCCGAGCGGTCGTCGCTGTCGTCCCCCGGCAGATCCACGCGCAGCTCCGACACCATCATCTGCAGCCCCGCCGCGATTGGAAGAGCCAACAGCGCGCCCATCACGCCGAGCAGGAGGCCGCCGGCGAGCAGCGCCAGGACCACGGTGGCAGGGGCGAGGCGTAGCGAGCGCCCGTAGACTTTCGGAATCAAGAGGCGATTCTCGCACTCCTGATAGATGAAGAGGGCCACCAACACCACGAGGCCCGTGGGCAGTCCCTGGGAGAGTGCTACGAGCACGGCGGGGGCCGTGGCGAGCAACGCCCCGATGAACGGAATCACGTCTACGATCGCCGCGAACAGGGCGAGCGACAGCGCGTTGGGAACGCCGCAGATGACCAGCAGCACATACGTAAACACGCCGACGGCAACGGACGTGATGAGCTGGCCGCGCATGTAGCCGCCGACGATCGCCTCCAGGTTCTGGAGGATACGCGCCAGCCGCATGTGGTAGTCGCGCGGCACGATCGCGTAGACGGTACCCTGCATCCGCTTGCCATCGGCCAGGAGATAAAAGGAAAGGAACAACGTGGTCACGGCCCAGCCGAGCGCGGTCAGGGCTTCAGGCGTGTAGCCGACGAGGCTGTTCTCGATGCGAGCGAACGTCTGCTCCAGCCCCGCGTGCTCTAACGCCCGCGCCAGCGGCGCCGTGAAATCCCGCTGCTGCAGCAGGGCAATCAACTGCTCGCGTTGGTGCGGGGCGTCGCGCACGATCTGGGCGAGCTGCTCGAGCAGCGGGGGGACGGTCAGGAAGATCAACAGGGACGTCGCGAGCAGCAGTGCGAAAAACAGCAGAGTGAGCGCGTACAGGCGCTTGATGCCGCGCCGCTCCAGCCACTCGACCAGCGGATTGAACGTGCCGGCGAAGACGAGGGCCACCACCAGCAGTAGAACGATTGCCCGCAGCTGCAGGAACAACCACACACCCACGATCGTCGCCAGGATCCACGCGATCGAGCGTGGAGAGATCTCGAAGCGGACGAGGGTGGTGGCCTGCGCGGGCAACTTCATGAGATCTCCTTGGAATTCACAACAGGGCGGAGGGACCGGACCGGCTCCCTCCGCCTTCTTACTTAATGACCGCCGCGGCGGCCCGGGTTACCAGGTGTCCCACCGTCTTCGTCATTCGATCCGTGATGGTGGTTCGAGTTGCCAGGATCGCAACCCTCGGGGCCGTTGCCGACGCCCTGGTTGCACTTGTCCTTGTCTTTGTCCTTGTCCTTGTCTTTATCCTTGCCGTTGCCGCTCCCACAGCCGACGACCGCCGTACCCGTGAACGTCACGTCACCGACTCCAGCGGCTCCCGCCCATGCATTCCCATTGAAGGTGCCACCGGTCATGGTGATCGCCGCCCCGGCCAGGATGTTGCCCTGGAAGGCGGAGGTCGTCATCGTCGAGGCCGCGTCGACCCACCACGTCACGTTGCACGCCTGCGCACCGCCGGCCAGAACCACGGAGAAGTTGGTACCGGTGAGCGCACCGGACGGAACTTTGATGAGCCAGGTCGCGTTCGAGCCGCCACCCAGCGTCAACACGCCGGTCTTCGCCTCCGAGCTGACACAGTAGACACCGGGCGACAGCGACTGTCCCGCGAGCGTCCCCGTGATGAGGGGGCAGACGTCCCCGACCTTGGGCGCGAGCGCCGCATACTGGTCGAGGAAGCTCTGATACGCCGCTTTCGCAGCCGCGCCGCCGATGTCCTGCGCGCCCGGAATCAAGCAACCCTCGGTCAGCGTGATCGCCCCGGGGGGAGCGGTCTGGAAGGTGCCCACGTCGCCGCTGACGCTCCCACCGGTGCAGGACACTGCTGCATTGGCGAGAACCGAGAAACCGGATGAAGCGCCCGAGCCGCCCGACCCGCCGTTGCCCGATCGGGAAAAGCTCGGCGTCGCGCTGATGCTGGACGTCGGATTGCCGGACGTGGCGTCACTACACGCCGCGCCCAGCAGCGCCGTTGCCACGAGCAGTCCCGTGGCGAATCTGGAATGATGGTGCGTGTTCATGTGTGCATCTCCTTAGGTTCTGGTCTCGGCCGATCCGAGAATACGAGTGAACATCTTATTAACTGTCATTTATTTCGTCATCGACTGTCCCCTATTTAGACATCGACTGTCATTTATCTCGTCGCTACCCTTGAGCGGTTGCGTAAGTGAGAACGCGATCGGCGCCCCTGGAACACGCTACGACGCCAAACAGCAGCAACCGTCTCGACATAGGGGAGGTATAGCCCGGAAGGCTTCCGGCAGGTATCACACAACGAGGTGAAAGGGGAGGCACAGCCCGACGTGGTATGAAACCGGCGGGATGGAGTGACACAAAAGAACTAGGAGCAGCCAAGGCCCGCATGCTCTCGCATGCGGGCCTCCTCATGTATGCCCGGCGAGGCTCAGGGAATCGGTGGAGCGAGTCCGATCACCCACTTCACGAGCCGCCCAGATGCGAACGGCGTGTCGACTTCGACCTGATTGATCAGGGCGAGCGTCGTCGCGGCAGCCGGCGAGGCGCGCTCGCGGGCGAGCTGCGCGATCGTGGTGGCCCGGACGAGCGTCACGATGTCCATGTGCTGCGGCTGGATGTTCAATGCCGCGGGATCGGTCAGGCGCTGAAAGCTCCGCTCCGCGCCCTCGGCCATGCCCTGATAGCTGGACCAACGTGCTTCCGGGGCGTAGCCGACGATCTGATAGACCGCGCCGCCGTACTCGACGAACAACACCGTGCCGCGGAGCGCACCGCTTTCCGTCGCCGCCACAAACGGTGCATTCACCGCCGGAAGACCCCCGGTCAAACTCATGCGTGTGGATGACCCGCTGGTAATCCCTTGCTGCGCCAGGAATGCGCGGGCCGCCGCGTCGGCGCTCGGCTCACTCGCCTGCGACAGCTCGATGGCGGCGTCCCCCTGGGAGCTGACCGCGACCACTGCCTGCGCGCCATTGTTGGTGGTCCAGCCAGCGGGAAATGTGATGCGGAACCGCTGGTCGGGATGAGAGAACTGATTGGCGGTGAAGAAGCCCTGGCGCGGGTTGTTCCCGAAGACCAGACCATCGAGCAGCCGCTCGTACGCGTCGCGGTTGACGCTCGTGCCGGAGAAATCCTGCGGCAGCGCAGCTATCTGATTGTTGATTGCAGCGACGCGATTCGCCGGGCTGGGGTGGGTCTCGAGCCACGTCGGGAGGCGGGCGCTGCCGTCCGTCGCGCTGAGCCGCTCGAGCATGAGAAACACCTCGGGCATCTGGCGCGGGTCGTAGCTGGCGCGGCGCATGTAGCGCAGCCCGAGCTGGTCGGCCTGGCTCTCATCGTCGCGGGAGAACTTGAGATACAGGATCCCGAGCGCCTGGTTCGCCGTGCCGGCGTACTTCGCGACCTGCGAGCTCGCCATGCTGCCCGCCGCAAGACCGAGACCGATGAGCTGCTGCTTGCTCATCTCGGCGGCGGTGTGCCGCGCCGTGACATGGCCGATTTCGTGGCCGACGACGGAAGCCAGCTCCGCCTCGGAGGTCAGATGCGCGAGCAATCCCCGTGTTACATAGATGAAGCCGCCCGGAAGCGCGAACGCGTTCACCGCCGGATCGTCGACCACACGGAACGTCCAGGGAAGGTTGGGACGCTCGGACGTGGCGGCGATTCGCGCGCCGAACTGCTGGATGTAGCGCTGCCAGACTGGATCCGCATACAGCCCGATGCTGGTGATGACGGCCGAATCAGCCTGCCGGCCCATCGCGATTTCCTGATCCTCGCTGACCAGCATGAGTTGGTTGTTGCCGGTCGCGGGATTGATGGCGCAGCCGCTCGCGGCGATCCCGGCGAACAGCCAGACCAGGCCGCGTGCGCGGCCGCGTGCAAGAAAAGGCATTCGTGACATTTGGCTATTACTCCTCTCAGGTTACGCGCGCGCCGGGGAACCCCGGAGGGCGTGGTACGCGACCAGGACGACGATCGCGCCGGCGGCGGATACCAGCATGCTGTAGAGATTGATGCCGGTGACGCCCGAGTGGCCGAACTGATTGAACGCCCACCCCGCAATGACTGCTCCAATGACGCCAAGGAACAGGTCTCCCAAGATCCCTTGACCCCGCTTGTTGACGACCAGACTGCCGATGAAGCCGCCGATGATGCCGACGACGATCCAGGCGATGATGGACATGCGAATCTCCTTGTGCGCCGTCGCTTATTTCGCGATCAGCAGCACGGCGATAATCACCACGAGCACGAGCACGAGGGTGGTGACGGTGATGGTATGGGTGCCGCCGGACACCGGCGCTGCCGATGCGCGGCTGTCAGTGAACGCCGGCTGAACCGACCGCCACTCGGGTTCCAGGCGCGGTCCAGAGAGTGCGCTTGGGGAGCTCACGCCTGACGATCTCGCCGGCACGGTTGCGCCGGCGACGGCAGGGGTCTGCTGGACTGCGGATGCGGCCTGCTGCGCCGTCGCCGGCGTGTGCGCCACGAGCACGAACAGCGCAGCAAGCACCGCCGTAGACGCTATCGACCGTGTGACCTTCATGTGGATGCTCCTATGCGGAAAATGTGAATGGCTGCGGGTCACATCGCGTCTCGCCCGCTATGAGAGTTACGGGGCGTAGGGCTGCGACCCAGCTGCGCCGCAGACCCTACGCACCCTCCCCTTCGCTGCTACGGCTTCTTCACGCGCAACTCGATCCCGCGGCGGTTCAGGGCACGCCCCTTGACGGTGGCATTGGGCGCAATCGGGAACCCTTCGCCGTAGCCGACCGCGGTCATCTTGGATGCCGGCACACCTTGCCGGATTAGGTAGTCCCGGACCGCCGCCGCCCGCCGCGCCGAGAGCAGGAAGTTGTAGGCGAACGTGCCGACGCTATCGGTATGACCGGCGATCTCGAACACGGCCTCGGGGTACCCCAGCATCGACTCCGCCACGCGGTCCAAGATCGGGATGGCCGCGGGCGTGATCACGCTCTTGTTGAAGTCGAAGTGGATCGCTTCGAGCAGCAGCGTGTCGCGCAGCACCAAGCAGCCGTATTGGTCGAGCGGGGCTCCCGCTGGCGCGACACCGTGCAGACACTTGTGCGGCGGGGGCGGCGGAGGCGGCGGCGGCTGGACGTAGATGCGCACCGTGTCCACGCGGGTCCGCTCCTGACACACCGGACATGGCGGCGCTACCGCCGCCTCGGGTGCGCGCCGCCCGGCGCTGAAGTACGAGAAGCCGATCGTCGCGATGCTGTTGTACGCGGTCTTGGCCCCGGGCAGCTCCGCGTAATGCTCGATCCCCATCCGGCCCTCGACTCGGAGCGCGAAATTCGGGCTCAGCATGTTCCGGAAACCCAGGCCGACGTGCGTACCCCAGGTTGGGTGGGTCTTCCGGCCGTTTTGCCCGGTGATCCGGGTGAACTGCGTCCCTCCCGTGAGGAACGGGCTGAACCGTGCGTTGAGGTTCGCCGTGTAGGTGGCTGCGGCGAAGGGCGTCAGATACTTCACCCCGGAGGCCTTGGCACCGGAGGTGCCGATGCTGAACCCCCAGTGGTTACTCACGTTGTAGCCGACGCGCACCGCCACGGCGGGCGCGAGGCGACTCGGCGAGCCGCTGGTGCCGTAGCCCCTGCTGCCGAGAAAGCTCCTGAGGGCACCGTCTGTGTACAGCAGCCCGGCACCCGCGCTCCACTCCCAGCTCCCTACGCGCTGCGTGCCCACGCTCTGGGCCAGCATGGGCTGCGCGAGCGCCAGCATCGGCAGGACCGCAGCCAGCGTCCGCACGCTCTTCAGAATTCGGTCACTCATGTGCTCTCCTCAATCTCTAGAGTCATCGCCTCCGCGGGGCGGGAGACGGCGACCGGACTGGTTCGCCGTCTCTCGGCCAGCGTGCGAGCGTACGCCTTACGGCAGGGTAATCGTGTTGTTGGTGCCCAAACTCACGGCTCCGTTGCGCGCCAACGCTCTCCCGAGCATCGTCGCGTTGTCGACCAGCGTAATGGTCGTGAGCGCGAGGATATTGCCCCTGAACGTGGTGCCGGTACCGAGGGTCGCTGAGCTGCCGACTTGCCACCACACGTTCTTCGCCTGGGCGCCGCCGATCAGCGCGATGTTCGCGGTGGTGCCGGTGGTGAGCGTGGATCCCATCTGGAACACCCACACCGCGTTGGCGTTGCCGCCGCCGTCGAGCGTGACTGTTCCGGTCACCGCCATCGAGGACGCGGTGCAGTAGATCCCCGGCGGGAGCGTCCGTCCACCCAGATCAGCAGGGGTGACTACCGTACCGCACGGTCTGCCGGCCAGGTAATCGTACGCCGTGGTGAGGTCGAGCTGCGCCTGGGCCGCCGCGGCGTTTGCCAGGTTCCTCGTGCCAGTGATCACGCACGGTGGGAAGCCAGTAGTTGTGCTGCCCGGGCTGACGCCCACATCGGCGTTGATGGTGCCCCCGGTGACACACGTGACCGTCGAGCCGGCCAGGATCCCGTACGTCGCGGCCGAGCCCAGGACTGGGTTCGCCGAGGCGCCCACTATAGCAGTCGCGAAGCCCGAAATACTGCCGCTCCTCGCCCGGATGGTATTCGGGTATGTCCCGGGCGTCGCGCCCGCGGTGAACAAGCCCGAGCTGCTGTTGATGGTTCCAGCCGTGGCGTTCAGATTCGCCCAGACGAGCGGTGGAGGAATCGCGACAGTCGCGCCGGTCACGTCTTGGCCCGCGGCCGTGTATTGGATGTTGTTCCCGACTGCTGCGCTCCCTGGGTTGGGCGAGACGGTGATCGTGAACAATTGACCGGCAACCGGTGGGCCTTCGTTATGCTCGCACGCGGCCAGTAGTGCCGCGAACGGGACGATGACGAGGAGTCGGGCCGTGGATCGGGATACAGTGAACATTTGCTTCCTCCGAGTGTTGCGTGTCGTACAACGCACGCCGGGATCCGCGTGGATGTCGGAACTTCCTCGCCGCCAGATTCTCGTGAGGAGGTATGCTTCGGAAGACCTCCGGCGGGTATCGCACAATGAGGTGAAAGGCGAGTGACAGACGGATGCGGTACGAACAATGCGAACAAGTGATTCGAGAGGACGAAGCGAGGACCAAGGAAGTACGACGGAAGAAGTACAACGATCGGCGGGGATCGCTCCCCGCCGATCTGTGCGACTACTTCGGCTCGTGGATATTATTGCTGTCCATCGTCACCGCTTCGCGCGCCAGGGCTCTGCCTGACAGGTTGGAGGCGGTATTCATGGTGATGCTCGAGTAGGCAAGGATATTCCCCACGAACGCGGTGCCGGTGCCGAGCGTGGCAGCGCTGCCGACCTGCCAGAACACGTTGTACGCGTGAGCGCCTTTACGCATCCCCACCGACGAGTTGGTGGCGGTCGTGAGCGTGCTGGCGATCTGAAAAATCCAGACCCCATTGTCGCCCTTGCCCCGCCCGTCGAGAACGAGCTGGCCCGTCAACTGCGCCGATGACGTGAAGCAGTAGACGCCGGGCGCGAGGGTCTTGCCACCCAGATCCTGACCGGTC
>Ga0193723_1000713_pt1 | contig 13054 bp, 11 predicted proteins | sample H2m2metaG_FD_143042 | JGI IMG/M metagenome (GOLD analysis project Ga0193723, IMG submission 143042) | Soil microbial communities from a riparian zone of the East river system, Colorado, United States - H2m2 | ecosystem: Environmental > Terrestrial > Soil > Riparian zone | place: USA: East River... | reverse complement strand
CCTCCGAGTACGCGCGCCTGACGCTCGAGGATTTTCACGGCGCGGCGGAGGCGTTGGTGTTCCCGGAGGCGTGGACCAAGCTGAACGGCGTGATCCGCGCCGATGGCGCCTACCTCCTGACCGGCGGATACAGCGCGCGCGATCGGGGTGAGGAGCAGGCACCCTTCATCGTCGAGAGCGTGCGGCTCCTGGACGAGCTGAAACCGAGCGGCGCGATCGGGATCGCGCTGTGCTGGAAGGCGGGGAAGCCACCCGAGCCCGACACCGCCCGCGCCATCGCGGCCCTGTGTGCCGCGCATCCAGGGCCGACGCCCGTCTTTATCGAGTGGAGGGGCGCCAACGGATCGGGAAATGAAGCGGTGCGGCTGCGGAGCCGGTCATTTCGGGTCGACGCGGCCGATGATCTACTGGTTGCTTTACGTGATCTCCTGGGAGCCGATGGCGTGACGCTCGTAAAGGCTTGATGGCGACTTATTCGCTGGATTTCGAGAAACCGCTGCTCGAGCTGGAAAAACAGATCGAGGAGCTCAAACGCCTCGGTGGCTCAAATACCCGTCCGCTCGAGGAGCAGCTGGCGACGCTGCGGGTCGAGATCTACCGCAATCTCACGCCGATGCAGCGCGTGCAGGTCGCCCGGCATCCGCGGCGCCCCTACCCCCTCGACTACGTCAACACCGTGTTCACCGATTTCGTCGAGCTGCACGGCGACCGGCTGTTCCGGGACGATCCGGCCATTGTCGGCGGATGGGCGCGGCTCGACGGCACCAGCGTCATGGTCATCGGTCATCAGAAGGGCCGTGATACCAAGGAGAATCTTTTCCGCAACTTCGGGATGGCGCATCCCGAGGGCTATCGGAAGGCGATGCGTCTGATGCGCATGGCTGCAAAATTCGGCGCACCCGTCATCACGTTGGTCGACACGCCTGGCGCCTATCCCGGCCTGGGCGCCGAGGAGCGCGGCCAGGCGGAAGCGATCGCGAGCAGCCTCATCGAGATGGCGTCGTTACCGACGCCCATCATCACCGCGGTCATCGGAGAGGGTGGATCGGGCGGCGCGCTGGCGGTGGGCCTCGCCGACCGCGTGCTGATGCTCGAGAACTCGGTCTATTCCGTCATCTCGCCCGAGGGCTGCGCCGCCATCCTGTGGAAGGATGCGAGCCAGCGCGAACGCGCCGCCGAAGCGCTCAAGATCACCGCGCAGGATCTCCTCAGCCTGGGCGTGATCGACGAGATCATCCCCGAGCCGCCGGGCGGCGCCCACTCCGATCACGAAGCAGCGGCGGCCGCGCTCGGCGACGCACTGCAGCGGCATCTCACCCAGCTCCGCCGGCTGAAAACGGACAAGCTCCTCAAACGCCGCGAGGCGAAGTACCTTTCCATGGGTGCGCTAACCGAGAAGTGATTTGACGCCTGTGATCGAAGTCCGGTTCAAAGGGAACCGGCGAGAATACTTCACCTGGCCGTCCGAAGACTCCTCCCCGCTCCGCCTCGACATTCCCGTCATCGTCGAGGTTGACCGTGGGCAGGACTTTGGCGTGGTCTCGGCGTTGGGCGCAGTCGCCGAGAAGAAATGCCAGCGGTGCGGGGCGTGTGGCCAGGAGGCGAGCGCCGCGCCGAAAGCCATCGTCCGCTTGGCGACGCCGGAGGATCGCAAGACCGCCACGGACCTGCGCGTTAATGAGGAAGAGGTGCGCCGCACCGTCCGGGACCGTGTGCGCCAGCATTCGCTCCCGATGAAGGTCTCCGACGCCGAATGGCAGTGGGACAAGCGCAAGCTCACGATTTTCTTCACCGCCGAGCAGCGCGTCGACTTTCGGGCACTGGTGCGGGACCTCGCCGGGCTGTTCCGCACGCGGATCGAGCTGCGCCAGATCGGCGCGCGCGACGAGGCCAAGCGCCTGGACGGGATCGGACGCTGCGGCCGCCAGCTCTGCATCTCGAGCTGGCTGCCCGAAGGGAGACCGGTGAGCCTGTCGCTGGCGAAGGCGCAGGGGCTGTCGCTCAATCCGGTACAGATCTCGGGGCCGTGCGGCCGGCTGCTCTGCTGCCTGCACTACGAGCACGACTTCTACGTCGAACAGCGCAAGCGCTTTCCCAAGGAAGGAAAGACGGTGAAGACGTCCGCCGGAAACGAGCGCGTGATCGCCGTCGACATCTTCCGCGAGCGCGTCACGCTCCGCTCCGACGCGGGGGACACGCGCGTCGTCGCGCTCGCCGAGCTGCAGCCGTAGTGACGAAGTTCTACCTCACCACCGCGATCGACTATTCCAACGGCGATCCCCACCTGGGGCACGCCCTGGAGAAGGTCGGCGCCGACTGCATCGCCCGCTACCGGCGGCTGCGCGGCGACCAGGTGCATTTCCTCATGGGCATGGACGAGCACAGCCAGTCGGTGATTCAGGCGGCGGCGCGCGCGAACGTGACGCCGCGCGCGTGGGTCGACCGCATGGCCACGACGTTCGCCGACTACTGGCGGCGGCTCGAGTGTACCAACGACGACTGGATCCGCACGACCGAGCCCAGGCACGTCCGGGGGGTCGTCGCGCTGCTCGAGCGCATCCAGCGGCTGCGCCCCGCCGATCTCTACGTCGCCGATTACGAGGGCCTGTATTGCACCGGCTGCGAGGAGTTCAAGTCGCCGGCACAGATCGCGAACGGCCATTGCATCGAGCATCCGACGCTGGAGCTGATCCCGACCAAGGAGCGCAATCACTTCTTCCGGCTGAGCGCCTACGGCCAGCGGCTGCTCACGCTGATCGCGTCGGGCGAGTTTCGCGTCGAGCCGGCCATCCGGCGCAACGAGGTCGTGCGGCTGCTCGAGGACGGGCTCCAGGACGTCTCGATTTCGCGGCAGCGCTTGCCGTGGGGCATCCCCTTCCCCGGCGACAGCGAGCAGACGGTCTACGTGTGGTTCGACGCGCTGATCAACTATCTGTCGGCGACCGGATTTCCCGATCCCGGATACGAGCGGCTGTGGCCGGCGGACCTCCACGTGGTCGGCAAGGGGATCACGCGGTTTCATTGCGTGATCTGGCCGGCCATGCTGCTCGCCGCCGATCTCGCGCTCCCGCGCCTGGTGTGGGCGCACGGCTACGTGCAGTGGGAAGGCGCCAAGATGAGCAAGACGGCCGGCACGCCAGTCAGCGTCGGCGCCGCGATCGAGCGGCACGGGGCGGACGCGTTGCGCTACTTCCTGCTGCGCGAGGTCGGCTTCGAGAACGACGGCAACTTCACGTGGGACCGGTTCGACGCGCGCTATGCGGCCGAGCTCGCCGACACGTTCGGCAATCTCGCGTCGCGTTCGCTCGCGATGGTCCATCGCTACCGCGGCGGCGTCGTACCGAACGGTTCGGAGGACTCGCCGCTCGAGCAAGCAGGGCTGGAGACGATCGCCTCGTACGGTCGCGCGATGGATGCGTACGAGCTGCAACAGGGTGCCGCCCTGGTGATCGAGCTGGCGACGCGCGCCAATCGCTACGTCGAAGAGACGGCGCCGTGGAAGCTCGCGAAAGCGAAACGCGACGCCGAGCTCGATCAGGTACTCGTGAGTCTCGTCTGCACCGTGGCGCGGCTGGCCGTCTTGTCAGCGCCGTTCATTCCCGCGAAGGCGGAGGAGCTGTGGACTTCCCTGGGGTCGGGTCGATCGCTCGCAAGCGTTCACCTGGGGGATCTCGCCGGCCTGACAGTGGCCGGCTGGACTGTCGCCAAGCCCCCCCCGCTGTTCCCCAAGCCCGATGCGGATTAGCCACCCTGCCCGAGGGAACGTGACGGAGCGCACATCTCCGGATTTGACGGGGTCCGGCGCCCGGTCGTATGTTTGCATCCCCATATGAAGAAGAAGCACGCAGAGCGCAAATGGACCGTCATGCTGGTCCCACACGGCTCGGGGTCGTCCCGCGCCGTGGAGGTATCACAGACGGTCGTCAAGGCGCTCGTCGGCATCGGCGGCGTGGTGGCGCTGCTGTTTCTCGTGCTCGGTGGCACGGCGCTGTCGCGCGGTGTCAACGTCACGCGGAGCCGCGCGCTCGAGCGCGAGAATCAATTGCTCGCGAGCGAGATCCAGCGGATGCGCGAGCGGCTCGTCGGATTGCGTGACACGCTGAACGTGTTCGGCGAGCGCGAGCAGGCGCTGCGGTTGCTCGCCGGCCTGTCGCCGATCGACAAGGACGTGCAGCAGGCGGGCATCGGCGGTCCGAGCGGTCAATGGTTCGAGCGCGACAGTCTCGCGGCAGCGGGTCCCAACGGCCAGCAGGCGCTCGCCGCGCGCATCGACATGGATCAGCTGACGCGCCGCGCCAACCTTCTCGTGCACTCGCTCAACGAAGCCTACGATTCCGCGTCGAGCCAGCGCTCGCGGTACGCGGCGATGCCGTCGATCATGCCCACCAAGGGATGGCTCACCAGCGCGTTCGCGCGCGAGCGCGTGCATCCGATTCTGCATCTGGCACGCCCGCACGAAGGCATCGACGTCTCCGCGCCGATGGGGATGGAGATCGATGCGCCGGCGGCGGGCGTGATTACGCAGGTGTCGTGGGTCGAGGGCTACGGCAACATGCTGACCATCGATCACGGCTATGGCCTCGTGACGCGCTACGCGCACTGCTCCAAGATCATGGTGGTCCGCGGCCAGCGAGTGAAGCGCGGCCAGCCGATCGCCAAAGTCGGTTCGACCGGCCTGTCCACCGGCCCCCATCTGCATTACGAAGTGTGGGTCAACGGCCGTCCCGTCGACCCGATGAAGTACGTGCTGCCCGACGCCATCGTGGATTGATCGCGGGGAGGGCGCAGGATCAGGATGATCGCTATCACGCATGGGACGATGACCCGCCGTCGGTTGTCGTCCCGCTTTTATTTCCGCGCTCGCCGTTCCGCCCTAGGTGCCCTGCTGTTGCTCGTCGCCGCGCCCAGGCCGCACCACGCCCAAACACTCAGCCGGTTGCGCGGCGTCGTGATCACCGTGGACTCGACACCGCTCAGTGACGCAACCGTCGCGCTCATGGGTACCGATCTGGCGGCTGTAACCGACGCCAACGGCCGGTTCCGCATTGCGAGCGTCCATCCCGGCATCCATCTGATTCAGGTCAGGCGAATCGGATACGAGAGCGTCATCTCGCGACTCGATGTTGGCGCCGGTGAAACCTTGACGGTCCAGGTGGTGCTCGGAGCGCTGGCGGTCCAGCTACCGGAGGTCGAGGTGACCGGTGCCGCAGCGGTGCCGGCGATCCTGCGCGGCTTCTACGGCCGCAAGCAACGCGGCGGCGGATACTTCCTGACGCCCGAGGAGATCGATCAGCAGCAGCCGCGCATGTTCACCGATCTGCTGCGCCGGGCGCCGGGCGTCCGGCTACAACCGGTGCGCGGCCCGTCCGGGAACAGCTTTCAGGCCGTCTCGGACCGCGCGTCGGGAGCGCGGCAATGCCCCATGCTCTACTACATTGACGGCGTGCCCGTTCCCGTCGCCGGAGACATTGGAATCAACAACGTGATTCTGCCGAACGACGTCGCCGCAGTCGAAGTGTACAGCGGCAGCTCCCGCGTGCCGCTCGAGTTCCAGTCGAGCAACGCCGCCAACTGTGGTGTGATCGTGATCTGGACGCGGACGGCGCAGCGGCGTCGCAAACCATGACGCGGCTCCCCGCGGCCGCGGCGGTCGTGCTGCTCGCGCTGGCCATCCTTACATGCAAAGCGCACGACACGACGGGCATCAGCCCCGGCACCGTCTTGGTCGCCGCGCGCGACAGCTTCTTTGCACCGGACACGATTCACGTCGGCGTCGGCCTCCCGGTTCGCTGGACGAACGAGGGCACGGTCTATCACACCGTGGTGTCCGACAGCGCGCTCTGGTCCAGCAATCTGCTCGCCCCCACGTGGTGGTTCGAAATCCGCTTCGACAGCGCCGGCACGTTTCCCTACCACTGTTCGCAGCACGCGGGGATGATCGGCACCGTCGTTGTCGATCCTTGAACGCCGACGGGGGAAGCGCGAGCGCTTCCCCCGTGGTTGATACACCTGCGACAAGCGTCTACGGGAAGTTGGGGTTGTTGTCCGTCTCGGTAATCGGCAACGGATAGCAAACGTCGCTGCCGACCGGCGCAAAACCTGGTTTCCAATACGTCGAGCTGGGCACCGGTACGCCGATGATGTTGGCCGGATGGCGGCGGAAGTCACCGAGACGCTTGCCCTCCAGATAGAAATCCAACCCGCGCTGTGTGAAGAATTCAGTCAGCACGGAGTTGGAATCCACCGCTCCACCGTAGGCCGGCTGGCCATTGGCGCTGCGGCGTGCGGCAACCTGCGCAAGCTCTGCCGCCGTCCCCTGCGTCTCGGCCTTGATATAATCCGCCTCGATCTTCGAGGCGAGCCGAACCGGGGTCGAGTAATCCGGATACTTCTGCTGGATGCCATACGGCACGCCACGGTCCGTGGAATAGTTCGCGTCCTGAGGTGCGTACGCGGTGGGAATCATCCACGGGACCCGCGGATCGGCATTCTGGATCGTGTTCACCGGTGGTGTCGCGCCGATGCGCCAGGTCGGCGCCATGGCGATGGATCCGCGGTCGCGCACGTAGAACCACATGCGGTTCGCCAGCCGGAAGCGCTGCGACAAATCGTCGATGTAGCTGAGATTGTAATTGAATCCCGCCGGTACGGAGTCGGCGGCCGCACTCGCGAGCGCGAGATTCCCAGCCTGGAGATAGGCCCGCGCCAACCCGACCCAGGAGGCCCTGGCCAAGTTCGGTCCATCTGAACTCGCACCACGGCCCTGCGAGACGGCCGTCGTGAAATGCGCCACCGCCGAGTCGAGCATCTGCTGCGTGTTCAGCGGCGGGCCTGCCAGGACCGTTCCCTGACAGAACTGCTCGGCCATGAATAGATACGACCAGCCCAGCACGAAATTCGACCGGGCGTAGCTCAGGTTACTGGTCGTGTCGGGCAGCGCAATTTTTAGGACGTTATACGACGACGCGACGGACAGCGACAACAGGAACCACACATCGACGTCGAGACTCCCGTTCAAGACGGAGATATTGCGCCGGCCGAACTCATTGCGAGTCGGAAACGTCTCCGATACGTCGGTCTCACCCACGAACCAGGAGGAATACACAATGAGATGCCCGTACGCCGAGGCGAAGTTCTCCTGCGCCGCGCGGGCAAGCGTCGGCGCGTCCGCGACCGGGTCGAGCGCTCCCTGATCGATGACACCAGGGTTGTCCACCGAGAGCCAACTCGTGCAACCACCGAGCACCAGAGCCCCGGCGGCGATGGCCAGGTTGGCACAGCGTCTGATCGTGCGCATCGTCGAGGCTCCTTTCAGAACGTCACGTTGACGCGAAGGACGTACCGCCGGACGGGCGGTTGCGTGAAGAAGTCGTCACGATTGTACAGCGCCAGGGCATTCGAGACGACCTCGGGATCGTAGCCCTCGTACTTGGTCCACAGCGCCAGGTTTTGCCCGGCGAGGGTCAGCGTCGCCGTCGTGGCACGGAAGGCCTGCGCCCACTTGAGCGGCAGGACGTAACTGACGGAGAGCTCCCGCAGCCGGATGAACGAGCCATCCTGAATGTAGGCGTCCTGCACGTCGTTCACCGTCTTGGCGGAATCAAGCGGGGTGAGGAACGCGGGCTGACCCGCATTGGGATTGCCGTAGCGCCGCAGCCGCTCGACCTTGCTGAGCACCGTCGTGTCCAATCGCGCGTTGCTCCGTACCAATTGGGTCTCGCGGAAGAAATCGGTGAAGTTCCGCACCTTGTGCCCGCGCTTCGTATCAATCAGGCCGTAGAAGCGGAAGTTTCGCATCAGTGTCACGGTCGTCGAGACATTTCCCTCGAAGGTCGGCAGCACGTTGCCGGCGAAGACGGGGTTTTCCGTCACGCGGACGACCCCGGTGGTGGTGTCGATGCTGACGATCTTGCGGGTCCACCAGGAGCCGAGCTGCAGGCCCTTTTGTACCCGGTTGAGGGTCCCGAAGGCCGGTATGGCGCCCATATCGGTGACTTCGTTGTGCAGGGTGTTGGCACCCAGGCGGATCTCCCAGGACACGTTTGGCCGATTCACCGGCACGGCGCGCGCCCCGATCTCGAGTCCGCGATTGACGACCCCGCCGATGTTGACGAACGGGAAGCCGCCAATCCCCGGGCCGCCCTGGGTAAACCCCGACGAGGGCGGGAGCGGCTGCTGCAGCAGCAGGTCGCGGCTGATCTTGTTGAAATACGTCAGCTCGACGCCAATGAGATCGTGCATAAACCCCGCGTCGAATCCCGCTTCGAACTCCTCGCCGTGCTCGAAGCGTAGGTCCGCGTTGCCCGGATTCAACGGCACCGCACCCGGAGTGACGAGGGTGCCGTCGTAGGAGGGCAACGACTGCAGCGTCGTGAGTGACGATCCCGCCGCGGGAATCCGGCCGGTGGACCCCCATGCCGCGCGCAGCCGTAGCGTGTTTACGAAACCGACCTTCCAGAACGGCTCCTCACTCGCAACCCACGAAACGCCAACCTTGGGAAGCACTACCCACTGGGCGTTCTTCCCAAACGATGAGGCGTTGTCGTAGCGCAGGCCGACCTGGCCCGTCAGCCGGTTGTTCAACGAGACCTGCCATTGGCTGAGGAATCCGACGGACTTTTGCCTCGTCCAGTCCTGCCCGCCTGACTTCAGTGACGCCCCGCTGACCACGTCGTTCGAGTTGACGGCGAGGCCTTCACCAGTCGCGAATACCTGCTCCTCCCGCGTGTCCACGAGTTGGAAGCCGAACGACAGGTTGGACACGACCTTCGATGACAGGTCGCGTTGGAAGTTGCCCAGGTAGTCGACCGTCTGCCGTTCGACTCCCCGACGGTCCTCCTGAATCTGCCCGGTATTGATAGCGTACGAGCCGCGCGAGTTCTTGGGCAAGAACCGGCGGTCCTCCTCGCGCACCCAGTCGAGTCCGACCGTGAGCCGATGTGTGAAGTTCGCCCGCGGTGCGAAGTTCGCCGTGAAGCTTGCGATACTGCGGTGAGACTGGCGCGAATTGGCGATCGCTTTCATCGCGGCAACGTCCCGCTGATTGCCGAACCACCCGTTGTTGCCCGTACCGTCGACCGTGCGGGTCAGCGGGTTGCCGAGGTGCGAGTTGCCGAGCCAGCCGAAGATGTTGTTGTCGTTGTCGGGCAGATCGGTCAGCGCCACCGTAATGCCGATGCCGGCATCGAGCGTCAAGTTGGGCGAGGGGATCCAGTTGAAGTTGACCCGCCCGCTGGAGCGATCGAAACCGTTGTTCGGCAGGACGCCCTCTTCGGTCTCACGATTCAGCGATGTGTAGTAGCCGTAGTTCTGGCCACCGCCGCGACCGCTCCAGTTCACACCCTTCATCTGCCCGGTCTGGAACGCATGCTCGCGCAGCAGGGGGTTATCGCTGACGAGTGTTCCCACCGCCTGTCCAAAGCACAGGGCATTATTGGAGTTCGCTACGTTGGCAGCGCTGCACCGCCCATAATTGGTGCGGGGCGTGAAGTTCCTGTTGATGGCATTGTATTCCAAGTTCACGCTTTGGGTAAACTTGCCCGAGCCCGGCCGACCGCGCTTCGTGATCACCTGGATCACGCCGGCCGCCGCGTCGGCGCCGTATAACGTCGCCGCCGCCGGTCCCTTGACGATTTCGATCGACTCAATGTCATCCGGCTCGATGTCGTTCAGGCGGTCGTAGGACTGGCCACCCGTGAACCACTGTGGCGCTCCCTGAGCCGTAACGCGCACTCCGTCGACATACAAGAGCGGTTCATTGCTGAGTGAGATCGACGCCGCGCCGCGGATACGGATCTGACTCGACGTTCCGGACGAGCCGGACGCCGAGGTCACCGACACGCCGGGCACCCGCGATTGCAGGTCGCCCGCAACCGTGGACGTCGGTGCGACCTGACGGAGGCTAGCTACGTCCAGGACGGCAACCTTCGCGGCCTGCGCGCGGCTCCGCTGGTCGCCCGCCGTGCCCGTGACCACGATTTCTTCGAGCTGTACCACGGACGCGTTGAGCGTGTAGTTCCCCGCGAACTCCTGACCCTCGGCGAGGGTAACCGGTGCCGAGAGCGTCTTGAAACCGATCCGGCGAACCTGGATCGTGATCGCGCCGGGCGTAATGCCGGCGATACGATAGTTGCCAAGGACGTTGGTCACACCCTGCAACGTTGTGCCCACGATGGACACAACAGCCTCGGCGATTGGCGCGCCCGAGGCCGCGTCCGTCACGGTGCCCTGCACGGTCGCCGTCTGTTGCGCCCGAAGTGGCGACGCGACGAGCATCGCTCCGAGCGCAACGATGGCGCCGAGGTTTCCCCTACCGATAGTCAATCGCATATTCCGCTTCCCTCGTTGTGAGGATTAAGTGTGTGCGGAAAATCAGCGAACGCATGGACACCCGGCGGATGAGCCCGGCGCCCTGTAGTCGCGCACGACGCACGAGGCGTCGGGCTAGCGACTACATCGACCAGGAATGATGATGTTGCGCTGGAGGTGGAGAACGCAGCGAACGGAAATTTGATCCATGCTGCCTCCGAGTGAAGGAGAGTCCGGGAGTCGTCCCCGTTCCATATAGTGAAGCACCTGTCCGAAGCCCGCAAGGGAAGCCCTACAGTCTTGACAGTCCCCAATGCGGCAGCGAGCCTCATCCGTATGGTGACGCGCACGCGGGGAAGGGTCCTCGCAGGCATTGTGGCGGTGGCGGTGGCGGTGCTCACCGCCGGGTGCTTTGAAAAGCTGGCGGGGCCGAGCTGCGTCGCGGCCACGTGGGATGTGGCGGGCACCAGTGGGGACACGATCACCACGACGCGCGGGCTGCGCTATATTGCCGGTGACTCGGGCCGCGGAAATGGGGCACCATGGTGCCGCTCGGTCGCCGTCAACTACACGGGCTACCTCCTCGACGGCACGAAATTCGACAGCTCGATCGACGTCGGCCGTGCGCTGATCTTCACCCCGGGCGTCGGCTCGCTCGTCGATGGGTTCGAACAGGGCGTGATCGGCATGCGCAGCTGCGCCACTCGCCGGCTCATCATTCCACCGGCCCTCGGGTTCGGGGCGAACCCGGTGCTGAACGAGTCCGGCCAGGTCATCGTCCCGGCCAACTCCACCGTCGTCTTCGACATTCAGATGCTGGAGATCGGCAACGAGCCGGTCGTCGCCTGTGACAGTACCGGTGCGTAGCGCACGCGGCTTCCTGTTCCTGGGAGCGTTGCTGCTCCCGGCCGGCCTTCCCGCTCAGGGAGGCACGCTCACGGGACAGGTGGTCGCCGAAGACGGCATTCCCATTGCACAAGCCCGCGTTCGGATCGGCGAGCGGACGCCGCTCGTCCTGTCGGCCAACGACGGCCGGTTTACCGTCTCTGCCGTGCGCGCAGGCGATCAACTCCTGCAGGTGCAGCTGCTCGGATACGTGGCGTTCGTGCAATGGATCAACGTGATCGCCGGGCAGACGCTCGACGTGCACATCACGCTGGTGGCGGCGCCCATTCCCCTGAAGGTGCTCGAAGTCAAAGGCCCGCCACCGCTGCGGCCCGTGCTCGAAGCATTCGAACACCGCCGCGCGCGTGGGAATGGACACTTTTTCAACCAGGGCGAGATCGCGCGGATGCAGCCGCGTGTCTTGACTGACGTGCTGCGCCGCGTCCCGGGGGTGATGCTGCAGGCGTCATCCGGCGCGTTCGGGTCGAACGACATGGTGCGGATGACGCGGACGATCGGCGTGAGCGGACCGCGCAGCTGCCCCGTGCTGTTCTATGTCAACGGCATGCCGCTCCAGATCACCGGAGACATGTCCATCGATCAGTTCATCGCGCCCGAGGATGTGGTGGCCATCGAGGTGTACAGCGGGTCGTCACAGATCCCGCCCGAATTCCAGTCGAGCCTGCTCAATTCGCGCTGCGGGGTGATTCTGATCTGGACCAAAGTCGGTGAGGACAACGAAAGCCCGCCGCCGGCTCCTCCGCCAGGCGCCTAGTTGGGCGGAGGCGGCGGTTTGTCGGTACTGTCGCCGCCGCCGATGACTCCGAGAAAGCGCGCCGCGAGAAACATCGTCGAAGTCAGTAATCCCGCCATGATCCAGCTGCGCTTGTTGCTGAAGCGGCGTTCGGTCGCCTGACTGAGCGCCGAGCGCGGGAAGCGCACCAGCTCGCGATTCCACAACACCGATTGGCCGTTCCGGAAGTCCACGCGGATCATCCGTAGATCCCATGACGTCGCATCAGCCCCGGCCACAATCCCTTCCACTTCCGTCGCACCGGACCCGATCGCGTTGCTCATGGCGAGCACGCCCGTATCCGTCACCTCCGCCACAATGCGGGTCTCGGGAGCGGGAATTGCCGACGGCAGCGGTGCCTGCGTGAAGCAAGCGGCCAGAAACCAGACGACTCCCAGGATGGTCAGATTCGCGACGGCCCTGCGCATGGGTGGATTTTGCATCCAGAGTGCCGCAAAGCACAAGGGACAACCGGCCAGCATGCGACCGGTTGTCCCCCGTGACTACCGCGCCCCTCCGATCAGCAGGGGTTCGGGTCGTTCCAGTTACGCACTGGTGACGCTCCCGTCGTGCCGGTGGGATAGGCCGAGGGCAGCGGTACATTCGCGTTGGCATTCCGCTCCCCCGAGCCGTACGGCAGGCGCCCGAGGACTTCCGGTGCCGTGCCGTTCGGGACGAGCGTCGGAATACAGGTGCGCTTGTAATCCGACCACACGTCGATGTTCTGATACTGCGCGATGTACTTCTCCGTCATCGCGTCGACGAACGTCGGAGCAGCCAGCGCCGGCAGGCCGACGGCGGCACGTACTGCGTTGACGTTGGCGGCACCGCCCGTCGAATCACCAGTGCGGAAACGGGCTTCGGCCAGAATGAGCTGATTCTCCGCCCACGTGATCATGGGCTGCCGGAACGTAAAGGCACGCCGCACCGCCAGGTTGACCACCGACGGCGCGCACGCGGCCGGCGGCGCCGGGCAGCCGGCCGGACGCACCGTGACGTTATTCTGATCGGCGCCGACGAACTGACCCTGCGAGTTGATGTCGAAGTAATTGCGCAGCCGTACCGTGT